>Ga0172381_10002367_pt1 | contig 20824 bp, 30 predicted proteins | sample Leawel6488metaG_FD_119754 | JGI IMG/M metagenome (GOLD analysis project Ga0172381, IMG submission 119754) | Leachate microbial communities from a municipal landfill in Southern Ontario, Canada - Leachate well 64-88 metaG | ecosystem: Engineered > Solid waste > Landfill > Unclassified | place...
GTGCCCCTTTTAATTTTAAACACCCCCTACCCCTTATTGTATTGTCTCTATTAGTATTCATAAGCTCCTATCTCAGGTGGGTCGTTCACTGCCTGGCCATCGTAATCCTCTGTCAGTCCAACGTCAACGCCTGCGCCTATTGCTGGTGAGCCAGACTGTAAGTGATAATTGCCGCCTCCGACAAACAATGGGTCATCTGTTATGTTATCTGTAATGTTATCATTTGTAACAGTAACGGAGGCGCTGATTGAAGGAGTATTAGAGCCACAGCCGTATGATATGTTATTTGTGAATGTGAAGTAATCAACGTATCCGGTTGGTGTTGGTGCGTTGATTCTAGCGGGGTAGTTCATGTCGGGGCCCTGAAATATATTATTCCTTACAACTAGGTTATTAATATCTTCGCCCACAGTAACAGACACACCGGCATAAGCCGAAGAACCACCTGTCATAACGTTATTATAGATATAAAGATCATTGATAACAGACCCCGCTATTGTATTATATATAATGATTGGTGATGAATAAGCGTCTGTCAAGTTTTCTATTTCAATCATTAAATTATAATAAACATGAATGTTATTGATACCCAATAATGAGTTCTCAATTAAGATAGGTACATCAACGCAGGTAAAGATGTTATTGAATATATAGATGTCGTTGGAATAAGTGAAGCTTTCTATGTCTATTGATGGTTGCCTGTGATCTCCCCTGGCTACAGCGGCACCAGTTGTTGTAGTAAAAGAGTTTCTGTATATTTTTAAACCGAAATCATAAGATCCCTTCACGTTACCAGAGGCATCCCATGTGCCACCCCCAACAAATGTGTTATCATATACCTCAAATCCTCCCCACGAATAATGGAACTCAGAATAGAAATTCCACCATGCCTCAACATCACGCCGCTTAAAGTAATTATCATGTACCTTCATGCCCTTGTTGGCGTATCCTTTTATGTTATCGGCGTTCTCTCCTGATACCCTTGAGTCTTGGATGGATTGGTTATGGTCAAATTCAAATCCAGATTGTCCCATTATACGCACACCGCCACCAGTACCAACAGCAGGTCCGGTAACCCCTGCAATATTATCTAATATACAATTATGTATCCTGTTGCCGGTTGATGTGTTAGTCGGGTCGGCTGTCCATGATTGGGTTGTACCATTATAGATAACGCCATGATAGCTTATATCCCTAATTGTACAATTATGTATTACCACGTTATTCCGGTAGGCTACATAAATCCCCCTCGTGCAGGTCAGATCATCTCCATCTATTAATAAATAACTGATAGACTGATTTCCGTTTATAGAAGCCCCAGCCGAAGATGTAAGCATGATGGCCGCATCAGTCGCACCGGTTGATACATAATTTAGCTTTATTATGCTTGTTAGCCCTGCACCAACAATACTGACCCCTGGCGCAACAATACATTGCTCTGTCTCGGTATATGTGCCCGCCTTCACATGAATAACGTCTCCCGGTGTTGTTACTTGCGTACAGGCATAGGATAGCGTCTTCCACGGTGTAGTATATGAGCCGTCACCCGTGCTGTCATCACCATCGGTAGCTATCCAGAACCACTCATCAATCTCCTCTACCCCACGAGCAAAATCATTAGTAGGCTTGAAGGTTGCGCTGTACATTGTACTGTCAGCGTCTTTTGCACTCTCCTCAAAGGATGCCACAATAAAATAGCCTGTATAAAAGCGAGTAGTGTTGTCAAGCGTAAGCGTGCTAATTAGTTTCTCACCAAAGTCCAGCTTAACAGGTGTACGGGCCATCATAGCATCATAGATGAGATCCACGCCTCCGTCATAGACGACAAAGCCATCACATGAGGCCGTGACATCAAAGAGGCCGTTCTTATATGTCCTCATAAAACCACTGCCCTTATTTGTTATCTCCCTGGGGCTGTCCTCTATGCTTATCGTATATGATGTTGACGTTCCTATCAGCTCGTCATCAAGCCACATAAATAAGTCCGATCCGTTTACTATGCTCATTTGTCTCCTATCTCAATCATGTCTATTGTCCATTGTCTGTTACGCACGTCCAGCGTACCCCTGTTAATAGCAAAGACCCTGTTATTTGCTCCTACCACGTTTAACGGGTCCTGAAGGTTCTGCGTCATGTCCAGCGATGTACCTGCCTCAATCATATTCATCTGTATAAACTGCCGCCCCTTTGAATAAAGATCTGCAACTTCTTCGGCTATCAGCTCAGCTAGTGGCAGTGCCTCAGTATTTCCTCTGGTATGCCATGAAGCAGTGTGACAAAACACAGTGTTTGTATCAAAAGTGACTGTCTGTACTTCCGCATCACAGGTTACTGTTGCTGTACCCGTAGTGCCCGTCAAGGCAATCTTATCCACCCTGGCAACAGCTGATAATGGGTCTATATCATAGGGTGACCCCGATAACCATTCGCCATCCATATCTCCGGCAGGGTCAGAGGTAAATCTGAGAGAATATCCGCCAAATCCACCATCTGCTACCGTCTCTTCAAAGATAATAGTAGTGCCACTATGGGTTACCGTAATGCCATAGGTAAGGAATGTAGCAGAATAATTGGCATCAAACACTAGGACCGTATCTGCTAATGATGTATTATAACTCTGTGTGTGGTCGATAAAGTTATAGCTAATACTAAAATCGCCAGTAGTACCCGCAAGATTAAAAGTTTTCTTCTGTTTCGTGCCTGCGCTGTTAGCTGTTACTGTTGATGCCGTGCCAGTTAAGTTACCCGACACGTTAGCAATAGATGTGCTCCCCGTAAAATCAGTACCGGCGACTGAAGATGTAAATAATAATGCGCCCCCATCACTTGAAAGTATTACACCGCCCGAATAATAATCATCATAAAAGTCATTAACAAAATTAATTGCAGTTTGGCTCAGTGAGCCGCCTATTTCAATGGCAAGGGAGCCGGTAAACTGCTCAAGTACATTGATTATGCCCGTGTCTTCGCAGTCCCCCAGCATATAATCTTGTGATATGGCCGTGCCTTGTATGTCATTTGAAGCCGTGTAAACCCTCCCCACTACCTCTTCTTTGTCTATCACCTCAACGGGGAGATCTCTCATATAGGTATATCTTATAAGACCGGGAATAATCCACTTCTTAACTATATCCTGCCTTGTATTGAGCTGATCTGAGGTTATGGCAAACTGAAACTCCTTTATGGTTAAATAAGTATTCTCCTTAGTATAATAGAGCCGTACCTGAAACCCTCCGTCACATGGTATGCCCACTACACTCTGGTCGAAGGTATAGCTATTTGACCCCGTTGGCACATCTGAAACCGTCCAGTGAATCCGATTATAGCTACCATTATCCCATTGAAATAGCTCAGTATCATTGAGCATTGACAGATTATGTATATAAGTGCTGTCATATATCGCGACCTTTATCTCAACAGCTGTTGTTATCCCTGTTTGGTTGTCTATTTCATAGCCAAACTTAACGCGCAACACATCTGTCGCTGATTGCTTGCCATATTCACCAAAATTCTGATAGATATAGTGAGATTCGGAAGGGCCAGTGGAACCATAGGCGGGCATAAATACAACCCCACCATCCTTAACAGGCCACATTCCAAACGACCCCACTTTCGTCCACCCATCAAACCCTGCCAGAAAATCCCATTCAGCGAAGTCGTGGTTCTTTACCCAGCTTTTAACATAGTCATAGTTTTGCTTTGCGGTGAAAGAACTCATAGGAACCTGATACCCGAGTAATCCGCCATTGACGTCTATGAGGCTGTCGCCAACTCGGTCTATCACCTTATCAGGTGCTATTGATGTACCCGTTGTACTAACCGATGTTATCACCCTTCCATAAACAGTATCGCCAACTAATTCTGAGGGCCGATAGATAATAAGCTCACCATTCCATTGACGGATGATGGCATTATATTTAAATAGTATGGCCTCAAGTACAGAATAACACTCGGCCCCAATAAATATATCATTGTCAATATAAGTCTGGTCAAAGACGCTATCATCAACGGCGTCGCCAATCCTGTCTTCATAAAGGTTACAAAACTCAGTGAACTGCGTAACCCCGATCTCATTAAGCACTATAAGTATTATCTTACTCTCTGTTACTCTATCGGTATAGGCATTACCAAACTCATCCTTATATTCAATATTCTTTAATAATCCCAGCCCGTCGGCGGCGGCAAGAGATACAGTATATGGTGGCGTATCATATGGTTCGGTGTAGTCATTAGATATCCACCCTCTCCAGTAGATAACATCGTTGCAGTATATCTGCACCTTACGTACCATATTCTCTTCATCGTATAAGCCAATATATTGGAAATTGGTATCACACTCTATGTTCATGGTACACATAGAGCCTTTAATGGGGTTAAGTGTAAGGTCATCTCCTGGCGTGAGCCACTCAATGTTCAGGGGATCTGCGCTGGCAGTCATAGTCAGAATAGCCCCGGCATAACTATCTTCTAATATGTCATACCGCCAATCGTCACCCTGAACGTCTGTAAACTCACATCTATATTTGACCTCGTATGCCATTATGTGTTTTTAAATATTACGCTCCCTGATCTCTCACTGGCATATACTATGTCACGCCCCTTGAGTATCATGTTACCTCCCGATGATCCTACCATTGCCGCCGGGTTAATATTCATTCCCGGACTAAAGCCCATGCCCTGTGTCATAAATCCGGAGAAGCGCCCCATAATTTCTAAAAACGCTGCAAATCCCGGTATCATAGATAACACGAGATAAGTGGCAGCAAGTGAGGCAAGTCTAACAACTATCTGCTTGATGGCATCCACCGCCGCCTTGCCAAATTCATCCCACCCATTTATGCCAGAAGAGAACAAACTCTCAAAAGTGCCCTGGAGTTGGTACATGAGTTCATAATGATTGCGATACTCTTCGTTGACGGCAACCATCGCCTCTCTAACCTTCGCTAACTGTTCTGGATCTGCAAATAAAGTTGAACTACCAAACCGGTTTGTTAATGGTCCACCCTCCCCTTCTTGTATCCTTTGGGTAGACGTAACTGCAGACATTGGCAATACTGGTTGGGCCGTAGGATTTAATAAGGCCTTCCACATCTGCTCTGCATCAAGAGAGGTGCGCTTCGCTGCCTCATCAACCTCTTCAATGGCTCCCTTAGTTTCCTTCAGCTTGACTATGGGCGTGCCCGCCTCTATTAATATCTCGTGTTTGCCAGCCTTCCGACCTCCAAATAACATGGACATAAATTGTCCAGCAGCGGTGCCGCCTGCCATAGCTATGTTACCCCTTACCTGGTTGGCCAAATCTTTATTAACACCCCCCAGGTCGAGTTCCTTCCTTAGATCTGATATACCACTAATGACATCGGCTATTGATTGAGCCGCTTCTGCGAGGGGTTTAGCGAAAGCATCATTGAATGCATCGCCAGCCTCAACCTTAAGGTTAGTCATTGAGGCCTTGAGCTGCTCTATGGAGTCCATAGTAGTTTCAACAGCAACACCCCCCTTGGTTAGTTCACGGGTCATTATATTACCTATGGCCGTGGCATAGTCGGGAGTAACCTTTAATTCCTCGTTAATCGCAGTAAGAGAGATGCCAAGATTGTCAAGTATTTTAGAAGATCTCGTACCAATACCCCTGACTATACTATCAACAAGATAATCTACACTTTCCCCCGTGTCCCTCGCTCGTTGCTGGGCGAAGGCAAAGTATTTCGGCAGCGCCTCAAGCGAAATCTGGAAGTTGTTAGCACGAACGGCAGCGGACATCAAATCTATATCCGCAACCGTTCCCCTCGTTGCCTCCCGAAGGTTATTAAGCAGGTCGGGACTGTTCAGTTTATTAAAGGCAGTTGTGATACCCTCGGCCTTTGCCGCAAGTATAACAGCCTCCTTAGCAAATGCAATGACTTTCTGAACACCAAATGCGACCCCGATAACCCCGGCCATCTTCTTGAACTTACTGATGAGGCTATCGTTGTTTTTATTCATCTGGGATATCTTCTTCTTATGATCGTCCCGCAGCTTGGAATTCTGCTGCTTGAGCTTTTCAATAGAAGCAATATACCCCTTTGTCTGAAGGTCGAGCTGAATTTCTGAATACATTTTTGCCATCGCCTACCTCTTTAACTTTCTCAGTGCCTCTTCCTTCGTCATCCTCTTCACCTCTTTTTTATCACCATCCCAGGGCAGTTTAAACAACTCTTTGGGCTGCCTTACCTTTGCTCCCATAGCCGTAACACTATAAAAGCACTGCAATCTTGACTGTTCCCACGCCTCCCTACTAATAAGCGAGTAGTTCTCGTTCCTTGCCCTCATTATCGCTACAACCTCATCCTGGCTCATCTCGTCTAAATAATATCGGGGGTCTACCCCTATAACTCCCACACAAATGCCATAGATGTCAGAGAGATTGTAGCTTACTCCTTTTTTCCCTCTGGCGCCTCTGTCTTGCTAAACATCCCCGCAATCGCCTCCGTGAAGTTGTTTAGCACATCAAGATAGTAGTCATCAATTAAGTCAAGGAACTCTTCGTACCCATACTTAAAATCATGCCCCTCACTTTTAGCCCCAGCCTTCGCGGTACAATAAAAGAGTTTAACGAGCCTCTCCGACCCGGCAAGGTTAAGCACCGTATCTCCTGTTAGGCTTTCATACTCAATCATTGCACGGTTAGTCAGTTTGATAGGAAAGCTCTTCTCCCCTATCTTTACCTTTTTTACTTCAACTAACTTCATACTATGCGTCTGGTTCAGTTATTATACAACTTACGGAAACAGTATCCAGCGCAGCATCCGTCACTACGCAGGTATATGTCTCCGGCGGCTGGTCTTCAATAGCCTGAGTAGTCAGACCCACAGCGTCATCCCACAGGAACGTATAGGGAGCCGTACCACCTGAAGGAAGGACAATAGCCACACCGTCTGTAACAGCATTAGCAGTACAGTTCTGACGTACAATGTAAGCCCTCAGCGCACCTTCACCTGAGAAGGCAAACGTTGCATCACTGTTCTCAAACGAAACAGAGTAAGAAGCGTTCTCCTGATCCCCTGCGTTCATGTCAAAACTTGTGATGATAAAGTTGCCCTCTGCATAAAACTTGGTGGTGTCTGCGGTACCGCCTACATAAACACCGTCAGTAAGAGTTGCACCTGTGCGCTCTGCGAAGGTCAAAGCTACAACAGACCTTGCAAGATAGGCCGTTAGTATTGCCTCCACATTAGTATAAACCACAAGTGCGTCAGCAGTGGCAGACACATCCATGCGCCCCACCGCTTTAGTGTTGAATTTACCCGTATCCTTGTTAGAGGTGTCACGGGTATTCATCTTCATGCTCAAGGTGTGCGAAGTGGCGTGAGCCACTATGTCACCGTCAATGAACACATAGAGATCTGATCCATTAATTACTTCTGCCATCTTTTTTAATAATTTATTACGTTAACATTAAAACTTAATTTATTCGCAAATATATCCGTTGTCACATCATAGCCTTCATCCATGCCAATCATATGTATATGCTGAATTGTTATCCCCTCTACCGTACCCCTCTCCATTTCTAATGCCTCGCGCACCGCCACAACAATAGACTGAAGGGAGGTATAATTAGTGGATAGGCTTACCACCGAAAAACTGCAATCATCCTGCGCCCACCCATCCTTTGTATAATCGGGGGTGATGCCGTCAATGGTATAAACTATTGCTGGAAACTTTGTCTCCTCACGCAAAAAATATGGATAGATATTATCGGAGGAGACGAGGGCAGTAAGGGCCACATCTTCGCTCAGTAAACCATATATCAACTTCCCTATCATTTCTTTGAGTATTTCTTTATTTGTGTAGCAAGTATCTTGTTTAGTTCACCGTTAAATATTGGTATCAGGCTGTCTTCGTTTTGCTCATAGCCCTTTCTTATGAACCACGTACCGGGAACCCTTTTGCCCACCGGATCATGTCTTCTACCAGAGCGCACAGCAGCCGCATAAAGCCCCTTTTCCCTTCGTGTCATAGTTGGTGCCTTCGGCTTGCGTGGCTGCCACCCCCTGTCCTGCCAACGACCATACCAATGCCCTACGAAAACGCCCCCGGTCTTGATGCCAAATAATAATCCATAATCATGGTTGGGGTTCTTAATGACATCAATGCTATAAAATAACCTTCCGGTTTTAAATGGGGCATAATCGCGGGCAGTCTCCACCATAGGTTTAGCGGCCTTTTTTAAGGCCGACGTATATAACCTATGTCTATCCTTATCACCCAGGGAGGTGAGAAACTGGTCAATGTTCCGCATCATAGTGCTATCATATACTATCTTCATGCGTTCTCTTTTTCAAGCGTTATCCTCAAGTCCATATTACGGCCCACTGGCTCAATATAAGTGATGACATAGTAATCTGTTCCCCCATCAACAAGCACCTTCATTGTCTCTACTACATCACTACGGTAGCGTATGATAAGTTCCATTGACTTAGAGTAAAACTTCTCCTCGGAGCTGATGGTACGACTACCACCGTAGTAACGTATCTCGCCCCGCGTAGAGAATGACAAAGCCCAGCTATCAGAAGACGCCCCATAATCATCCCTCACTGAAGTCTTAGCGTAAAATGCTACTCTATGCCATGCGTTACCGGCCCTCATTTTATGCCACTGCCTTTGAGGTGTTCCACCACATTGTACTTAGGTCAAGCCAATAGTCACGCCCCTCCGGTGTATCAATAAAACGGAAGGCATGAGATACAAGCCTGCCACTCTTGCGATAGTTAAACCGCTGAAGGTATTTCTTTAGTGTCAAGCCGTGCTGTGCCTTGAGGTTAGCCTCAAACGCCAGCTTTGCCCTGTTCTCTTTTAAAAATTCAATAAACTGCTCTTCCATAATTATGCTATTGTGTAATTTTTATACGGAGCTATTAAAAACATATAGCCCATAGGTATCTCGTTTGCCCCAACACCAATAATGATGCTCTCACGGTTAGCATAAAAGTGTCCCAGTATCAAAAGCATTGCTTGTTTTAATCCATGTGGCAATGCTCCACCAACAAGCGGCAGGCCCGTGGTGACAGTATATTCTAAATCACTATCAGTATTGGCAAAGGCAACAGATACCGTTAGCGCCTCGTCATCGGTGATAGTGGCTATTGTGCGTGCCGTCTCCCCGTCCACAAGGATGCTGTCCCCAACAGAGTAGTCCGAGAAGTTAGTCTCCGACCCCGTTAGTGCAGTAGTCGCAACGGTTGACACAGTACCCTCCCCGGTGAAAACGCCACTTATCTCTGTCTCCACCAGCTCCTCAACAAGATCCACAAGCCCGGCGATGTACGCATTGTCATCGTCGAAGTCAACCCGCAGATGTGTCTTAGCCTCTGATAGTGTGATATAGATCATTCTTCTACATTATTAGTGACAGCTATTGTATTTGCTGTCTTAGCCGTCCAGAATGTTAGCGTATAATCCTCCTCAAAAACAAAAGCATGAGCTTCCGAAGTGGTTAGGGTTATTGTCCCGGCGCTCTCATCATATACACATGAAACGAGATCTTTCGCAGTATATGGTGATGCGGTAAGCAATACCGAAAAGTTAGCCGTTGTCATGCCCCTCATTGGCTTGCCGGGGCTGGAGCTGAATGTCAATACTACATCCCTCGGAGCGGCATTCGCAACAGCGCAGCTATCCATTAATGCTACCGTTGGTGCCCAGTTAAATAAAAAACCTTTATTTGCCATATTCTTTTTTTTAAAGGAAGGGGGGTACAAAAGGTACCCACCCTCACAATTATTTATACTATGCTTAATGCAGCAAATGACAGAGCGTAATTGTCGCCAGCCATAACTGCTCTCATACCTTTAGCATCAAAGTAAGCATTGATAACAATGACTACCTGGTTGGTCTTAGCAGCCGTGTACGGGTCAACTGTGATGTCATAACCACCCCACTGGCCAATCATAAGGTCAGCCCAGTTACCAAAGACAACCATACTACCCGTGTCAGTGTTACCATAAGTTTCTATGATGCTATTGGTAACTAGACAAGGGTAGCCATTGATAATATTGTCCTCACTCATCATGAAGTTCCCCGTGTCATTGGTGACTCCCTTGTCAATGGTCTTCAGCATCCCACGTCCCTTACTATTGGTCATGTATGCCAGGTTCCCCTGAAGAGCATTTGAGGTGTCAACAGTACTCTCAAGCCCTACAAGAGCTTCCCATGTAATTGTTGCACCCGTAAGTTCGGCAGTGGCGTCGAGTTTAAACCCTATACCCTGCGGCTGGGTTGGGCTCAGATCTGCTTTACCAAGAATTGTCTTCTCAAGCTGACGGGCAACAGCATTAGCGATGTTGTCCAAGAGCAACCTCTCAGCACCCACACCATCCTGTGCTAAGAATGTCTTAGAGACGGTGAGATACCCCGTGAGCCTCTTAGGTGCAAATGTTACTTCACCAAATGCTCCGGCACCATCACCGGCACCATCATTCTCTGCCGCCCATGCAACAGTTGTCCCTGCATATGAGGGTATTGATACGTTACCAACCAAGCCCGGCATAAAGGTTGCACCTGCCTGGGAAAATACCAATTTATCAACCAGTGGAGGCAGAATAGCCTTCTTATCCTCGGCAACAATCTCAATACCCGTTGTAGCGGCTCCCTGAGCCTCAATGTCAGCACGTTCATAGTAAGAAGGAAGTATAAGCCCACCCTCTACATTAATCCCTGCGGTACGAAACTGCTGTTGCCCCATGATGTTCATATCGGCTGCAATATCATTCAGTTTTCTGTTGTTTGCCATTTCTCTGATGGATTTAATCATAGAGAACTTCTCTCTCTTGGCAACATGTACATTCTTAAAGCCATCAACGGGCTTGCCGTCAAATCCTTTAAGGTCACCCGATGCCTCCATCAAATTGAGGTCCTCGAGCTTACGAAGATTAAGCTGTATCTTAGCCTTCTCATCCTCCGTCATGGTTCTGTCCTCAGCCTTAACCTGAGCGAACAGAGCATCAGCAAAACTGGATAGCTTATCTCTTTCTTCTTTAATCTCTAATTTTGTCATCTTGTTAATTCGTTAATTAATATTCGTTGTTTAATTGCCCTGTACTGAAGTTCAAGCATCTCCTCTTCAAGTCTGTCCTCCGTCTTAACAATGGGCTCGGCGATAGGCTCAACACCTACCGGCGGCTTTGTTTCCTCTTCAGGTAACTCTTCAAGGGATCTCAATTCATCAACACAACGCTTTGCAACCGTAGCATCCCGGTAAGCCGGTGAATATACGGGTGACATATCATAAAGTCTGTCAAACTGTTTAATTGTTCTCAGGTACATCCCGCCGTCACGCTTCTCCCAGTGATCCCCGGAAGGTGCAACGGTAAACCCAAACGATGAAGCCCGGATATCACCCCTTAGTAATCCCTCAATCAACTCGTCGCCAAGATCATAATTAGGAGCGTCGAAAGAATACTTTACTCCCTGTGCGTCAACCTCAAGAGTCATCGTACCCTCACCTTCGGTACAGCGGGCCAGCAACCCCCGGTCAATATTATGATTAATAACGCACTTAACATCCGAACGTTCAATCACGCCATTCATCGCTTCCGGAAGTATCACCTCAGTAAACCCTCCCAAGTCTTCGCTTTCGGAGTTAAACACAATGCCATAACCCTCAACACCTCTCTCGGAAGTGTCCTCACGCTTTACTATCCGTAATTCGGCGGTAGCCGTTGGTAGACTTCTTATCTCAATTTTGTTCATCTGCTTTTGTATTTTTATCTGTTGGCTTAACCTTATCTGGCTCTACCGTAGTATTCTTATCTACCTGTTTAGTGCCTAATTTATCTATACTGGTGAGGTTTATTTGCACAAGTGGTTTGTCAGCGTTCTCATGCTGATACTGCGGCATACCTATTTCCTTACGCACCTCATTAACAGTTAGTGCCCCTATCTGGAATAGTTTAGAATAGTAATTTGCACGGGCATCCATGTTTGCCCTCATCAGCTCCTCAATAGAGAGGTTCATGCGTGTCATCCTTCTCTCCGATGGCCTGAGTATCTTACGGTGGAACTCACCTTCTATCTTCGTGTCCCAGGGTGCTATGGTGTCGGTTATGAAACCAAGCTGAAAGCTCTCAATGTTGGAGTAGGTAAGGTTTGAAGTGTCAAACACCTTTGATGGGTGTACACCAAAGAAACGGCATATCTCCACAGCGTTAAACTGCCGCGTCTCAAGCATCTGTGCATCTTTAGGGTTGACGGTTACTGGCTTAAACTCCAGCCCGCCCTCCATTACTGCTATCCCTCCGGGGTTACCCGATGTGATATTAAACGCCTCGGCCCATGATGCCTTTAACTCCTGGGCCTTCTTCTTGTCTAATTTACCAGGCCCCGTCATCGTAAGTATGCCACTCATATTAGCCCCCGACGTGAAGAACCCCTTTGCACTACTCTCGGCAGCAGAGGCCAACCCCATAGCATCAACAGAATAAGTGAGAGTTGACACCCCCAGTAGTCCGTTATAGGAATGATTGAGAACGTGTATCATATCCTCACCCTCTACATAGCGGGCGGCACCTTCATATCCCACTTCGTAGTATATTGTTCCGTCGGAACGCTGAAACATTTTTACCGTCTCATTGATAAGCGTAAGGCGGGTGGCGACACCCATAGGGTTTCTGGTTATCTCAACAAACCCGTTACCCTCCAGCAGCACCTTAGACACCAGCGTCTTCATCATGGTGTAGCGGGACATGGCCGGGTGCGGCTCTACGTTTAATAGGTAATCCAAATGGTGAAACGGGTTAGCGACAAAGCCCTGTATCTTATCATACTCCAATACCTCCCACGACTGTGAGGCCACAGCGTCACTGATAACCTCCACGCACCGATAAACCACCGATAGCTGAAGCGCAAGCTGCTCAGATATTAGCTGTGTGCCTACTCCGTAAGGCAAGCCCACGCTCGTGGTCGGGGAGACGGTTACATTATACCTCTGTTCGCCCCTTATTGCCTTTAGTACCCTTTTTACTATGTTGTCTGCCATCATTAAAAAATCTGCGTTCCCTTATATTCAGAAGTTATCTTCATGTATGCCGCTAATGCTTGAAGCATTGCAATCACACCATCAATTTTCTTCTTGTCGTTCTCTTTGTTTGGCTTTACATTGCCATTGAAGTCCTTACGTAGTACCACGTTTCTCAAGCAGTACCTCGTTATCGGGTTGTTATCTATCACTACCTTGCCACTCAATATAAGCCTCTCAAACTCTTTGGTGGCACTGTTGAAATTACCTATCGTCTGTGAAAATTCCTGTACGGGCAACCCCTCATCGACACACTGTGTCGCCCATTGCGTAGCGTTATATTTGTCATAAAATACTTTTATCAAATCCCGGTCCTCTGCTACACGTAACATATCATGTGTGATATAGTCATAGTCGGTAACATTACCCACCGTCACCGTCAGGAACTTCTTGGCGGCCCACTCCCGGTAGAGTTCTATATCTGCATGAACTCTCGCATGAAGGGTATCGCGAGGTATATAATAGTTGACAAAAAAATGGTATATACCATCCTTGACAAACAGGTAGGCCGCAGCCGATAAGTCAACATTACTCGAAAGGTCAACACCTGAATAACACTCCATATCGCGGAAGTCGTCGATATACACTTTCTCCGTTGCGGCCATTATGTACTGGTCGGGTATCCACGTCTCGGCACTGTCACACCATACATTGAGGTTCTTGGTCTTCACGCCCACTTCGTCGGTGGGGTTATTCTTTGCCTGTAATACCTGCTTCTCAATAAACGAAGCCTTGACGGTTACTCCCAAATTGGGATTAGACTTAGCCCATACGTTAGGATCCCGCCAATCGTCATTCTCGTCAAGAGAAAATATCATGCCAAAGAAACTATCATCAACCTTTATGCCCGAAAGTATATCCGTTGTTACCGTCCGCAGGTCATAGCATGGCAGAGTCTTGTCAAAGCCCGCCGTTGTGATAGTCAGCAGCAGGGGGTTGGTACGCATACCCATAGACGAGCGCAACACATCGCGCACCGAAGTTGTCGGGGCACTGTGAAACTCATCCACCACACCAAATGAACAGTTATATCCGTCGAGCTTAGAACTGTCGGCAGCTAACACCCGTATAAATGAAGATGACTTGTCGTGGTGCAAGTCTTTAAAGCGGTGCTTAATATTCTTCTCATCAGGGTCGAGGCTGAGCGCAAAACCACTCACCATCCTGAAGCCTATCTTTGCCTGGTCAAGAGAGTTGGCCGTGAACAGTATCTCTCCACCGTCCTCCCCGTCAGCCAATAGGTGATAAAGGGAAAGAGCAGCCACAAGGGCGGTTTTCCCGTTCTTCCTGGCAACCTCTATGTATCCCGTCTGGAATCTGCGTGTGCCGTCAAGGTTATAAAAACCGTACAGGTTGGCAACGATAAACAACTGCCACGGCTCCAGCTCAAAATGTTTCTTTGAACTCTCGCCGGTAAAGTGCTTTAACTTATAGATAAACTGCACAACCTTGTTGAAGGCATCCTCCCGAAATTCCCAGCTCGCTCCGCCTTCACCCCCGCCACTGCGTTCAATATCTTTGATGAATCTTTGCGCGGCGTTTTTAAGATGAACGCCAGCCGGGACATCCCCAGAAAGAATGCCACCAACATAGGTGTCTAATATTTCTTTAGCGGTATTCAATGCCGTCCCTTAGTTTTTTGTGTGCCTCCTTATGGCATTCCACACATAACGCTACGAGATTATCGTAGTCATAGGCTAAGTCAATGTCTGAGATGAAGGGCACTATGTGGTGTATCTCTGCGGTGGGCGTAACCCTGCCGCGCTCCCAGCACTTCTCACATACGGAATTATTTTGCAGCTTTAACTTCCGTAGCTTCTTCCATCTGGGAGTGTTATATATCCCTTGATATAAACGTTTGTTGACGGTATCACGCCGGTGGCTGGACTTTATGATGTTCAGCGTAGGCATCAGTTGAGACAGATTGTGTAACTCTTTAAAATAGAAACATGGCAGCTATCAACGTATTGATAAAAAACCACCATGCCTGGTATTGAGCAGGTAGAAATAAAAAGAGAGGGGTTATTTTCCTTCCCTGCAAATCCTTCTCCTCTACCCCTCTCTTCAATCACTATGAAACTAAACCTTTATACTACCTTGCAAATATCATACATTTATTTTACATTTCAAAATCTTTTTTCATTTTTTTCGTGTCTGTGCAAATATTCTGTCCGAAACTTCGTCCGATAGTGTTGTATCCTCCGCACTAGGTGAGCAATGGGAAACTCAATTGTCTCCTCATCGAAATACCTGCCACCTTTCTTTGTGTCCCATTTCACGTACACCGTTTTGTCGTCATAGGTCACATCTACACCAGTGGCGTACTTCATGAATCGCAGTCTCAGCGTGAGAAGCCGTTGCAGGTATGCTATCTTCTGCCGGAGCTTAACGTTTGTTTCGTTCTCTGCTGCTGACATCTCTCTATTTTATTGGTTACTTTATTTTCTATCCCCGGTTTTATATATGCACCTTTAGTACGCATACATATAGTTAGCATTCATTGCCTAAGCAAATCCCGCATCCATTTAGCTCCTTCGATTCTGCATTCTATTTTTTTGGTTATGTGAGTCTTTAAAGTTGTTGGCATAAAGTCCTCTACTTTTTCCTTACTGTTGCCCCATTGCTCAATTTGCTCATTATTCGGCAACGAAATGCTAACAAAGTTTTTATGTAAGCCGTTTTCGCTCGTTTCAACATCAATGCCAGCCCACGCTTTTAAGTTATTTATGTGTATTTGTAGGTTTTCCAAATCTTCAAGTACAGGTTTGCTATTTTCAACCTTTTTCATGGCATTTACATAAGCATCCAAGCATTTAATTTCATTTGTAATTTGATAAATTAGATTTTCCATCGCTTCGTTATTTAAAGTTTATATTCTCGTTTCAACATTCTCGGTTATTGTTACAACGGCCTCCACAAACACCAGCCGTTAGCAGTAATACTACATTCCATCTCCGAATAAAGTTTTCTGCGTTAAATCTTTTTCTTTTCTTTTTTCTCCCACCCTCTTTTTAATTAGTTTAATATTTTCAAGTTCCTTCTCAATAACAATAAACTCTCTATTGGTATCAATACAAGAAATTGCAACAGTTCCACTACCTCCAAAAATATCCAAAACCACATCACCTTCATTGCTGAACGCCTTTATAAAGAATGTTGATAATTCAACAGGAAACACCGCACTATGATTTTTTTGGATAGTGTGTTGATTTGATTTTTGTGGTATATGTAAATGGTTGCTTGGTAATGCTAAGTCGCTTGTTATTTCTTTTCTCATACCAGCAAAGCCACTTCCATTTTTACTTTCACCACAGGCTTTCCGTTTGTATCTTTTCAGTGAAACTTCTTTGGCTTTTTCAGCAACGGCATAAGGATTGTGTGTGTATTCTGAATGTAATGTAAAGTGATATACTGGTTCAAAGGCGTTTTTAAATCTCCCTTTAAACTTCCCAGGCACACCAAGTTTTGTCCAAGTAAATTCGTCACTAAATCTAAAACCCAATTCACGCTTCAGCATTATCACTAATTCAAAAACATACAAACTTCGTTCTCCTTTATTGGTATGTGGTTTTATATTTAGAAAGAAACTTCCGGTTGGCTTTAAAACTCTTTTCACTTCAATCGCAATAGGTTTGAACCATTCCACATATTTGTCCTCTGAAATTCCACCATAGGTATTCTTTCTCCTGTCAGCATAAGGTGGTGATGTGATAATCAAATCAACACTATTATCTGGTAGTTTTTTTAATTCTTCTTCTGAATATCCGTGTATAATCATAATCTATTTTTTATTTTGCCCACCCGCACAAAAAAGAAAAGAAAAAGGTTTAGTTCTCCGAATGAGCATTTGTGGTTTAAATCCGTACTACTGCTAACAGCGTATATAAGAAATGGCACATAAACATTCTGCTAAATTTCAACATTATACAAGTGCCACTGCTCATATACGCAAAACGTTGTAGGTAATTATAGATTGCTTGGCATACAAGCGTAACCATCTTCAAGTCCTTTGTCATATGCAGCTTCAATTTCTTCCCGAGAATAACTACCTACAACATTGTGTATAGGTAATTTTTTAACTAACTCTTGTACTTCCAATAGAGTTCTTTCTCTACTCTCATCTTCAATAGTTAAATGTCCCCAATCAGCTTTCTTTAGTGCTAATCCGTTTAATTCTCTTTCTAAAAACTTTTCTAATTCTTTCATATTGTTTCTTTTAATTCGTTAAAAAACTACCCATACACTCGTCCGTTAGGTGCAATGCCTAAAAGAGCATCGGAGCTGTTCCAAACAACAATTGCCGCCCTCGCTCAACATATTCTGGTTCTATCTCAAAACACAAGAAATCCCTCTGCACTTCCTTCGCAGCCCTCGCTGTCGAAAAACTGCCTGCGAATGTATCTAGTACAATATCGCCTTTTTGTGAGCTTTTCTCTATCAAGTAGCGTATTAGGTTTACAGGTTTTTCGGTTGGGTGGTTTTCGTTCTGCGTTCTACGAGCTTTCAGTATATTGGAATCACGCCCACCATTAAGTTTTTTTACCCCGTTCGAGCAGAATATACACATTTCATATTTCGGGGCGTAATCGCCTTCTAAATCACCCATGCCTGTATTATTCTTTTCCCATATCAATATATTCTTAACCTTAAAGTGCGCCCCTAGTTCTCGCTTGAATATATCTACGTTATGCCAACTGCAAAAAACATAAAGGTGAGCTTCGTCTTTACAAAGTCGCTTTAGTTCTTCCACCCAACTGCCAACCCACGCTAAATCATTATCCCCTTCAATTTTCTTGTGTTTTTGCTTTCGGTAGTTACTCTGAAATTCCATCCCATAAGGCGGGTCTGTTACTACTAAATCCACGCACGAAGAAGGCAATTGTTTTACTGCAGTGCGCCAATCAGCATTTGTGGGTTCATTCAAAAAAGGCACAGCACCTAACACGGTGTCATACTGCATAGCCTCTTTATTTTGTTGCTTAGCATCTCGTTCAATCATTTGTAAGTTATTTAAAGTTAATCACTCGTGCTTACTGGCTACGCAGCATACACCAAACCGTTATCCCCCACTCCGCAGGAGCTAACCATCTGTTGATTTGATTGCGGCTTCAGCCTTTATGTTTTTAAGCCATTCAACTCTTTCCTCATCGGGTGTCTTATTCATAAAATTTACAACACAATCCATATCAACCTTCGCATTATCCATCATAAATTGTATCATAAACTCAGTTGATTTATCTTCATCATCACAATATTGCCGTGCAGCAAGCAATTTATTTCTTGTCAGTTTTTTCATTGCTTTATGTTTTTAGTCCAGTAATCAAATACTTCATCAAGTGTCATCCAATCTAAGGGGGCATCCATATCTTTCAGAAAATAACGTACTTCAGTTCTCGAAATCTTATCTGAAAGTGTATTTTTGTCTTTCCACTCCACAAACTCCTTCGGGTAGTAGTTCTCGCTGATGAGGGCGGTGAGGTCGGAAAGAAGATTGTCCCGACTTGACTGCTGCAACTGATTATACAGACTATTGTTGCTTAGCTTTTCCTCAGTTGGAAAATACTTCTCAGCTATCTCTCTGAGTTTATCTGATGGTGTCATGGCTATTTAAATAACAATTTTACAAGACGTTCTTCATTAGATTCTGCCGGATCAATTCCAAGTAACATTGATATCCATCCATTTGTGTAACCGCCGTCCGAATAGTCGCTTTCGTCTGCCTCAAAGTTTACGGAGGCCTGCCCATTATATCGATAATTACCTCCTTTATAACCGCAAAACTCATGGGTAAATGCTTTAGTTATTTTCTCAAGCAGAACTTCCTTTGTTGCTCCGTGTGGATCAATAGAAAATGCAACTTCATCATAACTGCCCCTCCATGAGAATGGGTCTGATAATGAATATTTGAATGTCATCCCATCGGGAAGCGATTCAATTAACTTTTTAAGTTTCCCAAGTTTCATTTGTCTTTGCTTTTAAGGTTATAGTTCATGCGGCATGGTTATATCGTTCTTCATATCATCCCAACCAAGTCCCTTGTCAATCATAAACTTAAGTTTCTTACAGCGTTCAGTCACCTCCCTCAGCCTCTCCTCTGCACCCTCGGCTATCTGCTGGGCGTGGAGGGTGGCCCGTATAGCCTTAATTGCATCTTCATAAGGAATCCCCACACAGCTGTAATTACCTGAGTTAAGTAATCCCCTAATTGAAATATGTTTTTCAAGTATCTCCTCCGCACCCTCGGCGGGAGGGAGTGATTTAAGGTCGGATGTACGAATCCATAGTCCAGCAACGTCAGCCTCCATGCCATTATTTGTCCATTTGTATTTTTTCATCTCTTATGCTACTTTTAATAGTTTAACATTCTCTCTCGTTACCTCGCAGTCAAGGCTCCGCAGCACGCACTTAATGTAACGCTCACACCGCAACTCTCGCTGCCGTAACAGATATTTCAGACGGATAATTCTGCCTCCGTCCATCAGAAGTGCCCCACACAATACCCATGTCAGGAACGGCACGGCAAAAACCACAGTGGGCAACGCCGCGATGCCGATGCTGTCAAAGTCAACGGGCTTTTCGCTTAATACGTAGCTGGTGAATTTCATTTGTATCTGTCCTCAATAGTTTTAGGACTCTCGTCAATGCTGTTCAGCACAACGGCCACAAACGCTACACAGATAACCACAACAAAGGCTATCATTGCCGTGTGGGTGTCCCCGTAAAGGTAGGCCAGCCCCGCCGTCTGTGCGCTCGCAAAAAGCACAATGAATAGCGGCCAGCGGAAACGTCTTAATAAGGTTTTTTCTTTCATGATATTAGTTTTTATTTTGGTTTAACTTCTGCTCTACCAGTTTGGCGGCTGCAAGCTTTGCCAGCCTGTTGACTATCCGAAAATATGCAGCGTGGTCATGCCGACTTATCGCCCGCCTTTTTCTCCATTGCAATATCTTCTCCCTGAGTCTCATGATTGAATATCAAATTTACAACTTCTTTTTTACATAAACAATGATATTATTCAGCTTTTTAGCTTTTTTGTCTCCTCTCGGAAATATTCTATCATGTCAAGCAAGTCATTCCGTGACAACTTATAATCAACCTTGCGGCTGGCGTTAGCGGCCTGAATAACCTGCGTGAGATATTCAACCCCGTACCTCTCAGCTATACCCTGGCAGAAGTTCTCGTAATTGCCATCGGGTAGGCTATTGCATTCCCGGCACTGTCCGTGTGCTGCCATAGTGTTAAATCTCATTGCAGAGCGTACGCTTTTCTTAAATAAATGCCCAGCATCTGACGGGTAGGGTGCGCCGCAGGATATACATGGCTGGCCCTCATCTCGCAGGCGAATATAGGCATTAAAGATTGTTTGCAGTTCTTGTACCAACTTAGCGTGTGACTTCTCTTTCATTTCTCCTTCGTGTATAAGCACCCCATGACAAACCCTGTCGCCATCGAGAGCCAGATTAATATTACTATTGCCATATCTTTATCCCCTTCTTGAAATCATAAATTGCCTCCACTAAATGCCATCTACTCTTATCCCTCATGACAACATAGTCGCAGTCAGGATGTGAGGTATATACCCACTCGTCACCCTCTCGGACTATTTTGCCGGTGAGTAAAATGTAACGGAGCTTTTCTTGCAGTGTTCTCATCTCTCTTGTCTGTGAAGTTCATAATCAGCTTTAGTTCTATTCATTGACGCAGTATTTTTCAAGTTTATAGGCGGCAATATCGTTGGCGTGTACCCAAACAACCTTAGGCCTATCGGGA
>Ga0172381_10002369_pt1 | contig 20815 bp, 38 predicted proteins | sample Leawel6488metaG_FD_119754 | JGI IMG/M metagenome (GOLD analysis project Ga0172381, IMG submission 119754) | Leachate microbial communities from a municipal landfill in Southern Ontario, Canada - Leachate well 64-88 metaG | ecosystem: Engineered > Solid waste > Landfill > Unclassified | place...
TAGGTGAAACTTATACAATTAGTGATATATCTATTGGTGGGTGGTCAACTGTAATCAATTTAGATGAATTTCCTGGTGAAGAATTTAATAGTGTGAATTTCGAAGACATTGGAGAATAATAATATGAAATTACGAGATTATCAAGTACCACAAGTAAACAAACTGATACGTCAGTTACAAACAATATAAACAATCAACTACCATGCTGACGTATGGTATATTACTATAAGGAATAATAATATGGATAAGTCCGTTGAAACGATTCAAGAAAGTAATAGCGGTCGAAATAAAAAGTTTCATGATGTTAGTACTGGTAAAGAGATGACACGAGATCAATTTTCGGATGAAATTGAAAAAGGTAACTATTCTAATTATCATGTTCGCAAGGTAAATGGACTCAGAACGCCGGCATCAAATCCAGATAAATCTAAAAACAATAACTTAGGGTAATACAAATGAAGAAATTAATTATTGGAATTGCATTTGTAGTTGTAACATCAGTATTTGCATTTGGTAATGCATTCTGCGATGGATATAAAGATGGTTATAAAGCTGGCTATTGTTACGGTCAAAATTTCTGTATGGAACCAATGGCTCCGATGTGTCCAATGGCACGTATGGGAGAGACTACATACAACGATGGATATAATCGTGGGTTCTTAATTGGCATTAACGCAAGATAGTGACTAATTATATTGCGGCGTGGTTTATGTAAATTCCCCATAGTTGAAATAAAAATTCTTCATAATTAAATAGATATAAACTATTTGTAAATGGAGAATTAAATGAGAGATATAGCGACTGGGAGATTTACATCACCATATAAAATTGTAAATGATAATATATTTAGCAATCCTGATTCAGATGCGTATTGGCTACTAGGTATGTTGGCATCTGATGGAAATGTACATGATAATTGTGCAAGTATAAGTCAGAGTGGTGATGTTGGATTACATCGAATTGAACGGATCACTAATTTAATTGGATGTACGAACCCTATATATCATCGAGATCCTTCAAAAGGTCAAACGGTTCATACATTACATTTTACATCGAAGCAAATTGTTAATGACTTGATTAAATATAATATAATCTCTAATAAGACTAATACATACGAATTTCCCGACATACCACCTGAATATTTAAAGTTTTATTTAGAAGGATACATTGAAGGTGATGGTACAGTTGGTATATATGATAATGGTAAAGGATATAAATATTTAACTATATTGGTAGTTGGGACTGAAGAGTTTGTAACTACATTAAATACTAAAGTTCCCATTAAAGGTAATGTTACTAAAGTTTCAAGTAGTTCTATATATCAATTAAAGTGGACTGGACGAAAAGCATTAACATTAGGTGAATGGTTGTATGAAACTCCATCATATGATGACAGTGTGAAGTACCTCAAATATTATAACTATGTAGCAGAAGGTGATATTCCTGATTTTAATAAATATGATAGGATACGATCTGAAATTCAATCGTTTTTGGATACAGGACATTCCGTGATGGATGCATCGATGATAGTTGGTGTGCCATTCCAAAGTACATATGCGTGGATTAAAGATGGAAAATTGGTTGACAGAAGATAATTAATTTCTATATTAACCTTATATTGGAGGTATATATGAAATTAGATTTAGTTAAATTCATGCGATCATTTGACATAGTGGATGATGCAATTGCAGCAGTTAAAGATAGATATTTAATACATGTAAATGTACATGGTGAGTATCCTAATTTATTACAATTTAAATATGATCAGATTAAGTCACCCAATAAATCTAAATTGGTTAGAGAATGTCGAGGAATCATACTTGATTCGAGTGACAATTGGAATGTAGTTGCATTTCCATTTGAGCGGTTCTTCAACAACGGTGAGCATAGAGCTGCTAAGATTGATTGGACTAGTGCAAGCATTTGGGAGAAGATTGACGGGTCTCTTATGTTTATGTACTGGTACGGCGACCAATGGAATGTAGCGTCTTCTGGACTACCTGATGCACGTGGTGAAGTTATTAATGGTGGACTTACATTTAAAGAGTTATTCTGGAATACTTGGAATAACCTTGAGTATGAACTTCCAACTAATATTTCAATGACTTATATATTTGAACTATCAACTCCTGATAATGTTATTGTAGTTCCGCAAAAAGAATCAAAAATTACTTTTATTGGAGCACGTGATAATATTTCTTGTAGTGAAATTTCAATTGATGATAACGTATTTTCATTTAATTGGAAAAAACCAACTCGATTTAATATAAAATCTAAAGATGAGGCAATTGCTAAATGTTTAAAAATGAATCCAATGGAACAAGAAGGTTTTGTAGTAGTTGATGATAAATTTAATCGTATAAAGATGAAGTCTCCACAATATGCTGCAATTGCTCATCTTGGACTTACAATTGAAGAGGTAGTTGAAAAAGGTCTTGATGTTGATAAATATGATGAATCTCTTCAACAGAAGTGGATGCTTAAAATCATTCTTATTAATGAATGTGATGAGTTCCTTTCATATTACCCACAATATAATCATATGTATAAATGGGTATATAGTCGTTATTTTTTAGTTCTTGTTCAGATGGATCTGATGTATAATGAAATTAAAGGTATCACTAATCAATTTGAATATGCACAGAAAGTAAAAGGACATCCTTTAAGTGGAATTTTTTTCCAACTTAAAGCTGGACGTATTGAAAGTGTTAAAGAAGGTCTTCGTAATACTGATGTTAAAAAACTTCTAACAATTTTAAAAGGATTATCATAATGGAACCTTCAATAAATGATAATGATAATGATAATGATAATGATAATGTAATAATTGGCCTTACGTTAGTACTTATATTAACACTTATATTTGGGGTGTATGTAAGTCGTAATACACCACACCAAGAATCCCCGAAAAAATATACATCAAATTATACTATAAATGCAGAAGCGGATCTTTATTGTAAAGGTAATTATGAGTATGTCATTAGTGGTGGCGGTATATTTTCAAGTAGTACTAAAATACCAATATATGAGAATGGTATACATGCTAAATGTAAATCAATTGAAGTTAAATAAATATGAGAGTATTAAAAATTATTAAAAGGGTGCTATAATGAATGATGTATTAAGTATAACTGAACAATATAAAATAGGACAACCAATATTTTTCAAATTATTTGAATTAAATGATAAAGATTTAAAAGAAAAACTTAAATCAATTTGTGCTGATAAATTGGATAAATATTATATTGATATTTTTGAGTCTGGAGATGTGACTCGAACTATTAAATCTGAAGTACCATCCGAGATATCAATATATTTTTATTCAGGTATTAAAATAACACCATTTGGTATAAATTTTCATCCTGAGCATGGTCCTGTAGTTAAATTAGTTGAATTTAATAAATATTTCACATTAGGGGATGATTAATGAAAGCGGCTTATATTGGATCATTTGATCCTGTAACAAATGGACATGTTGATGTAATTGCACGTGCGATGAAAATGTACGATCATGTGTATATTGCAATTGGCGAAAATTCGTCAAAAGAATGTTTGTTTACAGTTGAACAGCGTAAACAATTTATTTTTAATTCTTTAAAAGGTCGTATTGATGATTTCCGTAAAATTACAATAACTTCATTTACTGGGCTTGCTGTTGATTTTATGCGTATTAATGGTATCACTGTAAGTATTCGTGGTGTACGTAATGCAAGTGATGTAGAATATGAAGGAAATATGTACTTAATAAATCGTTTTCTTGAACCTTCAATCGAAACTGTTTATGTTCAATGTAATCCAACTCATGAAATGGTATCATCAAGTATGGTAAAAATGCTTGTACAATCGTTAGTTGATGTAAGTGAGTTTGTATCACTCGAAGTTAAAGCTGCACTTGAAATGAAACTACTTGGTATTTTTTTAATTGGTATTGTGGGTAAATCTGGTTCTGGTAAATCTACTTATTGTAAATCACTAGGATTACCGACTATCGATTTTGATCAACTAGTGCGTGATATATGGGATTCGGATGATGCCGAATGTGCGGCAATGCGTATGCAGATTTTAACACAGTTTAAAACTAAATATTCGAAATTAGTTAAGAGTAATGGTGAATTAGATAAAAATATTTTACGAGAATTTATATCATATGAACCAAATAATGAATATGTTCGTAATGTAATGAAACCATTTATTGATATTCAATATCGAAAAGCTTTACGTAATATAATTGATTATGTAACATATCCGGATCATACTTTAAAGATGATACCATCTGAGTTCCGTTTTGATATAAGGAATGTACTAGGTCTCAGTTGGGTCACACCTGTAATATTGGACGCACCTATGTTACTTGAGTATAATGGTCTTAGTCGTGTGAATAACATGATTATTAACGTTGATATTCCAGAGGAAGTTGCGATCAAACGTCTTATGAAACGTGATGGTTTAAGTGAAGCTCAGATAAAAGCCAGACTTAAATCCCAAATGAATATTCATGACACAATGACAAATACTACCAACGCCATATATGAACATAGATATGGTCATTATATTAGAGTGACTGGTGATTAAATTATTACTTATACATACGATACTAGATACGTGTATTGATAATTTCTTTAATACACTTGCTAGTAATTTTAATCGAGTACTAATTAAAGCTAATAATAAATATACTCATGTTGAGGTGTATAATATTCCTAAGAGAAATGAGGTCATGTTATTTTATGGTGTGACATTTTATGTAAATGATGATGGATCATCCGATCAGTATACATTTACATATGATACATATATTCATAAATATTTTTTCGATACTCGGTTTGAAGCGACTGAAATGCTTGAATCAATTAAATTAACTACTTTATATAATGATCCATCAGTTCAAGCTAAAGACGCTTGGATAGATCAACTTAGTCATGATTTATATGTATTATGTTTTGATAGATCCTATTATCGTAATACAAGTCTTAATCCTGACTTCTATACAGTGAAAATTATCCAGTAATAATTTGCTTGTAGTAGTTGCCAAGTGTGGTTGGTTTTGGTTCATCAAACATGTAGTATCTGATGACATCACCAAGCCAGAATCCAAATGGTGTTATACCAATCCAGTAGCAGCTATGTAATAGATCAATTTGACCTAATACGTTACAGAAACTATTAGTATAGTCCCAAATATCAAACCCCCACCATAAATTTAATATACAACCACTTGTAAACTCAAGTAAAGTGATAAAAAATCCACCCAATAATACTTTGAGTTTATATGTAACTGCATTCATCCATTTAACTTCATTCATCATATCAAGTACGACACCTAGGATTCCACCTACTGGCATCATCCATAATGAACTATGACCGACTAAACGCATCTCGAATGTTGTGATTGAAGTATAGAACACTTCAAGAAATACATATAATATACCAACAATTGTAAATATGGAAAGAAATTTTTTCATACATTAATCCTATTTGTAAAGTTATTTATAGTTTATATTTGACAAAACATAACTTTTTTCTATATTATTCATTATAATACAATATACACCATACACGAGGACTTATATGCCAAATAATGAAAACCGTCTTGATATTAACATTAGCGGAAGTAAACTTAAACCGCTAATACATAAAATGGGAATTGATGTATTTAATCAAATTTGCTCTAGTTTAACATGTGAATCATTTAATGGAGTTGATTTTTGTGTTAATTGGATTACGGCAACTGAAATATCAGTATTTTATAGTGATATTGTTGTACTTAAATTAAAACTTGATGATGATGATGATGATGATTATTATGGGTATTATACTTGTATTAGAGCAACTATGTTAAGGGGTGATAAATGTATCAATTATGATGTATATAATATAACTGAGTTTTATATTAATTTTTGTAAAAATATTACGTGTGATTTTTTATTCATGGAGAGATTTCATATATGTCACTATGGTATTAAAAAATATAGGATTACACAATTTATTGAAAATATCAAACGAGAATTATTAAATAGTATTATAAAAATGGAAACCAGTGAATGTGTACTGGTCCCTAGTATAGATTTTAATAACAATATAATAAAAATTACAGTGAAAGATAATATAACACTTTCGAAATTTGATACTCGATTTTTTGGGGTAAAAGATCATAAACCTAAAGGTATGGATAATACTGGGAATATTGAATTAACTATAGATTTAAATTTAACCGAAGATGAATTAGGTTCTAAAATTTTACTTGCTGCTCAAAAAATTGATGCAACTATTCAAGATATTTTTAATTCATGTTATGAAAAATATCTTGAATATGTGAGGACTACTGGTGGATGTATGATAACAATTGATGGAAATAAAATTCTTGCACATAAAGATGTGATGCCAACTGCGAATAATGCATTTATTACATTTAAGTGTCCTTATACTAATGACATAATTACTAAAAATATTTCAAATGTAAATAGTATTGCAATTAAAGGTATGGATGAGTATCATTCAACTTCACAACAACATTCATTATTGGGGTAATTATGGAAAAAACTAATTTTAATCGTATTAAATCTTTATTTGAACAACAATTAGATGATTCAATTGATAGTAAATTTATTAGTAATTGTAAAAGTAATTATATTGGGGATTTAAAATATGGTGTACAGGGTTATATATGTGGACCTCTTGTTGGTAAAACTACTTTAATGTTAAATGATGTAATTGATTTAGCATTATCTGGACTCAGCGTTTTATATATGAGGGTGGAATCATATTATGATTATAGATGTTTTATAGATGATATTAACTCAATGACATCTTCGGATGAACAAATGAAGATTGATAAGTTAATTACATTTAAATCAATGTATAATATAGAAGCTACAATTAAATATATGAATGCCGTTCCGAGTGATTATCAGTTTGATGTAATTATAATGGATTATGTACCAATATCAGATTTATATCAGTCATATAATGATTCAATTGAAGAATTATTTCAGTCTATTGATAGATTTGCAAAAACTAATTTGATACCAATTATTACATCAATTCAATGTAATCGTGCTAGTATGATTTCTACTCAATTACAATATCGTGATGCGAAGTTAGCGAGTCAGTTTAATTTAACGCCAATTTTTAAGATTGATGGTACACTTAATGTTGGTGATATTAAAGTTGAATTTAAAGAAAAATCACGTAGATTAAAAAAACTGGTTGACAACAGACGATAATAATCTATATTATACAACATCAGCAGGTAACACTGCTTCTTATCTCTAGCAGATGAGAGTTAATTAAAAAATATATAGCGATGCTGTCCGCTTTTCCCTGACGCTGAAAGGGAATCTTCTTAGGAAGAGTAGACAGAACATAGTTAATGTGGGATATGTACTTTGCATGCAAAACATTACCAAGTTATGGGTAGTACAAGTTACTGTGGTGGTAATGAAAACTATTAGTGGATTAATTGGAGAGGTGGTACACCATAATCACCGTGGTCGATTAATTATATAGGACTTTGAGGTATAATCTATAAAAGCAACATGCAACGATAAATACTATTTGAATAATTGTATGTCTGACAAAGAGCGAAAGCTTAAACCTCTGAATAGCTGGCGTAGTGCCAAATAGCTTATTGTAAAAGGTAAGTTGTCCCGAAAGGGGATTGATAGAAGGGCGGTCAGGTCTGGAAATTGATCACGTTAGAACAGTGCTTGTTTAGCGGCAAGTAAAGGTCAAGCGTAGAAGCTACTATTCAATACAGTGTATATCCTGACGATGATATACAGGCAAAGAGATTGAAGTGCGTCACTCGCACGTTCACAGCTCTCCTTCGAGATGATCAATCTTAATAAATGGCGAGATCTTGTGATAGCTTTTTATTTTTATCGTTTCTTAAATGAAACGCCTCTCCTAGAGGCCCAACATTTATATGTTGGGCCTCTTTTTATTTATTTATTTTCTCATTGACATAACTTAATAAATTTCTATATTATATTTATTGAAATTAAACGAGGTAATAATTTATGAAACATACTTTAGACGCAAAGTCCAACTTAACAGATACATACGCCAGTATGCGTATGATGTTGTGTGACAAAGCTCGTGCAATGACAACTATGGGCATGGATGCTGAAGACATTTGGTATCAAGTCGAACGTATGGATAAAGCTATCAAAGAGCTTGATTCCGCATTCGGTAAAGATTTATCTGCCGCTGTAAAAGCCTCTGGTGATGCGTCACGTAATATGCTTCATGCTACAATCGCAGGTATTACAATTACAACCAAGGAGAAATCTTAATGTTTGATACATTTCTAAGTTTTATAAAAATGGCAAGTGAGCAGGGACTTAATATTCTTAGTATTATGATATTTTGTATTGCAATTACATTTATTACTTTAACTGGATTTATTGTTTTTGTATTTGTAGCAAAAACTGTATGGACATCTCTGTTCGGTGGAACTAAATCAAGTGAGCCAATCCAATATGCGTTGCTTAAACGATTTCTACTTCCTATTCTAATGAATGGTGGTAAAGATTTAGGCAAAACTATTATGGATACACTTGAAAGCAAAGAAGCTGCTAAATCAAAAGAATCCAAACCTAAAAAGAGTAAACAATGAAAGTTAAAATCGATGTAGACGACGCAGTTGATAGATTGCATGGCTAGAGAGATTGTAATAAATAAGTATCTACCACCAGAGATAAAAGAATCATTAGAAAAAGATCAACAGTTACTTAAATCTCTTATACCTATAGTTCGTAGTTTAAAATCATTAGAAGGTTAAAATATGTTAAATACAAATATTAAACTCGGTAGTAATTCACAAACAGTTACATTTAATACCCCGTCTCATGGTATGATTCAGCGTTCTCATCCTAAAAGTCGATTTATCCGGTTCCAAAAAGGAAGTGATATTGAAAAAATGGTATTTCCACTTAGTGGACCTTCTTATATTAGAGAGGGTAACAATACTTGGGATACTAAATATAACATTGAAGTTTTACAAGTAATGATTTTTGGTGATAATTATTATTTAGTTGAAATCGTTGAAACGGACGATTTAATTGAAGGTGATATAGAAACTGTAGAGTAATTAGAAGATTAATATATGGTAAGTTATGAAAACCCAACCATTAATGAAAAAATAATATATAGATTTATAATAAAGGGGATTAATTATGAATAAAACATATTTATTGAAATATGAGACCCCGGCGTTTTTAACATTATCAGATTATGTTGAATATCAGTTACATGTTGAAAAGGTATGGTTTTGGGGGTTATTTAAAACTAAGGAGATTATACCTTACAAAGTATATGATCGTCAAGATTCTAAAGCTTTTTATAAGTATTGGGATAAGTTAATAAAAGAGAAAAAACCTTTAGATTTAGATTAATATTCCATTTTTTTGTGATACATCGACATTAAATCATACATTTGACTAGCCAAATTAATAGGATTGTTCATTGCATTGTCATGAGCAATTTTTTCTATTTCGGCTGCACGTTTATTCATCTCAGCATATATAGATGCTTCGCTATTAACCGCCATAAATGCACCTAAATCAGGAACATCATCTCCTGGAATGAAACATCCTTCAAATGATTTATGCCAATCATTGTTTGTTGTATCTTTATCTATAACTTGTACTACGTCGGGAAGATTTTTAGGGTCAAGCACTTCGCCTTTATCTGCGTCTACATCTATATTATCGTAATATTTTTTAGTTTCGACATAAACACCGTCGTCGTTGACGGTCATCATTGGCATTGAATTCATACTAAAATATTGCATATTTATTCCTCTTTTTATTAGTTTATATGTTTACGTTGACAACAATACGATTTTTTCTATATTAAGTGTAATTAAAGGATGTATAATGGATTTTAAAAAATGTGAACAATGTGGTATTGAAAAAACTTTGAAGCAATTTTCAATGCGAAATCGAAATGTATGTAAGGCATGTATGATGGTACTTGATGCAAATGGAGAAGTTCCAATTAACGGTAATCAACATATTATGTCCCCAACGATAGCTATATCTCCATCGAGTCATAATGTACTAAAAAAAAATAGTCATACCATGACTATTAGGTGTAGGAAAGCTTCTAATACAGCTAAATCTAAGGCTGCTCAGAAAAAAGTTACACTCGATGCTGGTAAGGTACAACCTTTGATTCCCAATAGTACTATGAATAGTAATTTAACCTCAGCGTCGTGTAATAAAATGGGGATTACAGTTATCCCAACTCCGACTCGACCAGAAATTCGAGGTGGGAGTGCAACATATGAAAATTTAAGTGAAGAGCAACGACGAGCAATATTGAAAGCTGAGTATAAAGCTCGGACAACAAAAGCGTATCGTGAGAAAAAACTACTTAACAAATCTTAATTTTTTTCTATATTAAGATTTAACAAATATTAATAAATTATAACGAGGAAAGTTATTATGACAAAAAGAATTATTATGGCGGTTATTGGGTTTGTATTAGTTTCAGTTGCGGGCGTTATCGTAAAGGGAATGTTAACATCTAATTTAGGTAAATCTACTGATGTAGATGAAACTACATCCGAATCTACGTCTGAATATACAAGCGAGGCTTAAATGTCCAAGTGTATTAATGTTAAACCTGTTCCTTTAGATTGGATTGATGTTCAAGATCTTGCTGCTCATGTATTGGGACTTGATCCTGATGATTATGATGATGCAGAAATTGAAGACATGTTGACTACGAAATTTTTTGAAATGGAAGATGGTGCTCTTGGTGCATTCCAGAAAATCGTTGAACATTTAATTCCTACTGCTGATGTAGGTGAATCGGCATTGTCTGGTACTTATTATAGAGGGTTTACACGTGATTTCGGTAATGCGAAGAAAACGTGGCTGGTTAAACATAAAATTGAAATGCCAAAGGTAACCGAAGAAGATGACACCTGATGAATACATTAACATTCGATTAAAAAATGGTAAAATATGTGATTAATATCGTTTGGAAAATGGTAAACGAGTGAGGACTAATCCACATTCAAAAGCTTATCCAGACGATATGTAAAAGTATGTAGTGGGATTTGTCGCTGAAAAAAGTTCAAGTAAAATTGAACTTGAACACTACAAAGTCAATGGTCGCTCAGAATATGAAGCCATTGGATATGCTTTTATGAAGCGAATGTTTCATGAGGGTAAGATCATATACACAGTGAATGCTGTGAGGTGTGATGGAGAATCGGGTTGCGGTGACAATAGCGACTCTATTCTCAATGCCGATTAAGGCTGGTGGAAAATATGGGGTGCATTACAATGCTCGATAATTTCAAAATGATTGGTGACATGCTTCAATTTGATAGCAAGGATGATTTTTATTTTATGCAGTTAATTCAGCGTAGAAAAGAGAATCCTGGTATGCGTAAAAACAGCCGTGCTATTAAATCGTATCTCATTAAATCAAAAGAGATGTTGGAAGACTATAAGTCAGATATCATCACATTTTGTGAACACTTTAACGCAAGAGCGACTATTCGCTTGAACCGTCGAAGTTTTAGACAATGTTCACTTGAAAGTTTAAGAGAACTTGCTAGTGACATTTCTATTGAGGACTATCGTCCAGTTGATAAGATTGGTTTACGGGTGATGGGTAAATACCATTCAGACCCTGTAAATAAATGGATACTTGATGTTGACGACCTATTGGTTGATGATCCACGAGTTGGCGAAATCATTCAGTTTGTAGAAAACATTAAACAAGGTTCAGATGGGAAACGAGTTCTAGCAACTATTCCTTCCAGAACTGGATGTCATTTAATCGTAACTGGATTTAATCCTAATATTTTTAAAAAGGAATATCCTAAAATTGAAATAATTAAGGATGGGCCAACAAATATTTACATCCCGTAAGGAGTTAATATGTGGCGTAAGTTTTTACAATTATATCAGATACCTAAGTATCGAAAAATATTAATGCTCAGCTCAACATTTATATGGATGATCTGTGTTACAATTCATAATATTGTTAGAACTGACGCAACATCTTTTGTTGCTATAGGTGGAGTTATTATATTTTGCTTTTTTACATTTTCAATGTTCCAAAGTGATTTTAGAGAATTAAATAAAGATAATAATAATGATATAACTAGTGGTGATACACCTAATAAGGATATATAAATTAAGGATACACAAAATGAAAAAATTTATCTCTTATCCAAAAATTGGTGATTTCAAGAGTGCAATTCATGAAATCACTCATTCGGCTCGTTTTACGGGCTTGGATGAAGATGGTCAGGTTATTTATAATCATGATCCTCTTCCGACACTTACTTTTACTGGAACTGTGAAACTTCATGGAACCAATTCAGGTGTGTGTTATAATAACGAATCTGGTTTTTGGACACAATCTCGTAAACGGATTATTACACCAAAAAATGATAATGCAGGGTTTGCATTTTTTGCTGAAACGCATCAAGATGCTTACATTGAAATTATTAACCAGATTGCTGCTGATAATGATATCAGCCTTGACGAATATACTGTAAGTGTATTTGGTGAGTGGGCTGGATGTTTTACATATTCAACTCCAATATTACTTGCAGATGGAACTAAAATGCCAATCGGAAAAATTGTAAATAATAAAATGAATGTCGATGTAATGTCATATAATATGATTACTGGTAATTTAGAACCAAAATCTGTTATTAATTGGCATAAAAATGGTCAAACTGATCAATGGCTTAAAATTAATGTTAAACGTCGTAAGCGTGGTGGTCGAAGTACATCTATTATTTGTACACCGAACCATAGTATTTTTATTAATACTAATGGGGTTATATCAGAAGTACCTGCGTCTAAATTGAATATTGGTGATAAAGTATTAGTTAATTGTAATACATTACATTATACATTAAAAGAATTTTTAAAAGGTACGATTCTTGGTGATGGTAGTTTTTCATCTAAACGTGAAATTGTTGTATCACATTCGGATGATAATCAAAAATTTTATAATGATTTTATAGAAAAAATATTTAATGGGATATCTTCTACACGAAGCGGTGTTAGTGGTTATGGGAGTAATATGAAAACTCATAATATACATGCATTTCCTGAAATCGAAGATATTTATAATGAATTATATAGTACTGATAATACTCGAAAATTACCAACATTTGAATATCTTAATACGTTATCACCAATTGCGTTAGCTACTTGGTACATGGATGATGGTTCATTAGCGGTTCACAATAAAGAAAATAGACAAGTTAAGGCATGTTTACATGTGGAAGGATTTGGATCTGATACAGTTGAATTAATTTCAAGTTGGTTTAATTCTCGTGGGTTTGAATGTAACACCATCGTTAATAAACGTGGAAATAAAGAGTTGAGATTATCACCTAAAGGCACGAATTCATTTTTGTATCATATTGCTCCATATGTATTGAAAGAATTTAATTATAAATTACCATCGTATTTACATAATATAGGTAAAATTAATTGGTGGACTCATATTGTGGGTGAGTATGATAATTCAATATTGTCTACTGAAATTAAATCAATTGAATCATATACACCGGATACAGCTCATAAAAAAGAACGTTATGATATAACTGTAAATGATAATAGTAATTATTTTGCTAATGGGATTTTAGTTCATAATTCGGGAATACAGAAAAATGTTGCGATTTCAGAATTAGATAAAGCATTTTATTTATTTGGGGTGAAAATCTCTAAATCTGAAGATCCAGAGTTTAATAATTATTGGGTTGATTCTACCAAGTATGTAAACGAAGATCAAAGTATTTTTAATGTGGATATGTTTAAAAAATATACAATTACGGTTGATTTAAATAATCCAGGTATTGTAGTTAATGATATGATTGATTTAGTACAAGATGTTGAAGGTGAATGTCCTATTTCTAAAGCTCGTGGTGTTAGTGGTGTGGGTGAAGGTATTGTATGGCGAACTAAGTATAAAAATAATATATTTAGATATAAAACTAAAGGTGCGAAACACTCTGTTACTAAAGTTAAAAAATTAGTGCAGATTGATTCAGAAAAGTTAAAATCAGTTGCAGATTTTGTTAATTTCTCGGTTACTCAGAATAGAGTTGACCAGGGAATTCAATTAATTTGTGGTGATGATCAGCCAACAAAAGCCAAGACAGGTCCATTCCTGAAATGGTTAGTCAATGATATTATTGATGAAGAGTTGACTACTTTAGTTGATAACGGCCTTGAACCTAAAGATGTTACCTCAGCTTTATCTACTGCGGCTCGAAATATGTTTTTTAAAGCATGTGATGAGTGGTAAGGTTGAATACTGTATGCGGTTAGAACCATTGGGAGTTAATCCTAATGGTTCGATTGCGTATGAACAACATGTGGGCATATTTTTATTAATTTAATATTGATATCGATGGTAATGTTACAATAAAAGGAATGCTATGAAAATTTTACCAACTAATATATTAATGCATAATATAGATAAATTTAAATGTTATGTATGTGGCGAGTACTATCCTAAAGATGAGATGGTTAGTAGTGATGGAATTAAATATAATATGTGTCAATATTGTGATGATGAACTTAGGGATGAAGCTGAACTTGATGCGATGTATCAAGATATGGTAGATGAATATGATAATGAAGGTGAATAATGGACACGAATGTTCATAATATTTATCTATTTCTATAAATATTTAGAATTTTAGGTAAAAAATAATATCATAATTAATTTAGTTGACAAATATTAATAAATTTCTATATTATTCTTATATCAAAAGGAGCTTATATGGAAACTATGAATCTAAGACATTTTCATTTAATACGTAGACATTCATATGGAAAAGGTCAATACACAATTGGATCTGAACTATCACCTCTTACATTATTATCTACTGATAAACCGATGAAAGTATTTATTAACGGTGAGGTATATTCATTACCACCTACCAAATATAAACCTGCTAAAAATGGTAAATTTATGGTGCAACGTCCTAAATGTAAGACCGAGATAAATATTATAAAACGTTACAATGCGTTACATCCCGATTTTGCACCGTTAAGTACTGATACCGGTCCTATTCGTAAAGTAATCAATGAAGATACACCAATGTATCATGCAATCCACCGTACTGAGCCATTAGAGCGATTCAATCGAGTGGAATCGGCATATCGTATACATGAACACATTGAACAATATATACCAACACATACAAGTGAATTATACAAAGAAGAAACTTCTTACGGTAGTCATGTAAAAGGTGTATACGTTACAGATGAATGTGGTACTCAATATTATGTATCACTAAATCGATTTGGTTATTACATTGTTCGGGCTGTAAAGGTTGGTGAAAAAAAATGTCGTGTGATAAATTTTAATACTCGTCTGTTTAGATCAATGACTTATGAAGGTGTATTAAGTTGGTTTCTTGGGTTATATTATGAACGTACTCAACATGTATCTCGTCGAGGTGTAACTCCTGATTTTGAATGGTATGTAAACAGTGAACGTGGCGGTGGAAAAATACAAAAAATTTTAGATCTTGATGATGGGCATTTATATAATATTGCTCGTTGGGTTTGTACCAAACTTGTACAAGCTGAATCACAGTATGTACAGATGTACACAGTTGATTTAATTGAGACGGTAAATGAATTATTGGTCAATCGAATACATCAAGAAGAGATTAATCGTTGCTGCTTAGGTCAAATATAAAATAGTTAATTGACAAAATAGTGATGTTTTCTATATTAAATACAACAAAAGTTAACAAAGGAGTTATCATGGAAGAAATTATATGTGAATATTATACTAAGGAATCAGGTGAAATAATTCGTACATATGGTCCTATATCATCTGATGCACTTTCAACTGTAGATGGATATGATTTACCTGTAGATGAGAGTATAAGTAATGATTAAATCAATTATCCGAAAGTTGCGTAATACTAAACCAATACATCGATGTTCAAAATGCGGTACTCCTGATTCAAATGATGATTATAGTGACTATTTTTATTTAGAGCGTTCACGTGGTCGTGATTTTGAAGATGGATATGAAATTTTTGCTGGCGGATGGTATTGTAAGAAATGCGATCATTATGAGTGGTTGATTCCTAATGATAATGATTGGTTAGCAACTCAAGATCCTGATGTTGTACTTCCGGATGCATGGAAGTTGTATAATGATAAACGGATAGCTGATGCAAAATAAGCACATGATAAAAAAATGCAAGTATTTGAACTTGAATTGAAAGAGAAATTAGATAAAGTAGATGCTGCTATTAAAGTATTTACTGATGATAATTCATCTGCAACTGAAAGTCTTGTATCAGCGGGTAAAATTTTAGTTGAAGAACTTGATGAGCGTAAAGCATATATTATTCAACTTTTACATACACAAGCATGTATAATAGGACTTAATAATCACGAACGCAGGTTACTTAGGTGCTGGGGTCATGATGAGGTGGAGTATGAAGATGAATGATAAAAATAATTTAGATATGATTATATCCCTTATAGAAGATCAAGGTGCAAGGTTTGTTGAAGTTAATCCGGCACGTGAAGTAATCAAATTTGATATCCCTCGTGGTAAAACACGATATGATGATAATGATATTCTTAAAGATGCTAATTTTGCATGCAAAACTCTATTAAATTTAAAACTTGCGGTGCGATGGGTTGATAAACTTCAACCTCGTTCGGTTCCTCCTAAGTTGGCATATGAAATTGAAATTAATGCGGCACTGAGAAAAATATTCACTGATAGTTTTGGTACAATTGAAGATGAGGGTGAATTTGTATATAGACGAGATAAGGCTTTAGTTAAGTGTGGTACCTCAATTAGACAATTAAGTGATAATTTACTTGAAGGAATGATTGCAGGTCATTCAGTTGAATACCAATTGAATGTTATCACCGATGTATTTAAACGAATTCATAGAGGATTTGGGTTATGAGTGATGATGAAATAATGACTCATTTTGGATGGGATATTGTATGTAAAAGTCCTTTAGAAGTTAGTGATAATGAAGGTAATTTTGCAAGCGGATTTGCGGCTCAAATAACAATTGACTATTTTAAAAATGAATATGAAATAGAACAACGTGAAAAAACTATTGCTGAATCTGAAGATATTATGCGTAAATATATAATTAAAGAAGATAGCATATAAAAACAATGTGAAATGGATAAACAAAAAAATATTGAAAAGGAATGGTAACCAATGGAAGAAAAATATGATTCAACAGCTGATACGCTGAAACATATTAAACGAGTAGCACAGTTACTTGGAAATGTAAACAAAAATCTTATTGATAGAGCTGCAAATCATGATAGTACTAAATTAAAAGATCCTGAAAAAGCATTATTTGATGAGTACACTCCAAAACTTAAACACTGTACATATGGTAGTGATGAGTACAATGATTATCTAAAAAAACTTAAGGTTGCACTCGATCATCATTATGCGAAGTTCCGTCATCACCCAGAATATTTTAGTAATGGAATTAAAGATATGAATTTAATTGATTTATTAGAAATGATTATTGATTGGAAAGCTGCGTCTGAGCGTCATACTGATGGAGATATTTTTAAATCCATTGACATCAATCAACTTCGTTTTGGTTATTCTGATGAAACTGTTGGTTTTATGAAAAATACAATCACTTATATGAATAACAATTGGATGATGTAATGCTAATTAATCGAATTGCGTCTGATGATATACAACACTTGGAAGAAAATCAAGTGTTTGTTTTTGGTAGTAATGAGTCTGGTACTCATGGTAAAGGTGCTGCAAAGCAAGCTCTCGGTTGGGGAGCTGTGTGGGGCCAAGCTGAGGGTATACAGGGGCGTACTTATGGAATACCAACCAAAGGTAAGTCTGTAAAGAAAACGCTTTCTATAGCTCAGATAACGCCGTATATCGATAGGTTCATTCAATATGCTAAAGAACACCCAGAAAAAGAATTTTTGGTTACACAAATTGGGTGTGGACTTGCAAAGATTAAACCTAAGCAAATAATACCGCTATTCAAAGAGGCAGCAACTCTGGAGAATGTATTATTCCCCAATAAATTTTGGCATAAATTAAAAGAATATGAAATTGTAGATAAAAATATTGATATTATTTGATTGACAACCTCGAATGAATTTCTATATTAACTACACTAATAAATAAGTAAATTAATTATTCTAAAGGAGAATTATAATGGAATCATTAAATGTATCACAGATTGAAAGCCTTGAACAAGTTAAAGTTATTGCACCTATTGCTGGATTAACTAAAACTAATGTTAATGTAAAAAGCGATTCAAAAACAAATGAATTGTTTATTACTACAACTGAACCAAAATTTTTAGATAAAGATATTTTGGATAAATTTAGTTTTATAAAAGAGTCTACTATTAAACTTGATGATAAATATGATGTAACTAAAGCCAAAGTAACGGTTGCAAATGGTATTTTATTGATTGTTGTTCCCGTATCTACTGATCGCATTAGTACAATTGAAATATCTTAATGAGTTCAGGTATAATTAAATATGGAATCTCTATGGACTATATTAGTTCATGGGGATATACCGAGGCTATTCGTGAAATAGTTCAGAATTTTATGGATTATGGTGACTATGATTTTACGTTAGATGATGATGGGTTAACATATGTAAATGATTATCATCCTATCGATACTAATTTTCTTAAAATTGGATTTACTCGAAAACATAATTCGGAGTCAGTTGGTAAGCATGGTGAAGGTCTTAAGATGGCACTATTGGTACTTCATCGTCTTAAGTTAAATGTATCAATAGATACATATATAAACGACATGCATTATCAAATGCAACCTACTACATATGAAGATGATATGTTAGGTACATGTTTTGGTATTGAGTATCAAAGTCAATTAACAAATGGTGATGATGGTGATTTCACTGTGTGTATAGAACACTCATCAGAATATGATAAAATGGAAGATTATTTTATTACAGAAGACACTGATATTATTTTTGAAAGTGACTATGGTAATATTGTAGATATGCCAGCAGGTAATATTTATGTAGGTGGGATATTTGTAACTAATTTTGATGATATACCACGTTCATACGATATTAAACCGAAATATGTTGATTTAGGTCGAGATAGAAATTTTCCAAGTACTTATGATCTTGAAAGTTATACTGGTGAAATTTATACTGAATTTGTTAATGAAAATGAAGATGCATTGGATAACTATTCCGATCGTGAAGCTAGTAATATGAGCGAACTTCCTGATTCATATATGGAACACGTTAAACCCACCATGTTAAACGGAAAAATGAAGTTTAAACATAAAAATGATATTGTACCAGATGTATTTGAACGCATGGTTAAAAATAATCGTGAAATGCAGTTGAAGATAGTTAAGCTTAATGATGAATTAACTAAGCGGAAAAACCCATATGAATTATTAGAGAACTTTAAACAGCGATATGGTATGTATGGTAATCAATTAAGAGATTTTAATTCTATCTTAGAAAAATCTAAAAAATGGATATAATATGAGTGATAATATAAATGATAAAATAACAGCAATTAAAGAACTTAAAAATGATCATGATAGATTATTCAATATTATACGTAATTCTATTAATGAGATAAATGCGACGTTACCAGGTACTAATCAACTTGGGGTATGTATGAGTTTAAATACTAACTATCCTATGTTGCAATCAATAGAGTATAATTTGATGGTTAAATCTGATATAGTTTGTAATCAATGTGGTTATATTCTTAAAAGTAGATATGGTAAAAATGGAGCTATTGTTAATTCTAATGATGATAGTGATAAAATAATTGATCGTCCGGATGATGAATTAATTAATAATGCACCTAAATTATTAGATGATTCATTAACACTCAAAGGATAATGTATGAGTAAAGAATATAAAAATCCGATATGCAGAGGAAGTATTATGCTAGGTACAGCATGTGGTCACTGTGAACGCTGTGAAGATGAACGATTGGCAATACAAAAAGCTAAAATGACCGAAGAACCAGCAACACATTTACGTAAAGTTAATATGCTTATTATAACTGAAGGTACAAGCCTATCTAATTTAACGTCGGAATCAATAGAAGAGATGAATCGAGCTGATTTTATTCTTAGTGAAGGGGATCAAGTATTAAAAAATTCATTTGGACATCGTGGTGTGATTGTAGATCCAAATCGTGTATGTAAAGGTAATCCTCGTCTTGGCACGGGATGTCTTGTGTGCTCGTCCTGTATACCAATTGTTAAAGAAATAGTTGATGAGTATAGACGAAGTAAGGGTGAGTTATGTTAAATATTAATTTTGATTTATTGAAACGGGTATTATAATGAGAACACGAAATAATAATTGGGTTAATACTGATACACTTGAGACAAAGTTTGGTATCGATGTAAGCTATGATGGTAAAAACTGGAATCATCTTGCGATTAACTCTAATCCATATTTTGCTACGAATGAAAACGAACGAAATGAGAAGCGTAAAGAGCTTCGTAAATTAAAGGAAACTGATGGGTAATTCACTAACAACGGAACTTGATGCAACGCTCAAGAGACTAGAAATTATTGCGACTAATACTAGTGATAAAGATACTAAACATCTTACGAATGATTGTATTGCTGGTATTGGGCAGATGACTCAACAAGTAAAAACAATATTAAACCTTGAATCTGAAACAAAAGCAGGAAAATAATGAAAGATAACATTATAAAAGTAATGGATAAGTATGACTTTAAATTGTCAATTGAAGAAGATAATGGTCTCATGTTTGAAGGACCAATGAGTACAAAAGAACAA
>Ga0172381_10002370_pt1 | contig 20807 bp, 21 predicted proteins | sample Leawel6488metaG_FD_119754 | JGI IMG/M metagenome (GOLD analysis project Ga0172381, IMG submission 119754) | Leachate microbial communities from a municipal landfill in Southern Ontario, Canada - Leachate well 64-88 metaG | ecosystem: Engineered > Solid waste > Landfill > Unclassified | place...
AAACATTTCATAGAAATCACCCATGCGGAAAAAAAGAAGAGAGTCAGGGTACTGCTCTTTCCAGTACATGTACTGTTCCAGCATGGGGGTCATTTTAGTCCCCTGCGGAAGTTCCAAGTCTATTCAGACCTCCCCTTGTCCAGATAACTTTGAAGGAGAAGGGAGGCGGCGACCATGTCTACCCGTTGTTTTCGGCCTTTCCTCGAGACATCTCCCTCTAAGAGGGACTGCTGCGCTATAACTGTTGTAAAGCGCTCATCCCAAAAAATTATTTCCAGGTCAGGATATCTGACGACGATATTATCAGCGATCTCTCGGATATTCAGAGCTTCAGGCCCCTCATTCCCGCCGGTCCTGAGCGGAAGGCCTACCAGAAGTTTTGTCGTCCGGTAGGTATCCATGATCTTTTTGAGTTCTTCTATCCAGTCGTTCTTTGTGCTGAGGACAGTCAATGCCTGAGCGAAAGATCCGAACGGATCGCTTACCGCAACACCGACCCTTACGGAACCTATATCTACAGCAACTATCCTCTCCAACTGGCCGGCCTCAGCCTTTTGCAGCAAGTCTGGCAAAGATCTCAGGTGCCTTTGTGACGGCTTCGTTCAGTCTGCCTGCATCAGGAGCCCTTCCCTGCGCAAGAGTGGGTCTTCCGCCGCCTCTTCCGCCGATAAGGTCAGCTATCTCCTTCAGGAATTCATCTGCCCTGATGCCCTTGCTGACTGCTTCTTCGCTCGCCATGGAAGTCAGCGTCACATGTTGTTCTTCCCCTATTCCTGCAAGCAGTATCACTGCGACCGGGTATTTCTGCTTTATCCTGTCACCGACCTGCCTAAGAAGGTCGGGATTCATGTTTTCAAACTTTTCCATTATGAGGTCAACGCCGTTGACGCTGGCGCATGGTTTAATGCTCTCTTCAATATCGGACATGGCAGCCTTGACCTGAAGCTCCCTGTTTTTTCTCTCAAGCATCTTCTTTTCGTCAAGAAGGTCTTCCACCCTGTTGAGGACTGAGTCAAGATCTTCTCCAAGCATTGACATGAGAGTACCTGACAGGTAGCTGAAACGCTGAAAAGCCGCAAGGGCGTTCTGTCCAACTATTGCATTTATGCGCCTTACTCCTGAACCTATGCCCTCTTCACGGATGATCTTGACGACGCCGATCTCACCTGTGGCCTTGACGTGTGTTCCGCCGCAGAGCTCTGTTGAGTATCCGGGTATTTCGAGCACTCTTACTTCGTCTCCGTATTTTTCATCAAAGAGCGCCTTCGCACCTGTCTTTTTTGCTTCTTCGATAGGCATTAAAGTTGTGTTTACCGGCAGGTTTGAAAGGACCTGTTCATATACGATGGATTCTATCTCCCTCAGCTGGTCAGTTGTAAGCGGGGCAAAATGGTTGAAGTCGAAACGCAGGAACGTAGGCGTTACGATAGATCCGGCCTGTCTCACATGCTGTCCCAGGACCTTAGAAAGCGCTTCGTGAATAAGATGCGTGGCCGTATGATGCCTCTGTATATTTTTTCTTCTTGCGGTATCGATCGACGCTGTCACAGCCTGGTTTTTCTTTATGCTTCCCTTTAACAGCCTACCTCTGTGCACGATAAGGTCGTTTACAGGATAAATAGTATCCTCTACCTGGAAGATCACATTCTCCGCTGTTATAAGACCCGTGTCGCCCACCTGTCCGCCCTTTTCAGCATAGAAAGGCGTCTCGGTAAGGATAATGTCCGCGCTTTCACCTTCCGCGATAAAATCTTTTTCTTTTCCTTCGCAAATTATTGCCGAAACTTCTGCGTCCACAAAAGTGCGGTCATAACCGCAGAAGCTGCTTGGACCGGTCCTGTCTGCCAATTCAGTGTATGCATTTTTAGAAATAACAGAACTGGTCTGTTTGCTCGAAGCCCTTGCACGCTCTCGCTGGTCGTCCATTGCCTTGTTGAAGCCATCCTTATCAACGCTGATGCCCTCTTCTTCGCACATCTCCTCTGTAAGTTCAAGAGGGAATCCGTACGTGTCGTAAAGGACAAATGCAACGCTTCCCGGAAGTGTGCTGAGCGAGTTGTTCTTAAGCTGATTTATCTCAGACTCAAGAAGGTCGCTTCCCTGAGAAAGCGTCTTTGTAAAACGTTCCTCTTCCGTCTTCAGTATCTGTTCAATGGCACAGGACTGTTCGAGAAGCTCAGTGTACTCGTCACCGATAGATTCACGGACTGAGGGTAAAAGTTCCGTAAGGAAGGGCCTCTCTATTCCAAGCAGCTTTCCGTAACGGGCGCTTCTCCTGATCAGACGCCTCAGCACATAACCTCCGCCATCGTTTGTGGGCAGTATTCCATCTGCTATCATGAATGCCGATGCTCTTATATGGTCGGAGATAACCTTAACAGCCATATCTTTTTTGGGATCTTTTCCGTATTTGACTCCGCCAAGTTCGCATGCCTTGTCGATTATCGGGCGGAAGAGGTCCGTCTCGAAGTCATTGGGAACTCTCTGAACGACCGATGAAAGTCTCTCAAGCCCCATCCCGGTGTCGATGTTCTTGTTTGGCAGAGGTGTGAGGTTTCCTGCCTCATCCCTGTTGTACTGCATGAAGACAAGGTTCCATATCTCCAGGTAGCGGTCACAGTCGCATCCCACAGTGCATGTGGGTTTTCCGCACGAAAATTCCGGTCCCTGGTCGTAAATTATCTCAGAGCAAGGTCCGCACGGGCCGACAGGTCCGGCTGCCCAGAAATTGTCATCAGCGCCAAGGCGTACTATCCTGTTTTCAGGAAGCCCCACCTTGTCGCGCCAGATGTCATGCGCCTCGTCATCGTCGAGATAGATCGTTGCGTAGAGCCTGTCAGGTTCAAGTCCGACACGCTCTGTAAGAAATTCCCAGGCCCAGGGGATGATTTCCTCTTTAAAATAATCTCCAAAACTGAAGTTCCCCAGCATCTCAAAAAATGTGTGATGTCTTGCAGTACGGCCGACATTTTCAATGTCATTGGTCCTGACGCACTTCTGTGCTGTAGTCGCTCTTTTTACCTCGGGGGTCTTCAATCCCAGGAAGTATTGTTTGAAAGGGACCATGCCTGCTATTGTGAAAAGCAGCGTAGGATCATCGGGCACCAGTGAAAAACTGCGGTACCTTTTGCATCCCTTTTCCTCGAAATATGAAAGAAAGAGTTCCCTTAATTCTTTTCCGCTTCTGTATTGCATTTAAGCTGCCCCCTGTAATAAAAGATCAAAACCAAATTCCAGCCGCATCATAAAACCGGTCAGGTCTTTAAATTTTTTGCACCAAACAATTATACGCGGATCTGGGGTGTTTGTGCCAGATCCACGTTTGGGAAATAAATGTCTATTGTATAAAAAAAATCAGCGGCCGACCAGTTTTCTGCGCGCCGTTTTTGCCTCAGCAATTACCCTGTCTTTGTCAGTTTCAGTAAACGATCCATTGTTATAAAGCATTTTTCCTGCCACAACAGTTGCCTTTACATCTGAGGAAGATCCGGCGTAAACGAGGAAGCCGGGTAGATTCTCATTGTCCCAGCCAACATAATGCGGCCGGTCAAGGTCAACAAGTATCATGTCTGCCCTGTAACCCTCTTTGATCAGTCCTGTATCGTTGAATCCCAGAGCCTTTGCTCCGTTTACCGTAGCCATCCTTAGCACTTCAACGGATGTCATAAGAGTCGGATCTTTTGCCTCACCCTTGTGGATCAGCGCAGCGCAGCGAAGCTCATCCCAAATGTCCAGCCTGTTGTTGCTTGCCGCCCCGTCTGTTCCGAGAGCGATCCTCACGCCGGCATTCAGAAAATCAGGAATGGGGGCTATGCCGCTTCCAAGCTTAAGATTGCTCTTTGGGTTGTGGGCAAACGTTACGTTGTCCCTCGCATAAAATGGCGCAGATCCCTTACCTACCCATACACAGTGCGCCAGAAGAAGGTTCGGCACATCTATCATTCCTGTATCGGTAAGATACTCCTCGGGAGTCATTTTTCCTTCCAGAACGCTTATGTTCCATTCAGAAGATGTTTCAAGCCAGTGAAGCTGGACTCCTAATCCGGTCTCTTTCGCCTTTTCTGCTATCTCTTTCATCAGTTCGAAAGGAACAGTGTATGGTGCGTGTGGTCCAAGCTGGACGCTGATCAGCCCATCCCTGCCATTGTAGTCCTCTGCAAGCTTAAGGTTCTCTTTTAGTTTGCTTCTGTCACTGTCTCCTACGATACCCCGCGAAAGCCCGCATCTCATTCCATTTTCGAGAGCGGCCTCCGCTACTTTGTCCATGAAGAAATACATATCTGCAAAACAGGTGGTACCGGTAGAGAGCATCTCCAATATGCCAAGTGCCGTCCCTGCTTTGACAAGGTCTCCGTCAAGGTTGTTTTCAACCGGCCAGATGCGTTTCTGAAGCCATTCCATAAGAGGCAGTTCTTCTCCAAGCCCTCTCAACAATGTCATAGCAGCATGTCCGTGTGCATTAACAAAACCGGGTATCAGAGCTGTATTGCCTCTTCCCTCATAAGCACACCCGGAACTGAGGCTACCTGCCGGAATGATGGAGGTTATCCTGTCGCCTTCTGTGATAACATCACATCTTTCGGCTGAAGATCTTTCCGTGTCCCAGACAACGACATCCCTGTACCGGTTTGTAATCATACCTCTCTCCATGCCGCCAGGTATTCCTTTTGCTCCTGTGTAAGCCGTTCAATGTTTATTCCGAGTGATTCAAGCTTTAGCTCAGCCACTTTGCAGTCCAGTTCTGCCGGAACGTTGTAGAGTCCGGGCTCCAGTTTATTGCAGCTTATAAAGAGGCAGGAAAGCAGCTGCATAGCAAAACTCATATCCATTATTTCTACGGGATGTCCGTCCCCAGCTGCCAGGTTGACCAGCCTTCCCTCGCCAAGAAGGTGGATCCTGCGTCCAACAGGAAGGATATAAGTCTGTATATTATCACGCGATGCCTTTACATCAACAGCCAGCTCCGCAAGGTCCGGAATGCAGACTTCCACGTCAAAGTGGCCTGCATTGCAGAGCAGAACTCCGTCTTTCATTCTCATAAAGTGCTCTTTCCTTATGACTTTAGTGTTTCCGGTAACTGTAATGAAGACATCCCCGACCTTAGAAGCATCAAGCATGTCCATAACATCAAAACCATCCATCAGCGCCTCAAGTGCCCTGTGAGGATCGACCTCTACAACTATGACCCTTGCACCCAGGCCGGCCGCCCTCTTTGCAGCGCCCTTTCCGCACCATCCATATCCGGCAATGACAACAATTTTGCCTGCCACTATAAGGTTGGTTGTCCTGAGTATCGCATCCCAGACAGACTGCCCTGTTCCGTACCTGTTGTCAAATAGATATTTGCTCTGGGCATCATTGACTGCCAGCATCGGGAATGGAAGCACCCCCTCACAATGCATTGCTTTAAGGCGCTTAATACCGGTCGTGGTCTCTTCGCATCCCCCAAGCACTGAGGGGATCAGGTCCCTTCTCTTCTCTATTATCATCGAAACGACGTCTCCGCCGTCATCAATTATTATCTGAGGATCCCATTTGAGCATTTCTTCTATGTTTTCGGAGTACTCCTGAGAACTCATGCCTCTGCGGCTGAATACGTGAATTCCTTCTTCAACAAGCGCAGCGCATATTGTGTCCTGTGTAGACAATGGATTGCTGCCTGCAACGGCAACAGTAGCTCCAAGCCTGTGCATAACTTTCAAAAGGCAGGCCGTCTTAGCCTCAAGATGCAGACAGCATCCGATAACCAGACCTTCAAGCGGCTTATACTTTTCTTCCCTCTCTGCGATCAGCCTTAGCACGGGCATATATTCCCATGCCCATTCTATCCTTCTGTGTCCTTCCGGAGCCAGGTTCATGTCAGCAATCCTAAACTCGTTTTTCATAATTCTGCCTCCTTCCTTTTTGTCAGTCCTTTTCAAAAATAAACACGCAACACAGAGTGCATGAATTGATATTGACCAAAGGCACCACTCCTATACTGTGAGCAAAAAGCGGATAAAAACATCAAAGGATATATAAGTACTATCCTGTATTTCCTGCCTTAATATTACCACTCAACAGCATATTAAGCTGTTATTTTATGCAGCTTCTTTATGTCTGACGGCTCAAAAATACCTTCCTCGGTTATTATTCCTCTGATCAGATCTGCAGGGGTCACGTCAAAAGCCGGATTCCATACCTTTGCGTCCTCGTGGACAAGAATTTCACCGCCGACCTTCCTTACTTCACTGTGGTCTCTTTCTTCGATAGGGATCGAATCTCCGTTTGGGCAGTTAAAATCAATACTGCTTATGGGTGCTGCTATGTAAAATGGGACATTGTGACTTTTTGCAGAAATTGCCAGCCCATAGGTGCCTATCTTATTTGCCGTGTCACCGTTGAGTGCTATCCTGTCTGCTCCGGTGATCACAGCATCTATCTTTTCCCTTGACATAAGAAAGGCCGCCATAGAATCACATATGACCGTTACGTCAAATCCGTCCTCACACAACTCAAATGCAGTAAGCCTTCCTCCCTGAAAACGGGGCCTGGTCTCATCTGCATAGATTTTTATATCCTTCCCGGAATCCCTGGCTGACCTGAAGACACCCAAAGCCGTGCCGTAACCTGAAGTAGCAAGAGCCCCGGCGTTGCAGTGTGTTATTACTGTAGCCTTGTCCGGCAGAAGAACAGCCCCATGGGCACCGATCTTCTTGTTGATATCCCGGTCTTCCCTGTCTATCATTATTGCCTCTGATTCAAGCAATGAATAGAGTTCCGGCGAATTTTTATTTTCGTTAAATACTGACCGCATTTTTTCTATGGACCAAAAAAGGTTGACTGCCGTAGGCCTTGTTGCAGAAAGTCTTGAAAGTGCCTTGTCTATCGTTGAAATGTCTGAATGCGCCGCCAGTACTACACCATATGCCGCCGCGACCCCTATGGCCGGAGCTCCCCTTACTGTCATGTTTTCTATTGCTCCGGCTGTATCCTCATAAGAACGGCAATCCACAAAACTTACAGAGACCGGTATCTTTCTCTGGTCCAGAAGCCGAAGCATCGGCGCTCCGCTTATCCATTCTATCGTTTCAGGCAGCATAAGGCTCACCTCTTATAGAAAATTGTAAAAATTAATGCATATCGGAAACATGCCGTTTTTTCGGATGACTGGAGGATGGGCTGCACTCCTGTCAGTTTTCTCTGCAGATGCTTATTACCTCAGCCTCTGCCTTACCATCCCTGAAAAATATACCTACTCTCTGCTTCTCTGAAAGCGAGGAGGCATCCTTGATCATATTACCCTCAGCGTCCCTGCAGACAGTAAAACCTCTTGACATTACGCTAAGGGGTGAAAGGTTGTTCAGGGTGCCGGCTGCAGAACTGAGTTTAGCCTCGGCCTCAGAAAGCTTGTATGTGATGTTGGATGAGAGTGAACTGCGGGCATTATTCAAAAATTCAGAAGCGGGGATATAAACTCCTCTGGTTATGCTAAAGAGGAGCCTCCTCTTGGAATCTGTCAGGTCTGAACTTATTTTTGCAGCTCTCTTGTTTATGTGGGCATTCATCGACCGCATCGAACTTTTTAAGTAGGCCGTGAGTTCTTTGGAATCAGGGAAAACTCTTTCTGCAGCACCTGACGGTGTCGGCGCGTAAGCATCCGCGGCAAGGTCTGAAAGTGTTTTGTCAATTTGATGGCCCAGTCCTGTAATTACGGGAACGGGGCATGATCTGACAGCCCTTACAACTTCCTCGCTGTCAAAGGTATCCAGGTCATCTCTGCTTCCCCCGCCCCTTACCAGCATTACCAGTGAGATATCCTGCAAAGCTGCGCATTTTGAGAAAGCTTCCTTTATCTCTGAAGATGCTGCCGCCCCCTGCATCAGGCTTGGGATCACAAGAAGCTCTGAAGCAGGGTATCTTATTGATGCGATCTTTATTACATCCTGTACTGCAGCCCCTGTCGGCGATGTAATAAGAGCAACTTTTCTGGGAAAGGAGGGCAATGGTCTCTTATGCCTGATGTCGAAGAGTCCTTCTGCCGTAAGCTGCTTGAAAAGGATCTCCCTGGCTCTTGCTTTTGCTCCTTCGCCAAGCGGCAGAAGGGTCGTAGCATATATCTGGTATGAGCCTCTGGCTCCGTATACATCCACCCTTCCCCGTACAAGGACCTCGTCTCCGTCTTTGGGCCAAAGGATGACTGAGGAGGCGTTGGAGCGGAAAAGGACGCAGGAGATCCTTGCCTCTGCGCCGATCACAGTAAAGTACGCATGTCCGCTGGAGTGTTTTTTGAATCCAAGGAGCTCTCCCTTTACGGAGATATTCTGGAGATCACCGGAAGCGTATATGGCTTCACGGATCTTGTTTGTTACTTCATCTACTGTAAATACTGCATCTTTTTCAAATTTAAACATGGCGGCTCAGTTCGAGAGAGACTCTTCCTTTCTCACGATCCTCCCCAGAACACCGTTAACAAAGCGTCCGGATTCTTCTGTACCGAAGACTTTGGCAAGTTCAACTGCCTCAGAGATCGAAACAGCTATAGGCACCTTTTTAGATATGACTCCTTCATAGAGAGCCAGCGATATGGCTACCTTGTCAACGGCAACCATTCTTTCCGGCCTCCAGCCTATAATGTTTTCCCTGAGCAGGTCTGAGATAGCCTCCATGTTATCCATTACTCCCCTTACCAGCTCACAGGCATAGTCAAATACACCATCAGCCTCACCCTCTGAAGGGTACAGCTCTATGGCCTCATCGATATTTGCCGAAGGTCTTACATCCAGCTGGTAAATTAATTGGAGCGCAATTTCACGTGATCTGTGGCGCATTTGTGACTTTGACGACATATTCAAATATCATCTCCTGAATTGCTGCATCAGAATTGAAATTTGTTTTTTGCCGTCGTCGGTAAGCAGTATCCAGGAGACTCCATATCCAATGATCGCAGCAAAAAGTGACCACAGGATGCCCTTAAGCCCAAGGTGCACTATTGCGGTCAGTGCAGCCGCCGCACCGGCCCAGAATAATGGCATAGTCCAGACAGGATTAGTTTTGGGATTGTCCTGAGGTGCTATGTTGATCCAGTTTATATGGACCGCCATTCCTGACTTTGTGAAGATGTCGGTGAACTTCTTTTCAAGTCTTACCTTGTCTTCTTCGTTGTCACCCTCAGGCATGGTAATGTAAATATTCAAAAGGTTTTGATCCCCGATAAAAGAAACTTCCTGGCAGTAAAAACCTTCCGGCAGTCTTTTGGAAACGATGTGGCGTATAGAGTCTCCGTCAAGCCAAATTTTGCCGATCTTGGTCGTAGTCCATAAAAAGAGCATCTTATTCACCTCTTAATCGAGAAGGCCGGTTTCTCATTCAGGAAACCGGCCTTCTTCTGTAATCTCAGCTAAGCTCAGGCCTCTTCGGTAAATGTGTTGTAAACAGCCTCTGTCTCAACAACAGGTTCTTTTTTATCACCAAAGGTAACACCCTGAACGTAAACATTGACGCCTTTGATCGTATAACCTGTAAAGCGTTCTATCTGTTCCTTGACTGCCTCCTGTACATCCCAGCAAACATCGGGGATGCGGAGTCCATACTTTACAGCAATATATGCATCTACAACTATTTCCGGCGAATCTCCGTCAGAGATAGTTATCCTTACACCGTTGACTGTTTTTCTTCCGAGACGCAGGTTAGCCATGAGACCCGGATTTGCCGGAGTAACACCTTCAACGCTGTTCAGAGCTTTTGTGGCAAGCTGTGCTATGACATCTTCCGATATCCGGATCTTTCCTTCAAGGTTAGACTGGTCTATAGTTGCACCGGCAACTATTTCTTCGGTCTCACCTGCTTCGCTTACTACGAATTCCTCTTTTTTATTCGCGACCATGCGGTTATTCCTCCTTATCAACAACTGGATGTGTATTGCTCAGTAGAATTCTGCTGCTGTTTTAATCTTCCGGATATTTAAAGGGCTTACCGCAGTGGGGACAAAGAAGATCTTCATCTTCATCATAGGCAGCCGGTTCATAGTAGAAATCCTTGCCGCATTCGGGACAGGTCACTGAGGCGTACTCTTCCTCATCAAAGTCCTCGTAATCTTCGTCATCATCGTACTCGTCTTCGATAAGTGCGTCGAGATCATCTTCAAGCTCACTTACATCCTCATCAAGCTGTTCGAGGTAGTCGTTGAGCTCATTGTGGACTTCTTCGTGCTCTTCCATCGCCTCTGCCAAGGAGTCAAGGGCATCTACCAATGCAGCAAAAAACTTCTCCTTCTCAGGCGTATCCGCTACTTTCTGCCCATCGATCAATCCTCTTAGGTACGCTATCTTTTCCCGTGCGCTCATTCGGATCCCTCCCTTATTATTTCTTTGCTCTTTCAAGGTATTCGCCGGTCCTTGTATCAACGAGTACGATCTCTCCGTTTTCAACAAAGAACGGAACTGTGATGACAAGGCCTGTCTCCGTAGTGGCAGGTTTGCCTCCGCCTGAAGCTGTATCTCCCTTGAATCCGGGAGGTGTGTCCGTTATCTGCATTGCGACTGAGTTTGGAAGCTCAATGCCCATGACTCGTTCTTCGTACATGTCAAAACTTACCTCAAGGTCATCGATCAGGTATTTCACAGCATCTCCAAGCATTTCTTCGGTAAGGTATACCTGGTCGTATGTTTCCATGTCCATAAAAACATAGCTGTCGCCATCTTTGTACTGGTACTGGGCAGGTCTTTCGTCAAAAATTATCCTTTCGAAGCGTTCTCCTGACTTAAATGACTGATCAACAGAGGATCCGGTCTCAAGGTTGCGAAGTTTGCCCCTTACGATCGCGCCTCCCCTTCCCATCTTGTGATGGGAACTTTCAAGAATGACCCACATCCCGCCTTCCCATTTGATCTTAAGTCCCGGACGGAAATCGCTTGTGTCCACAATTTGTGCCATTGAAAAACCTCCCTGTGCTCTCTCACAAAACATCATGCGCATGCATTTGCCATGGATACGCCGTATTATCATAACATAAAGAAAGCTTGTTTGTCTTTATCCGCTATTGTTTTTTTGTGTAGATAGGTATCGCTTTGATCGTTCCTGACGATTCCCTTAGTACAAGGATATTATCAGAAAGAACAACAGGATCACCCTCTTCATTGGAATATGCTGAAGTGATCCTTATGTGGTATCTCTTAATGAAGCATATGTCCCGGCTTTCTCCTTCGACTTCGGTCAGAAGCTCGGAAGGCATGCCTCTTGGGATGTTCATACTTTCTGCTTCCGTAAGGAAGGAGTCACTGTAATTCTGATCTATCACCGAAGCCTTTATGAAGATGTCTGCGTTTTCATTCCTGATCTCCTGAAGGATCTCCTGGGGAATGTCTATGTAAGGATCGTCTTTTGGCTCTGATCCGAGATCAAATTCAGAAGGGTCAATGAACCCCTCTTCAGAAGCGGATGTACAGAACCAGCATTTTACTACCGCTTCTGTCTGTAATGCTGCGTTTTCCCTTTTCATGACGTGGTGCTCCCAATTAACTGATGCGTGGATCCTGGTTGCCATGACAAAATAGATCAGGAGCACGTTAAGGACGGCAGCAGCAAAACCGATCACTGATATCAGAACTGCTCCGTCGTGTTTATGTATTCTTCGCATATTAAATCGCTTCCTATCAGGTTAGGCAGGAACCATACAGATTTTGATGCAAAGAGCTTATATTTTGATCCTTTTTCTTCCCATTGCCGAATATATTCTTCAGGCCATTCTTCCCTGCCCTCTATCTCAACAGATGAATCGTACAACCTGTCGCCTCTTGCAAGGATGTAGACCTTGATGAGCCTTTTTTCTTTGTCCAGGTCGAACCTGATGTCAAGGATCCCTTTTATCCTCGGCTGTGCTCCCGGAGCCCGAAAATCCTTTGTGTAAAGGCAATCGTTAAGAGAATAGACACACATCGCCCTCATATGATGCACTTTATCCCCACGGGAAATGCTGAAGGATCTTTCCATATTGTTTCTCACGCACATAGTTTTTCCGCTTAGGCCCGTAACACAAAAGGGGGTCGAAGGCGGAAAAGAAGTAGGGAAAAAGACCCAGTTTCTGATATCTGATGAAATGTTGGTATAACGATCCCCTATCTCATTCTCATCAGGAAATTTATGAAGTTTCACTACCCCGTCAGGAGTTTCACTCAGGGTCATGCTGGTGAGTTTGGCAGATCCCGGCCTGACATAGGAGACCCTTAATTCGCTGTTATCAAAACCGCTCTGTCCTGTTTTGACGCTTATCGGTCCATCCCACCTGAAAGGATCGTACTTCTGACTGCCGAAAGCCGCCTTATATCCCGGAGCGTCAGCCGGCATGCCAAGTCCGCAATAGAATAGAGGAGCTTTAAGAAGTGACTCTGTTCTTGATATCCGTTTATGTGCCTTTAACTGATCGGTATCTGCAGCGAACCTGTCAACAGTAATTTTGATCGTGGATATGAAGAAAGGGGTCAATATCAGCATTATGCCGATGCTGACAACTAACTCTATAAGAGAGAAAGCCTTTTGCTTACGGCCTCTCATTTGGCCATATTAGAAAAGATCCTATTGTTTGACGGATGCCATCTTTCTCGATCAAAAGGATAATGCTGCTGTCATTTGAAGCACTGTCAACGTTTATATGTACATTATTAAAGTTTGTTTGTTGGGGAATACTGCCCGAAGAAAGGAGAGAGAGGGCGTCATGCTTAGCCCTCTCCACTTCAAGTATCTCATATGATGATTTGACCAGCATTACGCTGGACCGAAAGAGGCAAACAAAAACACCAATAACAATAACGGCAATAAAACAGGCCGCCAGCGTTCCCGTAAGCGTTATTCCCTTTCGGGATCTCAATCCCCCATGAATCTTTCAAGGTCTTTTAAGTCATAGGCATAAGCTATAGCATTTTTTCTGCTTATGAGACCTTCTCTGTACATTCGTGCAAGATCCTGATCCATGGTGTGCATCCCAAGAGCCGACCCTGTCTGTATTGCGTTTTTGATCTGAGAGGTCTTGGCCTCTCTTATGTAGTTCTTAACGGCGTTGTTTGCTATCAGAAGCTCTGTAGCGACCATCCTGCCTGTTTCCGTAACCAGGGGAACAAGCTGTTGGGAGAGTATGCCGATAAGGATCGATGACAACTGTATCCTTATCTGCTGCTGCTGGCCCGAGGGAAATACGTCTATTATCCTGTCTATGCTTTGAGGAGCATCAGGCGTGTGCAGTGTGGTCAGGACAAGGTGTCCTGTCTCTGCTGCCGTTACTGCCGCAGAAATGGTCTCAAGGTCCCTAAGCTCTCCGATCATTATTACATCGGGGTCCTGTCTCATTGCACGCCGCAGCGCCTCAGAAAAACTTTTTGTGTCACTTCCTACCTCACGTTGGTGGATCATTGATTCAGCAGAATTGTATATGTATTCTATTGGATCCTCGATCGTGATTATGTGCGTCTGGCGTGTCAGGTTTATCTCCTGGATCATAGCCGCAAGCGTTGTTGATTTTCCCGACCCGGTAGGTCCGGTAACTATAAACAGGCCATTGTTTTTGTGGGAGATGTTTCTGACTTCTTCCGGCAGCATAAGCTGTTTGACCGTCCTGATGATCGGTGTGATTATCCTAAGTGCGAGAACAGGGTTGCCCCTTTCAAAAGAGAAATTTCCCCTGAATCGCTGTTTAAAATCAGCTCCGCTGGAGAAGTTGAAGCTGAAATCGAACTCCCTCTCTTCGTTGAACCTTGTAAGCTGTTCCGGAGAGAGAAGCGTGTTGATCACGTTATCCATGTCTTCTTTCGTGATCGGTTCAGCATATGGTCGTCTGACAAGGGTGCCGTTGATCCTAAGTGCAGGTTTTGCCCCTGCACAGATATGTATGTCGCTTGCACTGCTCATTACTCCGTCAAGCAGAAGGTTGTTGATGTCAAAAATTGGCAAAGTCTGCAGCCTCCGATTAATCGAACATAGTTGTGATAAGCATCTCTTCTACACTGATCGTGCCGTCAAGCACTTTTTTCATTGCAACATCCCTCAGCGTGGACATGCCGTTTTTGACAGCGTAGTCCTTGATCTCCTGCTGAGGTCTGGCGTTGTTTATCAGCTCTCTCAGGTTCGGATCTATAACCATCAGTTCAGCTATGACCGTCCTGCCGCTGTGGCCTGTAAAACGGCACGAGGCACATCCTACGGGGCTGAAAATTTTTGTCCCGGCGGGGATGTTGATGTCCGCGGACATCTCTTCTGTCACTTCGATCTCTTTTTTGCAATTATTGCAGAGCTTCCTTACAAGACGCTGCGCAACAATACATCTCAGCGATGAGGCTATTAAGAAGTTCGGTACTCCCATATCGACCAGCCTGTTTATCGAAGCAGGAGCATCATTTGTATGAAGTGTGCTCAAGACAAGGTGCCCTGTCAAAGCCACCCTGACAGCCAGATGTGCCGTTTCCTGGTCCCTTATTTCACCGACCATCAGCTTGTCGGGGTCCTGCCTCAATATGGAACGCAGTGCACTTCCGAAAGTGACATCTATCTTCTCGTTTACCTGGATCTGAGTTATCCCGGCTATCGTATATTCAACAGGATCTTCAATTGTGATAATGTTGACCTCCGGTTTGTTGATCAGTTCAAGGAGTGAATAAAGGGTCGTTGATTTTCCGCTTCCCGTGGGACCTGTGACCAGGATAATTCCATGGGGAGCTGTTATCACCTGTTTCAGTTTTTCTGCCTGGTCATGCTCGAATCCCAGTTTTTCTATGCCAATGCGTTCATTGTCCTGGTCAAGGAGTCGCAGAACAGCTTTTTCACCAAAAATTGACGGAAGAGTCGATACACGCATATCCATCTTTTTTCCGCTTACCTTAATGAGTATCCTTCCGTCCTGAGGCCGCCTCTTTTCAGCTATATCCATTCCCGCCAGGATCTTTATCCTTGCTATCAGCGGCATATGCAGATTTTTTGGGATCTCAGTCGTAAGGAAAAGCATTCCGTCTATCCTCATCCTTACGCTTGTAGTTGAATCAGATGGCTCGATGTGAATGTCAGATGCCTTCTCTTTGACAGACTGTTCCAAAATGCTGTTTACGAGGCGAACAACAGGCGCATCGTCCGTGTTGACGGTAGCAATGTCTTGAGGCGCCATCTGCGACATTATCTGTGTTGAGCCGGAAATATTCGCTGTCTGCTTCATTACATCCTGCACAGCATCTTCCACGCTGGACTGGACCCTGTAGTATGACGAGAGAGCCTTGTTTATGTCGCTTGCGGTAGCGATCCTGATGTCAACTTCCCTGTTGGTGAGCATGTTTATCTCATCTATTGCGAGAGTGTCCATCGGATCGGACATAGCCACAGTGATCCTGCCGTCGTATGTGAGGGAGAGCGGTATGACGTTAAGCCTTGCGGCAACGTTTTCAGGGATCATTGAGAGGGCGTTTTGGTTGGGCCTCTCTTTTACCAGTGAGATAAAGGGGATCCCAAGCTGCGCGCTCAGCGCCTCGGCAAGGTGCATCTCAGTCAGGTAACCATTTTTGATGAGGACCTCTCCAAGCCGCATGTGCGAGACCTTCTGCTCCCCGAGCGCTGCCTGTAAATTGGCAGGTGAAATTGCCCCCGCATTAACAAGAAGTTCTCCAAGCTTTAGTGTCCTAATTGGTTTCATGATTCTCCCCCATCCTGAAAGAGGTTTATAGTTTTATGCAAAGTAAAATAAAAATTACTGTATCAGGCTTTTGGCGGGCATATCAAAGATCTCCGCTGATCCTGTAGGCACATCCAATATATGCGGCATTACGATAAAGGCCATCTCAGACTTGGAGTGCTTGTCCGTCTTGCTCTTGAAGAGCTCTCCGATCAGCGGGATATATCCAAGGATCGGGACTCTTGTCACGCCTTTGGTCTTGTTCTCTTGATATAATCCTCCGATTACAAAAAGCTCACCGTTCCTGACTCTTATCTGAGTGTCTACTTCGCGCTTTGTTGTTTCGGGCACTTCTGAAATGCCGCTGTCCCTGAACTGAACTATCTCACCTGTTGAGATCTTCAGCTTAAGCGTTACAAAACCGTCTCTTCCTATAGTTGGTGTTATATCCAGGGTCGGGCCCGTCTCCTGCTCGGTGAACTCAGGATTGCCGCTTTCATCCAGTCCTGACTGGTACAGATAGTTATGGGTCAGTTTGATTGAGGCTTTCTGTCCGTCAAGCGCGACCACAGATGGATTGGCAAGGATCTTACCTTTATTGTCCGACTCCATGGCCCTTAATCCGGCGTCAAGCATTTTCATAGTAGGGTCGACTATGTTTACAGGCATTGTTGAATCAGAGCCAAGGATCGGGAGCTGCCCCGGAGTAGTTGTTGATGAAGGCTTTACGTTTGGTGTAATGTTCACAAGGTCATTAGCGTACGTGTACTCAGATGTCAGCCCCTGGGCACCGTATGTAAAGAGCCAGCCCTTATAGACAGAAGCAATAAGCGTCTCTATCTCCTGCTGGGCGCCGTCGTTGATCTCTATAAGCCTGGCTTCAAGCATGACCTGTTTACCGGGGTGATCTATCCTGTTCATCAGGGATTCAACTTCTATGTGCTGTTCGGAAGTGCCTGTAACATAAAGAGCTCTCAGCCGTTCATCCACTACCGGGGGTTTTGGCAGAGTCACGAGACCCATTATAATTGCCGGCATTTTTGCAATATCTCCGTATGCCACTTTGTATTCCTTAGTTATGTTTTTGCCCAGAGTCTTTCCGATGCTCTCTGAAGTTCCAACTACCAGAGTATTTCCCATAAGTGCGTAAGTAAGGTCGTTCATCCTGAGCATATATGCAAAAACTTCGCTGAATTTGGCATTCTTGAAAGAAAAAGTCATCAAATTATCTGGCACAGAACTGTCTATGACCAGGTTCAGCTTGTGAAGGTCTGCCAGCATCCTGAAGACTTCCCTTACAGAAATATCCCTCAGTTCAAGTGTCACAGGCGAGTACATCCCAAGTGGATCGCCCTGAACAGCTGGACGGGGCTTTGGCGGTGACGGCGGCACAATGTCGGTCACAGTTTCCAAAGTGAGTGTTATCCTGTCTGATCCGGGCATTCCGGTGATCTTTTTGAGGATCAAAGGTTTTTCACCGACCACACCCATTGTAAGCCCCTGTTGATCATTGGATAAGACGCTGATCCTTTGTACAAGGTTGTATTCATATTCCTGATACCACTCTTCGCTCTCTTTCTCTTTTAACCTGAGAATATCCCAACCATATTCGTCCCACCAGTCTTTCTTGTCTGTGTTTCTGGGAAAACGAATATCTTTCCATACAAGTGTTATCGCGCTGCCTGTTGTCGGTCCCTGGACAGGAAGGCTTATAGAAGTACCTCTCAGTTCGAGCATGACCTGGTTGCTGCCAATCTGCCTGACCTTCATTCCTTCGATGACAGATTTGGGTTCCCCCGTCTTTGCGGTCGTCGTCACAGCGTATGCAGGACTGACAGAACAGACTGCCATATATAAAGCCGCTGACAAAATGATAGTGAGCGTCATGAATAATTTGATTACAGATCTGTGCGATATTTTTTGTTTGACCATGTCCAACTCACCCCTTTAGGATCTATAGCTGTTATTTTACCCTTTCCTCCGCCGAAAACAGTACCCTGCCTTACCAACATCCCAGGCGTCTCATTTTCTATGTCAAGGGTAGCGACTCCACCGCTTCCCATGACTACAAGTGCCCTTATCTGTATCTGTGGCGCGAAGTCAGGGACAGAGAACTCCTGAGCCACAGGCCTGGACAGGACTGATACTGGATACCTGCCCACTGTCTCGGCCAATTCTACCAATTGCCTGCTCTCATTACGGTATCTCAAAAAGACATCGTACTTTTGTGTAAATGCACTTAGCCTGGCGTTTATCTCACTGCCTGCCGGCATTTGAGGCACCTGCAATATATTGGCTTTATCTTTGGAAGTGTTTAGCCACCAAAAGTTTACGACACTCGTCACTGCAGCTGCAGAAAAGAGCAAAAAAAGCAACAGGAAAAACAAAAGTTCCTTCTTCTCTTCAGGAGAGACAGGAGCCTTAAAATTCGACAGAAACTTTGATCTGTTAAGTTTTATCCTCAGTTGGGATAGATCCATCTGCTTTTCCTCTTCAGTTCTTTTTCTCTGTTTTTAACGGTTCCGGTACAGATATTTTACATTCTATTGTAAAGGAATAACCAACATAACCATCTGTCTGGCCTGTAAGATCCAGATTAAGGATCCTTGTAAGATAGGAACTCTGCCTGAACGAGGAGAGCAGTTCGAGCAGTGAAAAATAGCCCGCTTCCCCACTAACTTTAAAGCTTACGCTATCCTTGCCCTCAGCCACCTTTATTACAGATGCATCTTCAAAGCCGGTCGTTGTGAGAACATTTATAAGTATCGAATAGAACCTGGTGGCAGATTCGACCTCAGAAGGGGCTGTGGCATTGTCAATATTGAACCCGGTCTTATACCTGGACACGGCATCTGTTTTGGCCCTGAAGACTCTCTCCGTCAGCTGATTCTCCTGGGCAGCAGCCTCAATATTTGCCCTGACGTTCCTGATGTGCCTGATAAACATGATCTGTGCAGACATTATCAGTACAACCAACAGAAATGCCAGTGCTATCTGTTTTTTTGTCAGTTCTTCAAAATCAACTCTTGTCATAACACCCTATCCTCTGAGACGACATTCTGGTCTTTGAGCACGTCGACATCGCTTTTAAGAATTATCTGTGCAAGCGGGAACAAAGTGCAATCGAGTTTAAATGATCTCATGTTGACGCCGTTTCTGTTCGCCGGGGAGATGACCGGCACACTTACGATATTTGCGAAGGGCGCCATGTGCAGATTATTGGCAAACTGCAGTATCTCTTCCTCGTTCCTTCCTATCCCGGACAGGCTAAGCCTGCCGGAAGTCATGGAAAGAACTTCTATAGTTATGCCCTCGGGCAGGATCTTTGCAAGTATTGTCAAAAGCTCTACCGAAGGAATGTCAGAAAGCAGGTAATCAAGTTTTGTCTCAAGCTTGGACATGTCTCCGGTTATCCTCCCAAGTTCCTTATCCATTATGGCTATCTTCTCGCTGTTAGAAAGAGCGCCCTCCTTCAGTTCGAGCCTCTGGCTCCTTAAAGAGTAAAGCTGCCAGCCGCCTATTATGAAAACAAGAGTGCCCGCTATTGCAAAAAGAAATATCGAAGTAAAGAGCAGCAAATGCTTGTAGCCCGATTCGCGCTCTTCCCTCGTCTCTTTTCCCGGCAGCCTGAGGTCAAGTTTAACGACCATGTCCCCTACCTCAGCGCCAGCCCTATGGGGATATCCCAGGAACCTGCAGAGCTGTCAAAGGCAAGTCCATGGAGGGAGATCGGATCAGAGAGCATAATTTCTGGTATAGAGAGAGACTCCTTAAGGAAATCACAAAGATCCTGAGTCGCTCCGGGACCGAAAATGAAGAACATGTCCGGTTTGAAACCCCTCATCTGAGAGAGGGCAAACTGGAGCGAGGAATGGATCTCCCTTGCAAATGCGTTATATTCAGCGTTCAACTGTTCATTAAAGGATTCGTCCACAAAAGAAATTCCTGTAAAGCCTATAGACATAGTCCGATAAAAAATACCGTTGCCCTTCCACGAAAAAATAAGGACAGACCTCGTCTTGCCCGCATATATAAAGACTGAGGCATCAGAGAGAGGTGTTATCGGAGTTACTGCCCTTTCCAGTGCTATCTGGGCAGGTTCTATTGCTGTTATCTCTATACCATTGGCCTTTGCGGCCTTGGTTATGTTCTCTATCAGGGTCTTTCTGGCAGCACCGACAAGATACCTGGATTCCTCGGCGCCGTTTTGAAGTGGGTAGAATATCTCTGCAAGGTCATAAATTCCCTCTTCAATGGGAAAGGGGAAATAATTTTCGAATTCATACCTGAAAGCAAGTTTGGCCTCGTACAGGGACATATTTGGAAAATTTACGACCCTTAGAAGCGAGTCGGTCGTCGGGAGCGAAAGGCGCACAGGAACATCAATACTTCCTACGTTGTGCAGGATCTCATTCATTACCTGATAAAGGTACATGCCGTTACTGGTAAAAGGATCGCCGCCCTGAGTGACTTCTTCAGATAACTCCCCGGAAACGGCATCGGTCACAACATAACTGCCCGGCAAACCAACAACAGTGAGATACCTGAAATATCCCCTGTCAATAAAGAGTCCGGCCCGTTTTTTCTTGTGTTTTTTAAACCCGAATAAAGACATCTATTTCCCCTTTTCGATGAATAAAAATTAAATAATTAACCAGAGGAAAACAAAAGGGCAAGATTTCCACTGCCATTATAACCCAGGATGTTAGATTACAACAATGATTTTTGAAGTATTTTCAATTTATTTTCAATTTATTTTTTATTGATTTAAATTCTTGTTTGTTAGAATAATTAAGGACCCTGCACAAGATGCACAGGGTCCTTAATCTTCACAGAAAAATTTTAAAACTTATTTTACGATCATTGAAAAAACATCGCCGCTGTTCGAAACCGCACTTATTTTTTCAAGAGCTGCTTTAATGTCAGTGTCCGTTACTGTTTTTGAAACGCGAATTTTGTTATCTGCAGAGGTTAAAGAATAGTCACTACTTGTCATATTAGCATCAACATATTTATCCAAACTTGCAATATTAGTTGTCCATGCACTGTTATCAGCATAATACATTATTGCTGCTGCCTTAAGGTTGCGCATATCAGATACGATCTTTGTCGCCTCTGCTTTGGCTGTTGCGCTGCCTGTTGAAAGCATCATCATTCCGGCAAGGATACCAATGATGATGATTAC
>Ga0172381_10002371_pt1 | contig 20802 bp, 19 predicted proteins | sample Leawel6488metaG_FD_119754 | JGI IMG/M metagenome (GOLD analysis project Ga0172381, IMG submission 119754) | Leachate microbial communities from a municipal landfill in Southern Ontario, Canada - Leachate well 64-88 metaG | ecosystem: Engineered > Solid waste > Landfill > Unclassified | place...
CTTCTTCGTTGAGTCGTCGTGTGAGGTTAACTCGTGCTGTGGCGATGCGTCGGAGCTGGACGAACTCAGTATGGGCAACGTAAAAATAGGTCGTGGAGCGGGATTACTTAAAAATGTTCGCCAAAACAATATTATTTGTGCTATATTTAATCTGGGTTCAGCCCGGATCAGAAACAGGCTGATAAAGAACGGTGTGAAATTTCCGGGGAAGACATCGAATAATTGCTTTTTCTGTTTTTACATATTAAAAAAGGTGCCCAGGGATATGCTTCTGGCCTCGATAGGAAAGTAAAACGATGAACAGACCCCATCTGTTGTGCCTGATCATAATTTCAGTTTTTTTTACCTCAGCAGCATCTGCCCAATATACCAATAAAGATAATGATGAGTCTGGTGCTCCCGCCGGCATGGAAGTGAGAAAAGTAAACAACGATGTTTCTGTTCTCGTGCCAAAAGGCGCACGGATGTATAAAAGCAACAGCACTACTTATGTGGAAGAGAGCGCGGATGAATATGCGGCTCGCAATGCCGCAGAGATGAAAGTGCGCCTTAAGAAACTTGAGATGGAGAACAGGGCGTTGGCCGACGAGATCAATTATCTCCGGTCTCAGTTGCCGGTTGCTCCCCAAAAGAACGTAAGCGAAGATGTCCAGACGCCCGCCGAAGAATAGAATAGTAATTTTATCCATATTGGTTATGATTGCGGGGACGCAATCTTTTTTGCATGCCTATGAGGCAAAGTCTTTGCGTAGATCCTCATCGTATAGAGAGATGCCTGTTAAGGTGATACAGACGATCCCTATCCCGAAAGGCTATCATGAAGGATTGTCTTTTAATGGTCCGGACCTGCTTCTCTCGAATGGTGAGAATGGTAAAGTGTGGGCGCTTGATACGGTGTCGGGGGATGTGAAATCTGTCATAGAACCGATAGCCGGTTTTACGGAAAGCGTGCTGCCATTATCCGAAAATCAATTTTTCGTTACTGAATGGGATGAATTCAGGCTTTACAGGGCTTCTCTCGATGGAAATAAGCTTATCCCGGAAGTATGGATATCGGTTAAACCGGCGCATCCGGCGGGGATAGTCTGGACCGGTGAGCGTCTTTTTATGGTCACATGGACAAGGGGCATAGGAACAAAGTTTGATCTTCTTGAGCTTGACAAGGATATGAGTCTTTTAGGAAGCGTATCCATGAATGCGATCGAGGAGCCCACTCAGCTTGCTTGGGACGGTAAGAGTTTATGGGTAAGCAGCTGGTATGATTCTATGGTGTATAAAATAGATGTGGAGAAGTGGGAGGTTGTAGGGGCTTTTCGTTCACCTGTGTCCAGGACTACAGGCATAGTGTGGGACGGTAAATTTATGTGGCTTACCGGAACTTACAGCGACTTATATAAAATAGAGATAGGACAGTGAAGCATCTGAAAGTTTTTATAATACTATCTGTTTTTATGTTAGCTGCCCAAAGTTTTTCGTATTCAAGCGAGGAGGGTGCGCGTATGAAAATAAACGTTACGAGCAGTGCTTTTAAAGAAGGAGGGATGATACCGTCAAAATATACATGTGACGGGGAAGACATCTCCCCGGATATAGCCTGGGCAGGTATACCGGCGGGAGCTAAGAGCATAGCGCTTATAGGTGATGATCCGGATGCGCCGAGGGGGACGTGGGTTCATTGGGTGATATATAATATACCTCCTGATTCAAAAGGTTTGCCTGAAGCCGTTCCTCCGGATAGGCTTCTCGGGGACGGTTCGATGCAGGGTATGAATGATTCGAATCAGACAGGCTTCGGTGGGCCGTGTCCTCCAGGCGGCGTCCATAGGTATTTTTTTAAAGTTTATGCGCTTGATACTAAGCTTTCGCTGGGTCCCGGTGCTACAAAGAAAGACTTGGAAGGTGCTATGAGGGACCATGTCCTGGCTCGGGGGCAATTGATGGGGCGATATCAACGATAGAGTTCCGAATATTTTTTTGATGCTGCATAAATACGCTGTGTCAAACTCGAAATTTTAACGCCTAAGCTCACCACTTCGCCACATCACATTTCGAATGCGAAACCTCCTTCTTTATTGACATAAAAGCTTATATATAATAAAATTACAATAATATGGATATAATAAATGATATTGCAGTTATAGGTGACGGGGGGTGGGGAACCACTCTTGCTGTGCTGCTTTCGAAGAAGGGGCTTAAAGTTACATTGTGGGGCGCTTTTCCCGAATACGTTGAGGTCCTGAAAGCAAAGCGGGAGAACGTGAAATTTCTGCCCGGCATAGATATCCCGAAAAATGTGAAGATCACTGCGTCGATGCACGATGCGCTGAATGGCAATGGCCTGGTAGTTCTGGCCGCGCCTTCGCAATTTGCGAGAGGGGTTTTCACAATGCTGAAAGCCGAAGACCTTTCTAATAAAAAATTTGTCAGTGTTACAAAAGGCATAGAGAATAGTTCGCTTAAGCGTGTATCGGAAATCGCATTTGATGTGCTAGGTAAACAGAGGCTTGCGGTCCTATCGGGGCCGACAATAGCCCTGGAAGTTGCGAACGGTGCGCCGACGACGGTAGTCGCCGCATCTGAAGACCTTGGCCTTGCAAAAGAAGTTCAGTCTGTATTTACGACGGACCGTTTCAGGGTATATACGACAACCGATGTGATAGGTGTGGAGCTCGGCGGATCTCTTAAAAATATAATTGCGATCGCGGCAGGAGCTATTGATGCGATGGGCTTTGGTGCGAACGCAAAGGCTGCGGTACTGACTAGGGGGTTGGTTGAGATAGTCCGGCTCGGCACTGCGATGGGTGCAAAGAAGGATACTTTTTACGGCCTCAGCGGACTGGGCGACCTGACTACGACATGTATAAGCCAATACTCCAGGAATAGGTGGCTGGGCGAAGAGGTCGGTAAAGGCAAAAAACTTAAAGATATTTTAAAAGAGACAGATATGGTTGTTGAAGGTGTCGCTACGGCTAAGTCGGCATACGATCTGGCGAAAAGACACAAAGTAGAGATGCCTATAGTGGCAGAAATATACGCAGTCCTTTATGAGAATAAAGATCCGAAGCGCGCTGTCCACGATCTGATGACAAGAACGCCTAAGATGGAAGGTGAATACTAAATATAAAAGATTTTGGCGGGACGTGGCTCAGCCCGGCTAGAGCACTTGCTTGGGGTGCAAGGGGTCGAGAGTTCAAATCTCTCCGTCCCGACCATTTTTTTTTAGGTCGGAACCGCAGTACTATAAAAGGGTTGCTATGAAAAAGATAAAAGTAGGGATAATAGGTTTTGGCACCATTGGGTCCGGTGTTGTCAAGGCGCTCATCTCGAAGCGCAGGGTGCTTAAAGAGAAGAGCGGGCTCGACATAGTTGTCTCCAGAATCTGTGACAAAGATCTCAAAAGGAAGCGTCCTGTTAAAGTCAGCCGCAACATCCTGACCAAATCCGCTACCAAGCTTTTATACGATCCGGATATCGATATCATAGTTGAACTCATGGGCGGTGTGAGGCCGGCCAGAGATCTTGTTCTCGAGGCGTTAAGGCAGGGCAAGCACGTCGTCACCGCCAACAAAGCGTTATTAAGCGATTCCGGCTATGAGATATTTAAATTGGCCAACGAACTTAAGCTTTGTGTCGGGTTTGAGGCGAGTGTTGGCGGAGGTATCCCGATAATACGTGCGCTGAGAGAAGGTTTTATAGCGAACAGAATAGACCTCATATACGGAATAATAAACGGCACGAGCAATTTTATATTATCGAAGATGGCCGAAGAGAATATAGGATTTAACGAAGCGCTGGCAATGGCACAGGCCAAAGGATATGCTGAACGCGATCCAAGGCTGGACATAGAAGGCGGTGATTCGTGCCACAAACTTTCAGTTCTTTCCCTTCTGGGGTTCGGGCTTGCTGTTAAGCCGAGTGAAATATACACTGAAGGCATAACTGAGATCGAGCCGAACGACATACGATTTGCAAAAGAGTACGGTTACGCGATAAAACTTCTTGCCATCGCTAAGCGGTCCGGCAATACGGTGGAGCTGCGCGTTCATCCGACGCTAATACCTGAAAAGCATCTTCTTGCCGGAGTGAGCGGTGTATACAATGCCATATTTGTTAAAGGCGATCTTGCCGGCGAAAACCTATTCTACGGTCAGGGCGCAGGGGCAGCGCCTACTTCCAGCGCAGTCGTAAGTGATATAGTTGCGATCGCCAAAAGCCTGACTGATGATTACAAATCTTCTGATTGCATACCACTTACCAATGACGCAGAACGGATAAAAGAAATGGCAGAGGTCAGGACCAGATATTATGTGAGGTTCTCGGCGCTTGATAAACCGGGTGTGCTCGCAAAGATATCGGGGATACTCGCTAAATACGATATAAGCATAGCCAGCGTTACGCAGCTTCAGCATAAAAATGCGGGTGGGGTGCCAATTATTATGATGACGCATGAAGCGCTTGAGCGCGACATGATGAAAGCCTTAAAAGAAATAGACGCGCTGAATGTAATAAAGAAAAAATCTGTGCGTATAAGAGTGGAAGGTTAGAAAGATGCGGATAGGCCTGATCGAAAAATACAGAAAATTTCTTCCGGTAACCGATAAGACGCCGGTGATAAGTTTGAATGAAGGAAATACTCCTTTAATCTATGCGTGCCACATATCGAGCCTGGTCGGTAAAGATGCGGAAGTTTATCTTAAATACGAGGGACTGAACCCTTCAGGCTCTTTCAAGGACCGCGGCATGACCATGGCCATTTCAAAGGCGGTAGAGGAAGGTTCGAAAGCCGTTATGTGTGCGTCGACGGGGAATACTTCAGCGTCGGCAGCTGCTTACTCTGCACGTGCCGGAATAAAGTCGATAGTGCTGATACCTGAAGGTGCGATCGCGCTGGGTAAACTGTCGCAGGCTCTTATACATGGCGCTAAGGTCATAGCTATACAGGGTAATTTTGACGAAGCCCTGGAGCTGGTGCGCGAGATAACGGATAAGTATCCTATAACTTTGGTCAATTCAATCAATCCTTACAGGATCGAAGGGCAGAAGACCGGAGCCTTTGAAATATGCGATACATTGGGTGAAGCGCCTGAGTTTCACGCCATTCCCGTAGGTAATGCCGGTAATATCACGGCTTACTGGAAAGGCTATAAAGAATATAAAGCGGCGGGTATCAGTAAAAGACTGCCTAAGATGCTTGGGTTTCAGGCGGCGGGCTCGGCTCCTATTGTTATGGGCCATCCGATAAAAGATCCGAAGACGATAGCTACGGCGATCAAGATAGGCAATCCTGCCAGCTGGAAGCAGGCTGAGGCTGCTCGTGACGATTCCGGCGGTGTGATCGATGCCGTAACTGATGACGAAATACTGGCAGCGTATAAGCTTCTGGCCTCGCGCGAAGGTGTTTTTGTGGAGCCGGCCAGCGCGGCGAGCGTAGCGGGTGTATTAAAGCTTGCCAATAGCGGTTATTTTAAAGGAATGGGTAAAATAAAAATAGTGTGCGTTTTGACGGGACATGGTTTAAAAGACCCCGACAGGGCGATAGCGAGCGTTGAGAAGCCGGCAATAGTTAAACCAGAAAAAGAGCTGATCTTAAAAGAGATAGGATTGTAAAGAAGATGAAATACGCGATATTGGTTGGCGATGGGATGAGCGATTATCCTATAAAAGAACTGGATAATAAAACGCCTCTTGAGGTTGCAAAGATACCGAACATTAATGCGATGGCCAAACAGGGGATGGTTGGCTTTGTTAAGACGGTGCCGCGCGGCATGAAACCGGCCAGCGATATTGCAAATCTTTCTATTCTTGGATATGATCCCAAAGCATATTATACCGGTCGCGGGCCTCTTGAGGCTGCTAATATAGGAGTTGAGATAGCGGAAAATGAAGTGGCTTTCCGATGCAATCTGGTTACCGTGAATAATGACGTCATGGCAGACTACAGCGCCGGCCACATAAAAGATAAAGAAGCGGCAGCCCTAATCGAGTATTTAAACGAGAAGCTGGGCACGGAAAATATTAAATTTTATCACGGTAAAAGTTACCGGCATCTTCTGGTGATAAAGACGCGGTCGGCTGGGGAGCTTAATGATCTTGTTAAGGCTTTGTGCACACCGCCGCATGACATAGCATCTCAGAATATTATGAAGCATCTTCCGAAGGGAAGCGGCGCCGGTCTTCTGAACAGATTGATGTCAGAGTCGAGAGATATGCTTGAGAAGCACGAGATAAATAAAGTGCGTGTAGACCTTGGTGAAAATCCGGCCAACATGATATGGCTATGGGGTCAGGGAACAAATCCCAACATGCCGACATTTAAAGGTATGTTCGGAATAGACGGTGCTGTTATTTCGGCGGTTGATCTTGTTAACGGTATCGGAAAGATAGCGGGGCTGGAGCTTATAAATGTCCCGGGTGCGACGGGCTATTATGATACAAATTATCAGGGCAAGGGTGAATATGCCGTTGAGTTGCTGAAACGGAAAGATTTTATATTCGTACATGTGGAAGCGCCGGATGAGGCAGGGCATAACGGCGATTTGCGGGCCAAAATAACCGCGATAGAGAATTTTGATAAATTTGTAGTGGGCGCTGTCTGGAATTTTTTAAAGGATTCAGGCGACTACAGAGTGATGGTTTTATCCGACCACGCTACCCCGGTCGCGTTAAAAACGCATGTTTCAGATCCGGCACCTTTTGTGATGGCAGGTAAAAATGTGGAACATAACGGTTTTGAATCTTACAACGAGGTGAATGCAGCGGCCAGCAAAGTAAAGTTTAAATCCGGAGCTGCTCTTACCGAGAATTTTATCAAAAAAATATAAGGTTAAAATATGGCAAGGCCTATTATAGTGCAGAAATTCGGCGGAACAAGCGTGGCGGACGTCGACCGTATAAAGAATGTTGCGAAGCGGGTGGTTAAAGCCAGGAAAGACGGCTACGATGTTGTTACCGTAGTCTCTGCGCTCGGAGATTCTACGGACAAGCTTATAGAGCTGGCTCACCAGGTAACTGACAACCCATCTGAGCGTGAGCTTGATATGCTCGTCTCAACAGGCGAACAGGTATCGTGCGCGCTCTTGACCATGGCAATACATGAGCTCGGCGAAGATGCGATATCATTTACCGGGGCTCAAGTAGGAATAATAACCGACAACGCGTTTACGAAAGCGCGCATCATCGAAATAAATGCAAAGCGCATATTTGAAGCGCTTAAAACCAGTAAAATTGTCATCGTAGCGGGATTCCAAGGGCTTAGCCTCAGCCAGGACATAACGACACTGGGCAGGGGCGGGTCGAACCTTACTGCGGTAGCGCTTGCGAAGGTCCTGGGCGCAGAGATGTGCGAGATGTGCACCGACGTCGACGGTATATTTACCACGGATCCGCGGCTTGTGAAGAACGCCAGGAAGATCGACCGCATAAGCTACGAAGAGATGTTTGAGCTTGCATCCTCAGGAGCACAGGTGCTGCAGCCGCGCTCTATAGAGTTTGCAATGAAGTTCGATGTACCTATACATGTCAGGTCAAGTTTTTCCGACAAGATGGGCACCATAATTTCCAAGGAGGTAAAGGCGATGGAAGATATTGTTGTTTCGGGCGTTGCCCTTAATAAGGAAGAGGCAAAGATTACTATATGTGACGTGCCGGACAAACCGGGCATAGCCGCAAAGATATTTAAAGACATTGCCGCTGAAGGCATAAACGTTGACATGATAGTCCAGAACGTATCCAGGACCGGTGCGACCGATATTTCATTCACAGTCCCGGGCGCGGATCTTAATAAAACTATAAAAGTTACCAGGGAAATATCCAAAAGAGTAGGTGCCGGGGATATAAAGTACGACAATGATATGGCGAAGGTCTCGATAGTCGGCATAGGAATGAAGAGCCACTCCGGCGTTGCCGCAGACATGTTTGAAGCATTGGCTGAAAAGGGCATTAATATCGAGATGATATCGACAAGTGAAATAAAGATCTCGTGTGTGGTAAAAAAGAAGAATGGCGCAGACGCTGTCAGGGCTATCCATGATAAGTTCGGATTGAGCAAGAAAAGGAGCTAGAAAGAGGTGCTATCGATGACCAAGGTCGAATTATACGATACGACGCTGCGGGATGGTGCGCAATCAGAAGGCATATCTTTTTCTGTTGCTGATAAGCTGAAGATATCGGAGAAGCTTGATGAACTCGGGGTTCATTTTATCGAGGGCGGCTGGCCGGGTGCCAATCCGAAAGATATGGAGTTTTTTAAGAAAATAAAGAAGCTCAGATTTAAAAAATCGAAAATAACAGCATTCGGAAGTACCCGTCATGCAAATTCAAAAGCAAAGTCCGATAAAGTGATGAAGGGGCTTCTTTCGGCTGAGACAAAATATATTACGATATTCGGTAAGAGTTGGGACCTCCATGTCCGCGATGTATTTAAGGTAGACCTCGAAGAGAACCTGCGGATGATAGAAGATTCGATCAAATTTTTAAAGGCCAATGGTAAGATCGTATTCTATGACGCGGAACATTTTTTTGATGGTTACAGGCAGAACAGGGATTATGCGCTCAAGACCCTGAAGGCAGCCGAGGAATCCGGTGCGGACAGGATAATACTTTGCGATACCAACGGCGGGACTGTGACGTCCCAGGTATTTGAGACCGTCGAAGATGTTAAGACTTTGATAAAGACGCCGCTCGGCATACATGCTCACAACGATTGCGATATGGCGGTAGCGAATTCTATAGCCGCTGTTCAGGCGGGATGCATACAGGTGCATGGAACGGTCAATGGCTATGGCGAGAGATGCGGCAATGCCAATCTCATTTCCGTGATCGCGAACCTTAAGCTCAAATTGGGGATTGACTGCGTATCGGACATTGAGCTGAAAGAGCTGACCGAAATATCGAGGTTTGTCGCAGATGTCTGCAACGTAAAGATGAGCGATAGCGAGCCTTTTGTCGGCAGTAGTGCCTTTGCGCACAAGGCCGGCGTGCACGTCAATGCCATTCTGAAAAATCCGAAGACATATGAACACGCAGACCCCAATCTGGTCGGTAATCATAGGCGTCTGCTCATATCGGAATTGTCCGGGCGTTCAACTATTTTAAAAAAAGCGGAAGACATGGATCTGGGCCTTGAAAAAGGCGGCGATAAGACGAAAAAGATCTTGAAGACCCTGCAGGCCCTTGAAAGTGAAGGCTATCATTTTGAATCAGCGGAGGCGTCTCTCGAGCTTCTTATAAAAAGAGTAATGAATAAGTTTAAAGATTTCTTCGATCTTGATGATTTCAGGGTGATAATTGAGAAGAAGAAGGGCGGCAAGATGGTTACTGAAGCGACGATCAAGCTCAGGGTGGGTAAAGAGCTTGAGCATACCGCTTCGTTGGGAGATGGTCCGGTTAACGCGCTTGATAGCGCCCTGCGAAAAGCCCTGAAAAAATTTTATCCAAGCTTAAATGAAATGCATCTTACGGACTATAAAGTCAGGGTCCTGGATGAGAAAGAGGGGACTGCTGCGAAGGTCAGGGTTCTTATTCAATCCCAGGATAAAGATGATTCCTGGTGGACGATAGGCGTATCGGAGAATATTATCGAAGCTTCCTGGCAGGCGCTTGTAGATTCTGTTGAGTATAAACTGCTAAAAGACGCAAAGAAATAAATAAAACTACCGCTATATTATCGGAGGGTGTATGAGAAAGTCAAAAGCATTGAAAATAAGCGCAACGTTATTTACCGCCCTAATCCTTTTTGGTAGCATAGCTCAGGCTGCCTTGTTTACAGGCAATGATTGGATGAAGCTGTCAAGTTCTAAAAAAGTAACAGAGGTAAAAGCTTTTATAAAAGATGTCCGCACGCAGGGTGTTGTTGTAAAAGGAGATCCTGTGGAATATTGTAAAAGGCTCGACAGGGTATATCAGAAGCATCCTAATCTTCTGGCGCAGGAAGTTGCCAAGACCCTTAAGACGGTTATGATAATGGAATATGACTGGGAAGTTAAAGGTGTTGATAAAGATACCATAGCGCGGCAATGGCTGGGTGAAGATCTGTATAATAAAAATAAAGCCCGCAGGTCCCGTGCAAAAGGAAAATAAGCAGGTGGCGCATAAGATCCTGATAGTTGAGGATGAGAGCGAGCTCTGCGATTTCATTAAGATACGGCTGGAAGCTAACAACTATGAAGTGATTACCGCGTGCGACGGTAAGGAAGGTTTTGAAAAGGCGTTTCAGGAAAATCCGGACCTGATCCTTCTGGATCTCATGCTTCCAAAAATAGACGGCTATTGGGTATGCAATCTTCTTAAGAATGACAGAAGGCATGCCAAGACCCCGATAATAATAGTTACCGCAAAGTCGGGGGCCGAAAGCATGAAGCTTGCCAAGGATTGCGGTGCAGATGCATATGTGGTTAAGCCTTTTGAGATCAGCGATCTTTTATCGCAGATAGCCAGCCTTCTTAAATAATCAAAAATGTATGAAAAATAATATTGTCCTCATAGCATCTGTTATTATATTTTCAGCACCCGTTATTTTACACGCAGACACTATATATTTAAATAATGGCGGTTCCATCGAAGGTGTTATTAAAAGCGAGGATTCTCACGGTGTCCAGATGGATATCGGTTTTGGCACTATTACCTGCGGTAAAAATGAGATCAAGAATATAAAACGTTCCTCTGCGGAAGATGTTAAGGCTATAACGGATAAATGGGATGCGAAACGTAAAGAGCTGCGGGCTGGCGAGGAAGAATTTAATCGTGACCGGCAGAAGAGATTTGCGGAATACGATGAGTGGACGAGACAGGAACGCGAGCGCAGTGACAGGCAGCTGCGTGGGCAGGGAGTGATAGACCTGGCCAGGGATCGTGATTCCAGCAGTATACTGGTCAGCGCTTTGCTGAATAATAACATTAACGCGACGCTTGTGCTTGATACCGGCGCGTCTATAGTTGTGCTCACCCGGCAGAAGGGCGAGGAGCTCGGTGTAGACCTCACAGACATAAAAAATAATATTGCGACCCTTCAGCTGGCCGGGGATCATCAGGTTTCCGCTAAGATGGTGATGTTGAAGTCGGTGCGTATTAACGATATAGAGGTGAAGGACGTTCTCGCGGGAGTGCTTTTAGAGGATTCCGGGATAGGCATACGGGACGGCCTTCTGGGCATGACGTTCCTGAACAAATTTAATCTTAAGATCGACCTGAAAAATATGAAGATGTCGCTGGAAAAAGCAGGATAAATTTTATTTAAGGAGAAAGATGGAAGAATTACCAAAGGCATATAATCCGCAGGAAGTTGAAGACAGGCTGTATAAAGAGTGGGAGGCGAAGGGTTATTTTCGCGCCAAGCCGGATTCGAAAAAGAAGCCGTACTCGATAGTCATTCCTCCGCCCAATATAACTGGCATACTTCATATGGGGCACGCCCTCAATGATACCATTCAGGATATTCTTATACGTTTTAAGAGGATGCAGGGGTTTGAAGCCGAGTGGATGCCCGGCACCGACCACGCCGGAATAGCCACTCAGAATGTCGTCGAGCGTAAACTTGCCAAAGACGGAAAAAAACGCCAGGATTTAGGCCGCGAAAAATTTATCGAGGAAGTATGGAAATGGCGTGAGGAATATGGCTCGACGATAATACGCCAGCTTAAAAAACTGGGATGTTCATGCGATTGGGACAGGACGCGCTTTACGATGGACGAGGGGCTTTCAGATGCTGTGCTCGACGTATTTATAAAGCTATACGAAAAAGGCCTTATATATAGAGGGAATTATATCATAAATTGGTGTCCGCGCTGCCAGACTGCGCTTTCGGACGAGGAGTCGCAGCATCGCGATGTTGATGGGATGCTGTATCATATAAAATATCCTATTGCAGGAGTTAAGGACGCTTATGTCATAGTTGCTACAACCAGACCTGAAACTATGCTGGGCGATGTAGCTATTGCGGTCAATCCGAAAGATAAGCGTTATAAAGACCTTAAAGGCAAGTCGGTAACGCTGCCGCTCGTCGGGCGCGAGCTTAAAATAATATTTGATCCCATAGTCGATCTGAAGTTCGGAACGGGCGCTTTGAAGGTTACGCCTGCGCACGATCCCGTTGACTTCGAGCTTGGCCTTAAACACGGGCTTGAGCAGATAAATGTGATGAATGATGATGCCACCATAAATTCGCTCGGCGGAGATTATGAAGGCCTGGACCGTTTCGAGGCGCGTGAAGCTATAATTGAAGACTTGAAAGAGCGCGGGCTGTTTATAAAGAGTGAGCCTCACCGTCATGCGGTCGGTCATTGCTATCGCTGCCATACGATGGTCGAGCCGCGGCTTTCGCCGCAATGGTTTGTCAAAATGAAGCCGTTGGCAAAACCTGCGATAGAAGCCGTTAAGAAAGGTAAGATCAGATTTTATCCTGAACGGTGGACGAAAGTTTATCTCGATTGGATGGTCAATATACGAGACTGGTGCATATCGAGGCAGATATGGTGGGGGCACCGCATACCTGTTTATTACTGTAAAGGATGTAAGGATGGGGAAAATGTTATAGTTGCAAAAATTCGCCCTGAGAAATGTCCGAAGTGCGGTTCTGCCGATATCGTGCAGGATCCGGATGTCCTGGATACGTGGTTCTCCTCATGGCTCTGGCCGTTCTCTACGTTCGGATGGCCGAAGGAAACTCCTGAGCTGAAATATTTTTATCCGACAAATACACTTGTTACGGCGCAGGAGATCATATTTTTCTGGGTGGCCAGGATGATCATGGCGGGATTTGAATTCAGAGGTCAGGCGCCGTTTAAAGATGTTTACATTCATGGGACCGTCAGGGATATTACCGGCACTAAGATGTCGAAATCGCTCGGTAATGTAATTGACCCGCTTGATATGATTGCCAAATACGGTACGGATGCGCTCCGTTTCAGCATAATTTCGATAACTGCCCAGGGTCAGGATGTCTTCCTTTCCGAGGGTAAATTTGAGCTTGGCCGTAATTTTGCAAATAAACTGTGGAACGCGTCCAGATTTATTCTGATGAACCTTAAGCAGGATGAAGTTAAATCCGATCTGTGCGTATTCTTTAAAGGGACGAAGCTTTCGCTCACGGACAGATGGATATTATCCCGGTTTTATTCTACCCTAAGCTATGTGACAGAATGCCTGGATGAGTATAAATTTAACGAGGCCGCGAATGCCATATACGAATTTATATGGCATGAATTTTGCGATTGGTATATAGAGATTGCCAAGATAAATATCGGCGATAAATCCTCGCAGGTAATACTTTATAAAATTCTTGAGAAAAGCTTAAGGATGCTGCATCCGATAATGCCTTTTGTTACAGATGAGATATGGCGCAAGCTGCCGCGTGAAAAATCCGGTGTTGATTCTATAATGATAGAGTCGTGGCCGCATATACAGAAAGAGATGATATCGGAAGATGCTGAACGTCAGATGAAAGAACTGGTTGAGCTGATCGTCGCAATCCGCAATATCAGGTCGGTATGGAATATCGATCCGCAGAGGTCTGTGGATGCGATGCTGAATGTGCAGGATGCCGGTGCTGAGAAAGTGTTGCGTGATAACGAAGAGTTGATAAAGCGTATGGCCAAGGTGACGGGTCTTAAAGTAGGCAAAGTGCAAAAGCCGGCCAATTCTGCTGTCAGTGTAGTCGGAAGCGTAGAGGTCTACATACCGCTTGAAGGGCTGATAGACTTTGAAAAAGAGAAGACAAGACTGAGGAAGGAAGAGGATAGAATAAGCGGTGAAATTAAATCTATAAGCGCCAGGCTGAAGGACAAAAATTTTACGGCGAAGGCGCCCAAGGAAGTGGTTGAGAAGCAGGAAATCCGTAAGGGTGAGCTTGAAATTCAGCTTAAAAAATTAAAGAGCAATCTGGGGCAAATAAAGGCCGATGTCAGAGACATCGGCGCTTAGTCGACACGCGGCTGAATAAACTTAGGGGGCATGTATGAAATATTTATCTGCTTTAGTAGTGCTGGCATTGGTTTTTAGTCCGGCTGCATTGATGGCTGAAGAAGGTGGCGGCAAAGGTGCTGCGATCGAAAATGAGGCCAGGACCATAGACGTAGAACCTCCAGTACCCATGTCTGACGAGATAGAGTCGGGTGTAAATAATGAGCGGGAGATGCCTCAGAGCCAGACTTACGATCCCAATACCGGGCTTCCGGATAATGTTGAGAGCGATAGGGCGGGAGAGATAGAATAAATATATGCAGCTTGATAAGGATAGGGTGCTGCCGATAGTCAAGGCGGCGCTTAAAGAAGATATAGGTAAAGGCGATATCACGACTACTGTGCTTATCGAAAAGACTGCCAGTTCCAAGGCGAGCATAGTTGCTAAGGAAGATTGCGTTGTGTGCGGCCTGAAGATAGCGGAATGGATAATGGCGCAGGTCGATTTCAGCGTGCGCTTTAAGCCTAATTGTGATGACGGTCATTTTGTCGGGAGCGGGAAAGAACTTGCATACCTCGAAGGCCATACGAACTCGATCCTGAGGGCGGAGAGGACTATGCTCAATTTCTTAAGCCTGCTGAGTGCCATAGCGACTACCACAAAGACCTTTGTTGATAAAGTCAAACCTTACGGTGTTTCGGTCATGGATACGCGGAAGACGCTGCCGCTTTTGCGATATCTGGAAAAATATGCGGTATTTACCGGAGGCGGTGCAAATCACAGGATGGGGCTTTATGACCAGGTTCTGATAAAAGATAACCACATAAAAGCACACTCCGGTATACTTACCCTGAAAGAGATCGTTGAGGTTGCCCGCAGAAAGAACATTAAGGGAACGAGAGTTGAGATAGAAGTTACCACGGTTGAGGAATTCACCGAAGCTCTTTCCGGTAGGCCGGACATAATAATGCTCGATAATATGACGCCCCAAAACGTCCGCTCGTGTGTCGAGATACGGAGGCTTTCAAAGATAAAGCCCATTATAGAAGTTTCGGGCGGAATTAATAAAGATACCATAGGGGAATTTGCCAGGATGAAACCGGACGTCATATCGATCGGTGCCCTGACAGCTTCTATCAAATCGATCGATCTTTCGTTGGAAATTGTATAATGGCGAAATTCAAGATCGTCAGTGATTTTAAGCCGGAAGGCGACCAGCCCGAAGCTATAAGAAAGCTTACTGAAGCTTTCAGAAAAGGCGCGGGCTATCAGACTCTTCTGGGCGTTACAGGCTCAGGCAAGACTTTTACAATGGCGAACGTCATTGCCAATATCGGAAAACCAGCCCTTATAATTTCGCACAATAAAACACTTGCCGCCCAGCTCTATGGAGAATTTAAGGAATTTTTTCCAGAAAATGCCGTTGAGTACTTCGTAAGCTACTACGATTATTACCAGCCCGAAGCATATATCCCTCACACAGATTTCTATATTGAAAAAGACGCGTCTATAAATGAAGACATTGACCGTCTGAGGCTTTCGGCAACAAGCTCTCTTATGTCGCGCGAGGACTGTATAGTTGTTGCTAGCGTCTCGTGTATATATGGTCTGGGATCTCCGGGAGAATATGGGCAGATGCTCGTTTTTATGGAGGAGGGGCAGGTAATTTCCAGAGACGAAGTATTGAGAAAGCTCATAATGATCCATTATGAGCGCAACGATTGCGATTTCAAGCGCTCAACATTTCGGGTTAGGGGAGACACGGTCGAAGTTTTTCCAGCATACACAAAGACTGCATACAGGATCGAACAGTTTGGCGATAAGATAGAACATATTTATGAGATAGACCCGCTAACAGGCAAAGTTATAACAAGGATCCCTAAGGTAGGCATATATCCGGCGAAGCATTTTGTTACTACGCCAGAGACGATCGAGTCGGCTATCAAATCTATCGAAGCTGAGCTTGCCGGACGGCTGGCAGAGCTGCGGGATCAGAACAAGCTCGTCGAGGCCCAGAGGCTGGAGTCCAGGACGCATTACGACATTGAAATGATGCGTGAGGTAGGTTATTGTAACGGTGTTGAGAATTATTCCAGGCATCTTGCCGGACGCCCTGCGGGCTCAAGGCCGTGGTGCCTGGTCGACTATTTCCCGAAAGGCTTTATCACTTTTATCGATGAGTCGCACGTTACTGTGCCGCAGATACGCGGAATGTATAACGGCGACAGGATGAGAAAAGAGACTCTTATCGAATACGGCTTCAGGCTTCCATCTGCCCTGGACAATAGACCCCTTAAATTTGAGGAATTCGAGAAACTCGTTTATCCAATAACATTTGTTTCCGCGACCCCGGACGAATATGAGCTGGATAAATCTAAGGGTAATGTTGTGGAGCAGCTGATACGTCCCACAGGCCTTATCGATCCGCCTATAGAAGTCCGCCCGACCGAAGGGCAGATAGACGATCTTGTAAAAGAAATTAGAGCCCGTGCAGAATTAAAAGAGAGGGTGCTTGTTACTACGCTTACTAAGCGCTTGGCCGAAGATCTGGCCAGATATCTGAGTGATTTTGGACTTAAAGTAAAGTATATGCATTCGGATATGGACGCGATAGAACGTGTTGAGATATTGAGAGATCTCAGGCTCAATAAATTTGACTGCCTTGTCGGAATAAATCTTTTAAGGGAAGGCTTGGATCTGCCCGAAGTATCCCTTGTTGCTATACTGGATGCTGATAAGGAAGGTTTTTTAAGGAGCGGGACAAGCCTTATACAGGTCTCTGGCCGGGCGGCGCGCCACCTGAACGGCCGGGTTATAATGTATGCCGATAAAATAACGAAATCTATGAAACATGCCATAAGCGAATCGGCGAGGCGCCGCAAGGTCCAGATAACTTTTAACGAAGACAATAAAATAACTCCGCGTTCTATAGAAAGGGCTGTAAAGGAAGGCATAGAAGCTTATAAGAAAGCCCGTGAAGTGATAACTAATGTAGTGGAAGAGACGGACGATCAGTACGACCTTACATCGCTTATAGGCGAGCTGCAGCATGACATGGAAGTTGCCGCCCGGAACCTGCAATTTGAAAAAGCAGCCGTATTGCGAGACCAGATAAAAGAACTTAAGGAAAGACTTGCCAAGGCAACCGGGAAAAAATGACACACATTGCTTTAGATGAGAAGATATTATCAGTTTTGCGGCACAACGTTTCATCTTATATATCGGGTGAAGATCTGTGCAGGACTGCGGATGTCTCAAGAGCTGCCATATGGAAGCATATTGAAAAGCTCAGAGATGAAGGCTATTCCATAGAGGCCTCTCCGCATTTGGGATACAGGCTTCTCGGTGTTCCGGATAGCCTTATTCCATCTGAGATAAAATGGAAACTTAAAGCTAAGGTCCTGGGGAAAGAAGTAATATCTTATAAGAAAGTGGGCTCGACAAATGACATAGCCTATGAGCTTGCTGAAAAAGGCCTGAAGGAAGGCTCAGTGATATTGGCGGAAGAGCAGGATGGCGGTAAGGGCAGGCATGGCCGCAGCTGGCTGTCTCCGTCGAAGGGCGGGATATATCTGTCTGTGATATTGAGGCCGCAGATAACGCCTAATGAGATACCTAAAATAACTCTCTTGGCGGCCGTTGCAACTGCCAAGGCCGTTAGGGATGTTACGGGCCTGTCGGCTATGATAAAATGGCCGAATGATATATTGGTGAGAGGCAAAAAGATATGCGGGATACTTACCGAAATGAAAGCAGAGCAGGATAGTGTGGGTTTTATAGTTATCGGTATCGGTATAAACGTCAATACTTCAATAAAGCAATTACCGAAAGGCGCATCATCATTAAAGGAAGAGCTTCGTTCGTGCGGGAGGGAAGAGTGTGTCTCGCGTCTTGATCTCGTAAAGAGGCTCATCGAGAGGCTGGAAGAAGATTATTTTTTGTTGAAAAAGGAAGGTTTCAGGCCGATAATGGATGAGTGGAAACAGCTTACCGATATGCTAGGCTCGAGGGTAAGGGTTGTGCTGCAGAACAGGACCTTCGAAGCCCTTGCGCATGATATAGATCCGGATGGTGCACTCGTTGTCCGGAAGGATGCAGGGACGTTGGAACGGATATCTTCAGGCGACATAATAATGATACGGCATGGTTAATGGAAAATATTATAACGGTAGATATAGGTAATACAAATATAACGGCAGGGGTCTTTAAGTCCGGGCATTTATGTGCCAAGGTAAAGATACCTACGCATCACTATTCTTTATATGGGCCCGGGTTTAAAAATTTGTTTAAAAAAGCAGATCTGAAATTAAAGAACGGCAGCATCGAGATAATTGTGTCCAGTGTTGTGCCCATAGCTCTCGGACGTCTTGTAATGCATCTGAATAAAATTGCTAAATGCAAAATTCTGATCCTGGGCAGGGATAGGAAGGCGCCTATAAAAAATCTGTATCGCATAAAGAATGAGGTGGGTCAAGACAGGCTGGTAAACGCTTATGCGGCAAAAATCCTTTATGGTGCTCCGGCAGTTATTATAGATTTTGGTACAGCTATAACCTTCGACCTGGTTTCGAAAAAAGGTGATTATCTGGGCGGGCTCATATTGCCCGGCATAGGCATATCTCTGGCAAGCCTCTATGAAAAGACAGCGCTCCTGCCGAAAGTTGAACTTAAAGATGCGCCCCATATAATAGGTAGGGACACCGCAAACAGCATGCGAGCAGGTATATTGTACGGGTTCGGCGCTATGTGCGATGGGCTTGTCTCGCGATACAGGAAGGTGCTTGGCAGGCCGCTTAAAGTGATAGCGACCGGCGGCAACGCAGAGCTCATAAAGAAGTATTCGGATTCGATACAGATCCTTGATGAAGATATAATCCTCAAAGGCCTCTATCTGATCAGCCGCAGCAAGAGATAAATTTTTCAAAATTTCTTGACAAAAAATGCTCATTAAGTATAATGAGATACTGTTAGCACTCGCTAAGAATGAGTGCTAATATAAAAAACAAAATAACAAAAGGGAGGGAAGCAGTATGAAGATTCAGCCATTGGCAGACAGGATAGTCGTAAAAGTCCTCGAAGCCAAAGAGGTAACAAGAGGCGGAATAGTTCTGCCTGATTCGGCCAAAGAGAAGCCGCAGGAGGCCGAGGTAGTAGCGGTAGGTAAGGGCAAAGTTTGTGATGGGAAACCGGTTACGCCCGAAGTTAAAGTCGGAGACAAAATACTTTTTGGAAAATATTCCGGCACTGAGATCACCATGGATGGGAAAGAGTATCTTATACTTAAAGAAGAAGACATTTTAGCGATCGTAAAATAAATTTAAGGATGGCGAATGAAATTCCTCGCCGCTTATTGTAATCAAGGGCGGCTCGGGATGAATCCATCAGAAGAAAACTAAAGGGGGATTCAATGGCAAAGCAAGTACTATACAGCGAGGAGGCCCGCAGAGCGATACTGAGGGGTGTTGAGCAGCTCGCTAAAGCGGTAAAAGTTACGCTCGGCCCAAAGGGCAGGAACGTAGTTATCGACAAAAAATTTGGTGCGCCGACCATTACTAAGGACGGCGTTACCGTAGCGAAAGAGATAGAATTGAAAGATCCGTATGAGAATATGGGTGCGGAGCTGGTAAAGGAAGTTGCTTCTAAAACATCTGACATCGCCGGTGACGGTACTACTACTGCGACCGTTCTTGCCGAGTCTATATTCAGAGAAGGCATGAAGAACGTGACCGCAGGCGCCAATCCGATGGCTCTTAAGAGAGGTATTGAGAAGGCGGTTGAAAAAGTTGTCAGCGATTTAGAGAAGCTCGCCAAGTCGGTTAATCCGAAAGATAAGAAAGAGATCCTTCAGGTCGCGTCAATTGCGGCGAATAACGATCAGGAGATCGGCAGCCAGATAGCCGAAGCGATGACAAAGGTCGGTAAAGATGGCGTTATTACAGTAGAAGAAGGTAAGGCATCCAAGACAGAGCTCGAACTTGTTGAAGGTATGGAGTTCGATCAGGGCTATCTTTCGCCTTATTTCGTGACCGACGCAGAGAAGATGGAAGTTTCTCTAGAAGATCCTTATATTCTTATTCACGAGAAAAAGATATCGAGCATGAAAGACATTCTTCCGCTGCTTGAAAAGGTGGCCAGGGCGGGAAAACCTTTGCTTATCATCTCGGAAGAGACTGAGGGTGAGGTTCTTGCAACACTAGTTGTTAATAAGATGCGCGGCACGCTTCAGACGGCGGCTGTGAAAGCTCCGGGCTATGGCGACAGGAGAAAAGCGATGCTCGAAGATATCGCCATTCTCACAGGCGGCAAAGCTATAACTGAGGATCTCGGAATAAAGCTCGAGAACGTTAAGATTGAAGATCTCGGACGCGCAAAGAAGGTCAGGATCGACAAGGATAATACAACAATAGTAGAAGGTGCAGGCAAGAATGCCGATCTTCAGGCTCGCATAGCACAGATCAGGAAGCAGATCGAAGGTACTGATTCAGACTATGACAAAGAGAAACTGCAGGAACGTCTGGCTAAACTCGCTGGCGGTGTTGCAGTTATCAATGTCGGAGCTGCGACCGAAACTGAAATGAAAGAGAAGAAAGCAAGGGTGGAAGACGCTCTGCATGCCACAAGAGCTGCCGTGGAAGAGGGTATTGTTCCAGGCGGCGGCGTAGCGCTGCTCAGATGTATAGAAGGCTTGGGCAAACTTAAGCTTTCAGGCGATGAGCAGATCGGCGTTGATATAGTGAAGAGAGCGCTCGAAGAACCTATCAGGACTATAGCGAACAATGCAGGAATGGAAGGTTCTGTAGTAGTGAATAAAGTAAAAGAAATGAAAACGAACGAAGGTTATGACGCGGATAAAGATGTATACACTGACATGATAGCGGCCGGTGTCATCGATCCGAAGAAAGTTACCC
>Ga0172381_10002373_pt1 | contig 20797 bp, 27 predicted proteins | sample Leawel6488metaG_FD_119754 | JGI IMG/M metagenome (GOLD analysis project Ga0172381, IMG submission 119754) | Leachate microbial communities from a municipal landfill in Southern Ontario, Canada - Leachate well 64-88 metaG | ecosystem: Engineered > Solid waste > Landfill > Unclassified | place...
ACGCCCACGCCGTTAATTTAACCTAAGGTTAATGTTAGGTTTTAATATTTTCTTGCTTTGATTATTAAAGTTCCAGGTATTCTTGAAAGATGATTAAAACTGTATGGATCTTTTTTATTTTTTGAACCATATTTTGAATTTATTCCAAACTGACTATTATCATCGTGATTTACTGGTTCTGGTTCTAATATATTTTCTAACCTGAATCCCGCTTGTAAAACCCCATTAACAATATCGCTCACTGTTCTAAAAGATCCTTTCATTCTTGCTGAGACTCCTGTTTCTGGAAATGTATAATCCCATTCTTTTTGAGATCTATCAAAATAATTGTCTAAAACAAATCTGTCTGTTCCTTCTTCCCAATATCCAATTGTTCTTACCGGATGATCTAAGCTAAAAACAAAAATCCCTTCTGGAGTTAATATTTCATGTATTTGTTTGAATGTCTTTTTCATAGATTCCAAAGTAGAACAATATTGCAGTGCATAAGCAGACATTGCAACTTCAAATGAATTAGAATTAAAATATTTCCTTAATTCTTGAAAATCTCCTTGAATAAAATCTAATTTAACATTTTCTTCTCTTGCTATTTTTTTACCATGTTCTAACTGTTCTTTGGAGATATCCAAAGCAGTAATTATTGCTCCTTGTTTTGCTAATACAATTGAATTTTGTCCTGCTCCGCTTCCAATTTCAATTACTTTCTTTCCATTAACATTTCCTAATAATCCTAATTTGTCTTCAGAAGGACATAATGGTCCCCAATGAATCTTAGAAGTACCAATTTGATATCTTCTTTGATAACTTAGAGATATTTTATCCCAAGCATTCGCCATTTCTCTATCTTCCGTCATCATTAATACAATAAATCTCATTTTATAAAGTTTATTAATTATAAAGTAGTAAAATTTATAAGCTTTCAAGATACTTTTTTATTATGAAGAAAAATTCTTTTTATAGTAAGGAAAAAGCACAGTCGAGAGAAGATTTTTTTAGAAATAATATTTCAACATCTCCTTCCATTAATGATTTATTTTTTGGATTTATTCACGACAAAATTCCTACAGGAGCAAGAGTGCTAGATATTGGAACCGGAAATGCATTTGTTCTTGAACAATTAGCTAGAAGGTATCCTAAAAGATATGAAACTTTGATGGGAATCGATGTTTCTCAAGAAATGTTGGAAAAAGCAAAAGAAAGAACCCTTGGTTTAGATATTCAATTAATTTTAGGAGATAATATGGCCCTTCCATTTCCATCAAATTCTTTTGACGCAGTAACTGCAAAAAATGTAACAAATTTCTCCGAATCTGAAGTTTATCGTGTTTTAAACAATTCTGGAAAATTCTTTTTTAGAGAATATGGTTCTGGAAAAGGATTAAAGGAAATAGCAGATATTTTTAGAGAAAGATTAGTTAGGCCACGAGATCCAGATTTTTACGTTCAAAGATTAGACTCTGCGGGTTTTAAAAATATTTCTTTAAAAAAATTAGATATCCAGAGAGAATATTCATTTAAAGACTTATTACAAATAATGCAAATGTTTCCTTTCTTGGACAATATTAAAGAAGAAGATAAGACAAAGATAAAATCTTACTTTGGAGACCAAGATAAAATAAAAATTAATTCAGACCAAATAATTATCATTGGAGAAAAATAAAATGGAGAAATATAACTTAACTATTATTGGAGCGGGACCTGCTGGAATGTCTGCAACTTTAAATGCACAAAATGATAATCTCAAATTTATTTTATTTGAATCCCAAGAAGAGGGATGGTTTCCAAAAGTTTCAGTAGATTCTCACTACACTGTGGATAACTATTTAGGATTTAATGATATTAGCGGTAGCGAATTAATCGAAAGATTCAAAATTCATTTGACAAATAATGGAATTTCTGCTAATCATCTTATGATTAGAGATGTAAAACAAGAAGAAAATGGTTTTTTGATTGATTTAGGAAATAGAGAAGTAGAATCAGAATCCATTATTCTTTGCACTGGAACTAAGCAAAAAAAATTGGAGACTCCGGGAGTTGATAGATTTTTAGGAAAATCAGTTTTTTATTATTGTGCTTCTGAAGGAAGTCAATTTGTCGGGAAAAAAGTTTTTGTAGTTGGGGGAAGAAATACGGGGGCAGTTACTGCAATTTATCTTAAAAATATAGGATGCGATGTTGAAATAATCGAAAAAGATCCCACATTAAATTGCAAAGATAAATATAGTAAAAAGATTTCTGAATTATCAATTCCAATTAGAACATCTTCTCAGATTATTTATTTAGATGGAAAAGAAAAACTAAGAGAAATAGGTATTCAAAATCCAAAAGGATTAGAAAAAGTAACTACAGAAGGAATTTTTGTTTGTATTGGATTGTTACCAAATAATGATCTTGCAAGAAAATTAAATGTCGGATTAAATGATGAAGGTTATATAAAAGTAGATAATAATATGGCAACAAATATCTCGGGGGTTTATGCAGCAGGAGATATTACTGGAAATTTAAAACAAATAGTTGTAGCTGCTGCACAAGGTTCAATAGCAGAATATAATACAAATAAATTTTTAATGAAAAAATGGAAAAAAGAATAGGTCTTTTATTTGATTGTTTGAGAGCTCCTTATGATGCTTCCCATATAATTCAAGTAGTCTTAGCCGTCGGGAATTGCGATTTGTATATCTCTGGAAATTCTATTAATTTAAATCATAAAAAAATTATTTCGAAAGTTAAATCTTGGGGAATTTATTCTTATCCTAATGCAGAACTTTTTGAAGATTTAGATTTTGCTTCTCAAGAATTGCATAATCGAGGTAGATATTTAATAGGAACTTCTCCCCATGCAAAAAAATCAATTTTTGATTTAGATTTATCTGAAGGTAAGAGTGTTTTTATTTTTGGAACAGAATCAGGAGGATTAAGCAAAGAAAAAATTTCCAAATTAGATGAATTAATTTCTGTCCCTGCCACTGAAGAAGTTCCATTTTTGACATTGCCTACTGTTGTTCCAATAATTGCTTATGAATATTACAGACAGATAAGAGGAAGAAAATGAAAACTTTAGATAATAAAATAATTTATCTTGTAGTGTCTGGAGCGAAAAAATGTTCTATTGTCCCTGAATTAATTAGAGAATTTGTTGGAGAAGGAGCTAAAGGTTATACTTTCTTTACAGATATGGCTCAAAAAATTGTTAATATGAAAGATTTTGAGATACCTAGAAATAAAATTTCTCTTGACTATTCAAAAGATGGTGAAGAGATTCCTTTAGAAGATATTGTTTTAGTTGTTCCAACCACATTTAACACGTTGAATAAAACTGCTCAGGGAATAGCAGATAATTATCCTATGACTATTATAGCTAGTGCAATTGGAAAAAGAAAAAAAGTTATCCTTGCTCCTGCAATGAATCGTTCTCTTTGGGAACATCCGATTACTTCAGCATCTTTAGAAATTCTTCAACAATGGGGTTGTCAAATTGTTTGGCCAGAGATAACTCCGGATAAAATAACAATGGCTCCTTTGGAAAAAATAGCAGATACAACTTATAATTGTTTTTCAAAAATTAGATATGATTCTGAAAGATTACCTGTTGATGAAGATTATTCAAGAGCAGTTGAAGAACATTTCTCAGAATTCAGAGCAGTAGGAGAATCATTATTAGAAGGAGATTTAATTAAAGGTTCGGCAGGATTTATGAGTAAAAAAATTAAAGAAGGAATTTTAGTCTCTTCAACAGGATCAAACATTGGTAGTTTAACTAAAGGGGATATAGCTCTGGTTGTAGAAACAGATGATAAGAAAGTTAAATGGAAAGGAGAGAAACATCCATCTTCTGAAATGCCGATAATCTCTGAAATTTATCAAGCCATACCTGAAGCAAAAGCAATAATACATACTCATGGAAGAAAATTAACTTATAATCCTGCAATGCAAAAATATGCTTCTACAGAATATCTTAGATATGGGAGATTTGGAGAACTAAACAAGATATTAGGAATTTTAAAAGAAAATGAGGGTTTTGGTATTATGAAACTACATGGAGAGTTATGTACAGGAAATGATTTATACGGTGCTTCTCAAAAACTGAAAAGGTGGATAGAAAATGCCAAATAATAATTTATCTGCTTTAATTATTGGTCCGACAGATAAAACAAAAATATTTAGATTTGGAAAAATGGATAAAATAATTTATGAACAACATAAAGAGGAAATTGGAAAAGTTCTCGCTACAAATATTTCCTCTATTTATTTAATCCCAGATGAAGGTATCCCTTTAGATTTTGCTAAATCTTATAAAAAATTTGGAGGCCAAGAAGTAGTTGGAGTTCTTCCAAGAGGAGGATATGGTCTTTTGAAGAAATATTTTCAATTTTGTGATAGGACAGAAGAAATTGACGGGGGATGGTGTGTCTTGAATACTTGCCTTAGTCTAAGGGCCGAATTAATGATTGGATTTGGATTATCTCCTGGAACACTAGTTGAGATTGCATATACTAAGTATCATAAAAAATATTTGGGAAGAAAAATTCCAGTTCTGTTAGATGAAAAAATGATAAGTAGAAGATTAAATCCAGAAATAGAAGATGAAATAAACTTAAAATATTTTTCTTCAACTAAAGAATTAAATAATCTTTTAAAAAATTAAAAGAGTCCAACCAATATTTTTAAACAGCGATAAACTTAATTTAATATGAATAAAAAAATACTTGCTTTTATATGCGACAGAGAAAAATTTCTTTTATTGAGAAATAATTCTGAAGATCCGGCTCATGGCGGAGATTATTGGTTTACTGTAACTGGAAGTGTTGAAGGAGATGAATCAATAGAAAATGCAGTTAAAAGAGAAATAAAAGAAGAAACTAATCTTAATGTATTTGAAATTCTCGATTTAAAATGGGGCTCAATTTATTCTTGGGGTGGAGAAGATCATTCAGAAAATAATTTTTTGGCTTTTGTTAAAAGAGAAAAAATAAAATTAAATGAAGAACATGTTGATTTTGAATGGTTAAATATTGAAGAGTTTGTCAAAAAGATAAAATGGGATTTAAATAAAGAAGAATTAGAAAATGTTTTACAGAAAGCAATAAAAAAAGAATTATTTTTTCAGGAAGATAAAATTGATGATTTTAGAAAGAAAGCTGCTTAAGATAATTCTCAATATTTTTTATCAACTTTTATATCCAAGTTCAACGCCCACCAAAAGATAGAAACGCCCACGCCGAACGTTGTGAAAAAATATAACGCCCTTTTTATTTAATTAATTTACTTAATTCTGTGAACCCCTCCAAAAGTTCTTTAACTTCTTTCTTTGCTTCTTCAATAATTACTTTGCTATCTCGGTAGCTAACTTCTTTTTCCCTTTCTTTTTTGTATCTATTAATTGAAAGGTCCCAGTCTTTTTCTTTGACCTCATCAATCGGAACAAAAAAGTGTTTTTCGTATCTGCTTTTATTGTCTTCCTTATTTCTTTTTTCAAATCTTTCTAAAATGTCAGGGATATCATTTCTATCTGGTTGTTCTGTTCTCTTGTCATCTAAACTATAACCATCTGCTTCCATATTATAAAACCAAACCTTTTCTGTAGGCTCTCCCTTTGTAAAATAAAGAACTGCGGTGGATACCCCTGCGTAAGGCTTGAATATTCCAGAAGGCATTGAAATAACAGCGTCGAGACGGCACTTCTCTAATAAAAGTTTTTTAATTGATTTATGAGCATTTGAATTTCCAAACAAAACCCCTTCAGGAACAATCACTGCACATCTACCTCCAACTGAAAGAGAATTATACATTAACTCTAAGAAAAGTAATTCTGTTTTACTTGTGCTTATTGTAAGTTCATCTGACTTCTCACTTTCATTTATAGAACCTTTAAAGGGAGGATTTGCTAAAATCAAATCATAAACTCCGTTTTCATTATATCTTTTTGATAAGGTATCCTCTCCGGTAATCTTAGGATTAGTTATTCCATGCATCATTAAGTTCATGACTGCGATTCTCACCATTGTTCTATCAATATCATATCCATAAAGCGATTCCTCATCGAGAATTTTCTTTTTTTGCGGGGTTAAGGTACTTACTCCATTCTTTTGATTTGTTCTTAAAATATGTTCGTAAGCATTAACTAAAAAACCCGCCGTTCCACAAGCAGGGTCTAAAATTCTATCTCCATATTCTGGGTTCGCTAATTCAACCATCATTTTAATTATATGTCTTGGTGTTCTAAATTGTCCATTTTTTCCTGCTGTTTGCAATTCCGATAAAAGATATTCATATATATCCCCCTGAGTGTCCTGATTTTGTTCTTTAATATGCAAATCATTGATTATACTAACTGCTTCAATTAAAAGAGATGCTGTTGGAAGAGAAAAACTTGCATCTTTCATATATTTGGCATAAGAGGAATTTTCTTCTCCTAAATTTCTCATAAATGGAAAGACTACATCTCGGACATGAGCTAAGATTTTATCAGAAGAATATTCACTCCAAATAGACCATTTACAATTTTCATGACCTGCAAAAATAGATTTGTATTTAATTCCTTTAAGGACTGCATTTTGTTCTTCTAAAACATCTCTGTCTTCTAATTTTCGCATAAAAATTAAATAAGATATTTGCTCAATTGCCTGAAGAGGATTGCTAATTCCTCCACTCCAAAATTTATCCCATAATTTTCTTATTTTTGATTTAAGTTCTGCGTGTAACATTTTACAATTCTGTAAAGCATTCACTATTTTTAATTATGTCAACAAACAACCCAATAACTCCCGCAATTAGACCAAACATTAAACTTGTTATTAATTTAACAAAAACTTCTCCTATCATCGCGATAGGCATTCCAATAACATACCCTGTTAAAGTTCCAGCAGGATCTTGAGTAACATTTTCAAAACTAAAATTAACAATAAAATCATGGAAAGGGGATGGAGCAAGTAATCCAATCATAAGACCAACTAATGCTAATATTGTCGTTACTGGAAAATCTTCAATAATGCTACTGCTCATTTTTAACCTCCATGATGATATCTCCTTCACAAGTTCCCCCAGTTGTTTTTGCAATCACTCTTATTTTATAATTTCCATTCTCTTTAGGAGATTTACACGAAGAAGTTTTTACTTCAGACTTAGAAGCTTCTATTGTCGGCAGTTCCCTAGGAGTAGAGATTTGGTCTATTGAAGGAGGAGTTATTATTGAAATATCTCCCGACATATCCTCTTCTTCAGAGTGCCAATAACAATAAGCAGATATCTCTTCAATTTGAAGATTTTTATCTAAAAGATTAATAAATAAATATTCTATATTAAAAGAAGTATCGTTATTTACACCGAATTTTTCTACAGGAAAATCTATTCTACAGGGAGGACCTTGCATATTCTTATCTACTAAATTTGATATATAAGTGTTGATTCCTGCGGACAATATTAAAACAATTATTCCATAAAAAAGAAAAACTTTCCATTGTTTTTTAACCTCTTTCCAAAACTCATTTTTTTCTTGTTTATTCTCTTCTTCCACTTTACAATTCCCCCCTAAAACCTTTACTCACAAGAGAATTAAATAATTCTTCTGAGTTCTGTTTTGTTTTATTAATGTGTTCCTTCATTTTTTCAACTTGCTCAACAATTAAAGCAAATTTTTGTTGAAGGGGGAGGGGAGGAAGGGGGATTTCAATCGCATTTATCTGATTAGAACTTATATTTGGTTGAAGCGAAGTTGAACAATATTTCTCTATTTCTTTTTTAAATTTGTCAGTATAACAATAGTGCAAAAGGTAATTAGCAGAAAGTTTATTTTTATTAACTAAAAATCTCCCCACTCTTTGATTTAATAAACAAGGAATATCGTGTTTTTTTATTTGTACAATCTTAACAGAATTTAAGGATTTTATAATTGGACGAGTCATAGATAATACTACATCTCCCTCTTTCAAACTAAATGGAGAGTATTTTTCTAAATAGCTATTTGGTAAAAATGTTTTATCTTCCCAGATTAAAATATTATTCCACACGTTTGTAATTTTTACTAATTTTATTCCATCATGGGTATAATCTTTACTTTTGAAAGCAAAACCTCCTTGTAATGGGGCTACTTTTCTAAGTTCTACTAAATCAGGCGTACCTTTCAAAAACATTTCATAAAAAACACTTTTTAAGAATTCATCAAATAGCTTTTCAATTTTTTCCCCTCCCCCACTCAATTCCAAAGAATTATTTAAAATATTAACAATTCTTTCTTGTTCTTCAACATCTAATTTATCCTCTTTGAAAGGCATTAGAATTTTTCTTTTTTGATATACAGAGAGATAATATCGCTTGTGAGTTGAGAAATTTAATTGTATTCCTTTCATCATTAAGAAAACAAATTTTAAATTTACATCTTTAGATTTCGGGATTAATAATTTCATTGCACTTGATTTTACTTTAAATTTGAAATCAACAAATTTGGTATCAGTAGTAAAATCATCAAAAATAATTACTGGCGATTGATCATAGATTCCTTCTTTCTCTTCAGTATACCCCAAGATAAAAGATTTATTTGCTGTTAAAACGGGGATTGAACTTTTTGTTTTTTCTTTAATTATTTCGCTTTGAACAATATAATCTCCTGGCTGTTCGTAATCCAAAAGTTCTCCGATTTCTACTTCTTTCCATTCAATTTTATTTGCTTGTATTTGTTTCATTTTTCTTTTTAATCTTTATTTTATAGATAACCTCTGAATTATTCCTCTCTATATTAAACTTTTCAGATATTCTTATCTTAACTTTCTTTTTTAATTCCAATTCTGATTTTATCTTTGAATCTGGAGATTCAATAATTTTTTTAATATCTTCAGAAATTAATTCATCAACTGAAACATATAATGGGATATTTTTATCTTCAAATCCTTGTTCATATTGTATTAAATTAAAATCTCCTTTCTTATATAATAAACATGAATCAAAATAGTTTGTATAATAGAAGAATATCTTTGCACCGTTAACTATTAAACTAGCTCTTTCTCCAAATTCACTATTCCAATTTATTTCTTTAATAGAGTAAATAGACCCCCAAGAGTCTTTACCATAAAATAAAATATACTCTCCTTCTTTAATCTCCTTATTCAGGAAATCAATTAAAGTAGTAACTTCCACTTCCTTATCTTTTTTAGAATTAAAACTTTCAATTATTTTAGTTATGATAACTTTTTCTTTTCCTATATTCTGGTCTCTTGCAAAATTATTTCCTAATGTTCTATCATAATCTGTTCCTTTATCAAAAGAATCTATAAACCATATTTTATCACAAAGAGTATATTGCCCGAAATTTTCTTTTATTTCTTTTCCCCCTTTTTTATATTTGATGGGGGTATAACTTTCTATTTTATTTTGATTAACATTCCAAGAGCTACTACAATCAGATATAAATTTTTTTCTGTATTCCTCTTTAATTTTTGTATTAATTTCATAATTTTCAGATTGCTCTTTGATCTCTTTAATTTTTTCATTTAATTGTTTATTAAATTCTTTCTTGAAAGAAACCCATTCTTTATCTTCAAAAGAAAAGTATTTATTTAAAAAAGCATAGTCAATTGTTTCAATTTCACTTTTAAATGAAGGATGGACATAATCACTAAAATTTTCTTTTTCAAAATTCTTTATGTCTATTTTTTTGTTTTGTTGGAGATATTTATAAAATGAGATTAATATTCTATACTTTGTTTGATTAAATGGGGGGATAGTTTGAACTCCTCCTCTAAAAGTGTCATAATTCAACCAATCCAGGTTATTGTAATTATAATTAAGTTTAAAGTATTCTCCCTTTTCTAATTCCCCAGATTGATAAATTTTTAAACTTATATCAAAAAAATCTTTTTCTAATTCATTTTTATCAATTTTGTAAAGTATTAAATAGAACAATTCTATTTTTTTTAATGCTATATCTTTTTCTAGGGATAATTGAAAATTCTCTTTTGTATTAATCCCCTCGTCGTTTAAACCTCTTTCTTTAGAACTTTGCTCAAAATTTAAATGTTCGTAAAATTGATTTAATTCGGCTAACATTGATTCTAAATAAGTTTTTTTTATTTTAGGTTCTAATTCTCGCGAAATTAATTCTTTAGATAATTCGTAAAGAATCCTTAAGGTATTCAAAATTAATTTTTTTTGCTCATTAATATTCTTAAAAGGGGAGGTAAAATCTTTCAAATAAACTCCCGTTAAATTTAACTTAGGACTAAACTCTTTTTGAGTAATGAATTTAGATTTTATTGTTTCAAAGAAAATATTTTGTAAGTTTATTATCTCTTCTTCTTTTTTGAGTTTTTTTTGTAAGAGATATATCATCATAATTAAAGAGTCAAAAAAAGTTTCGTTTCTTATTTCTCCTAACTTCCAAAAAAAGTTTTTAATTAACTCACTTTTATTTTTTAAAATTGTTTCTTGAGTAATTTTTTCAATAAACTCCATTTCCTCTTCAAAATTATTGCTAGATTTTTCTACATATTCTAAATTTTTAAGAAAATTATCTAAGCTTTTTAATCCTGTTCTATATTTTAAAAAATCAATCATTCTAAATCCCCCCTAAATTCAACTAACATTTTTTTATAAATGGACCTTCGCTTTAAACTTTCTATAACATAAAAAATAAACGAAAAGGTCAAAAGAAAATTTACCATTAATAAAAAGCTAACAATTAATTGAAGAACCTTGCTTAATGGATTCAGAAGGTATATACAAAATGGTAATAAAAAACTAATTAAAATAAAGATTAAATAAAATTTAATAAATTTATCTTTAAAGAAATAGTATATTATTACATCTTGCCTTTGTTCTTTAGTTAAAGATGTTGCTATTGATACAACAGTTGTAATTATCCCAAGAATTGTAAAAAATATAATAAAATATTCTTGTGGAGAAATATAAATATTTTCTATAAAATTAATTAATAAATTAATCTCTCTCATCTTCTCTTCCTCGTTATATTTGAAACAATCTGTCCTGCTAAATCTCCTATTATTGTCCCAGGCAAGATTGCAACAAACCAGTTTGTTATTCTATTTACATTATTAACAACATCTTCCGGATTAAAGATTGTTGGAACATATGCAATAATCAAAGAAATAACTACACTCAAAGTTCCAAATTTTGCCCAGTATTCTGCAGGGTTAAAGTTCCAAATTTTGTTGATCACATATCCGGTTAAACCAAAGATTACTAAAAAGATTAAATTTGTTTCTAAACCCATTCCCCTTCCTCCAACCCATTCACCCTATTCAATTCATCATCAAAATCTCCGTCGATTATTTCTAAAAACTGCGAGGGATCTAAATCTCTATAATCATGTTTTTCTGAGTGAGTTATTGTCAAAAAATCTTTTGCACGGGAAACAGCGACATAAAATAATCTTAATTCATCATCTCGTTTTATCTTACTCAAATCTTTTCCGTAAGAAGGGAGAATTTTATCATTACATCCAACAAGGTAAACATGTTTCCATTCCAACCCTTTTGCACTATGAATTGTCGTAAGAATGATTTTGTTATCATCCTTTTCTTTTCTCTCTATGTCAATTAACTCGTCTAAAAAATCCCTTATTCCTAATTCACTAAATTCGTAATCTTTTATAAGTTCCCTTAAAACGTTTAAGTTCTCAATTTTATCATAAACCTTTTCAGCATCAGAATGATATTTTTTTTCCATATTGTTTTCATAATCAAAAAATGAAATAAACTCCTCCACAGGATTATTGTTTTTATTTCTAAAAAGAGAATATAACCTAGATAGTCTTTCTTTCACAAGATCATTTGCAGAAATTTTGTCAAAATAACCAAGAGAATCAACAAGACTTTTCCGATTTTCTCTGGCAATACACATTAATTGTTCAATTTTTTGTTTCCCTACCCCCTCAATAAGACTAAGAAGCCTTTCAAAATCAAAAAGCGAATTTGGATTTATTTTCAATTTCACAAATGCTAAAATATCTTTTATTTCTTCTCTTTCAAAAAAACCTTTTGACCTCGACAAATGACAAGGGATTTTATTTTTCCTAAATAATCTTTCAATTTGTTTTCCAATTCTATTGATTCTAAACAATACTGCTATTTCTCCAGGAGATTCTTTATTTTCCAATAATTTCTTAATTTCAAAAACAGAAAACATAAGTTCGTCCTTTAGTTCATAAAAACCCTTAATCCTAATCTTCTCCCCAATTCCTTTTGTGCAATTCAATTGCTTATCTATTTTCAAGGTAATGGAATCGATTATTTTATTAACATTGGAAATTATTTCTTCAGAAGAACGATAGTTATCTTTCAAAATAATTTTATTATGAACTTCATCAAAATTAAAAATTAATTCATTTGATGACCCTCTCCATGAATAAATATTTTGACAATCGTCGCCAATCAGGCATAAATTATTATCTTGTAAAAGTTCTAAAATATTCCTTTGAACAACATTCAAATCTTGAGCTTCATCTACCATTATTGCTCTAAACTTATTTTGATATTGTTTTTTTACAGATTCGTTCTCATTTAGTAAAATGTACATATACAATAAAATATCATCAAAATCTAATTGATTCATTTCCTTTAAAAAATTCTGATATTCTTTGTAAACGGAATTAGAAATATTTTTTATGCTTGAATGAACAGTTATAAATTCTCCCCCTTCAATTTCTTCTTCAATTAACTTTTCTTCTTCAAGATTTAGTCCTTCTTCACTAATGCTCTCGGCCTTTATTCCAACATTCTTAAATTTAGCGATTCTATTTAATAGATATTGAACATTATTCGCTTCTGGTTTTATTTCCTTTTTCAAAAGAATTTCTTTTATTATTTTTTTCTTATCATTATCCTCTGTAAGCAAAGTAAAATTAGGATTAATTGAAAGAAGCTCTGCATTGTCTCTAATAATTTTCAAAAACAAAGAATGCATTGTTCCCATAAATTGAGGAATTTTATTTGTCCTCTTACTTATTTTTTTTACCATGTCTTTTGCCGCTTTATTTGTGAAAGTAGTCATCATTATTTCACTTGGGTTAAATCCATGATTTTCAACCATGTTAACATATCTCTCAACAATAGTTGTTGTTTTTCCAGTTCCCGCACTTGCTAAAATCAAAAGATTTCCTTCAATAGTATTAACCGCTTCAATTTGCTCTTTGTTAAGAAATATTTCTTCACTCATTCTTCTTCCTCCAAACCCGTTTCTTTTCTTATCATCTCTCTAAGTTTTGTATTTATCTTTTTGCCTTCTTGGTCACATAGTTTCTTGAAAAAAAGAAATTCACTTTTATACAATCTTGTAGAAACAATCTTCCTTTCTTCCCCGCTTAAATCATGATTTTTTAAAACCATAAAAATATTAGAAATAACTACTATTTAAAGATTTAGGTGTATACACCTTTTTGTTCATAAATCATATAATTTATGAACTATTTCCACTTTAGCTTATTGCATTTCTGGACTATATTCTCTAATTGTTCTTTAGTAAAAGCATCTAAAGGTCTGCCTTCTGCTAATGGATGCTCTGCAAAATTCTTTAATTCAATATGCTTTGCTCTTACAAAAACCTTTTCCAATAGCCCCAAAAATTTCAATTGCTGAGAATTATAATGCTCATTCTTATCCATTACAAATTTATCAAATTCCCACTTAATCATTTCTTGGGGATCGGGCAACCCCTTAACTTCTAACAACTCCCTTAAAAATAAAATAAAGTCTTTACTTTGCTGAATATTATCAATTGTTAAAGTAGAGTTTAATTTTCTTAACTTTTTCTCAATCTCTAATAATTCTTTTGATGTGACTCCTTCACCATCTTTAATCTTTTGTAAAAGAGGATTGTTATTTAAAAAATCCTTAAAATCTTCATCTTCTTTAAGTTCCATTGCTTCTTTCTCTACTTTTATCACAACATCAGGAGCATTTATTTTAACCATCCCTTTTTTCATTTCTCCATCATAAAAAATCATTAAAGGAGCAATTTCCCGAACTAAAAAATCAACATCTTCAAAAGTAACATCTTCCCAAAAGGGTTCTTTCTGGATCATAATAAGCTCGTCTCTCTTTTGCTTTATTGCATCTAAATTTTTATCCCAAATCGCTTCTGCTCTCTTAACAACAAACTCTTCAACCTTAGCAATCTTATTTTTATTTCCTGTCTTAATGCAATCAAAAAGTTTTACACATTGAGAAACAAAACTATAAACTTTTGAATTTTCAGAAGGTGTATAAATCAAAAGAGGAGCAATTTCATTTCTTAATTCTTCAACATGTTTCTTTAAATCAAATTTAGAAGAAACAACTTTTTTTATCATGTCTTTCTTTTCTAAAACCAAAGGAGATTCAATATCAATTTCTTTAATTGTATCACGAATTTGTTTCTCAACAATTTTTCTTTCTTTTTCATCCAAATTCTTTTCTAAAGTATCAACTTGTTCCAAAAATATTCTTGTTTTAGCGTCAGTTCCAGAAGATTTTTGTTTCAAAACATTTAATTTATGAACTAAAACATTTGAATAATCTCCGAATTTAAAATCTAATATTAAAAAATCTTCTTTGGTATGTTGTCCGTCTTTATTTGTTGGCAACCATTCTCTATTCTCACAAGCAGATAAATTTCTTGTTCCACGCCCCAACATTTGCCAAAACCTTATTGAAGACATTACTGGTTTAACAAAAACTAAATTCATTACTTCTGGGATATCAACACCAGTATCTAAAACCCCAACAGATAAAGCAATTCTCGGACTATCTCTTTTTTCAAATCTCTTAACCTCGTCCATATAACGAGATTTATCTGAAGTTATAACTTTTACATCTTTTGCTAAAGAAGGGTAAAGTTTTTGGAACAATCTTTCTAAAGACTCTGCATGTTTTACACTTGCACAAAAAAAGATACTCTTACAAGGTCTGTTATCATCAGACTTATAGCACCTATCTATAAACTCTCTGATAATTAATTCATTTGTTTTCTCATCTGTAAAAAATCTCTCAAATTTAGAGCCAGGAGTCTGAAATAATTCTGGATCTTCTTCTTGCTGTTTTAATGCTTGTTGTAATTGCTTATTTAATTTCTTTCCTTCAATCCCTAAAGAAAGAATACTTGTCTCTATAATCTCTGCAACATAAGGAGCTAAAACATTATCTCGCACAGCAGAATCATAATCATATTTGAAAGTTGGTTTTCCACCTTCACAATTAAACAAATCAAAAGTATTTCTTGTTTCTTCTGAGGACGGCGTAGCAGTTAACCCTATTTTCAAAGCATCAAAATATTTGAAGATATCATTATTTTTATCATAGTAAGAACGATGTGCTTCATCAAAAACAATTAAATCAAATGCTCCAGGACCAAATTTTTCATAAAACTTCCCTCTTGGTTTTTGAGGAGACATTAAAGTTTGAATTGTGGAAACATAAAATCTCGCACTGCTTGAATATCCTTCTTCATTCAATTCACAAACAGGTGTTTCTGGAAAAAACTTTTTGAAACCCTTTTCTTTTGCTTGATTACCTAAAGAGATTCTATCAACAACAAATAAAACTTTTTGCACATAATCTGCTTTTATCAAACAATCAATTAAAGCCATTGCTGTTCTTGTTTTTCCAGTTCCAGTTGCCATATTAATAAGAGCTTCACGATGTCCTTTTGAGAAATGCTCCAAAATTGTCTTAACTGCTTCAATACACATTTTTCTATTTAGAATCGTAGAACTAACCTTCACATTTGAAGGATCTTTTTTCTTTTTCATTAAACTAATAATTCTATGCAAATCTTTTTGAGAAAAAGGCAAAGGAACTTTTCTTCTCCTATCTAAATCATCAACATAATACCATGTTGTTCCATTAGTTAAAAAAATCGGAATTTTAATTTTTGTTTGTTTTTCAACATCATCTCTATAAGTTCTTGCTTGAATCTCGCCTTTTTCAACACTAACAGAAGTTTTTTTTGCTTCTATAATTGCAAGAGGGCTTCTATCTTCATCTAATAATAAATAGTCAATAAATCGGTCAACATTTCTTTCTATTCCTGCCTCAAGACCAACATATTCTTTAGTTAAAAAATTAGATTTAACTGGATTAATTTCTTCCTTAACATAATGCCCTTTAACTTTCCATCCTGCTCTTTCCAAAATAGGATCAATCAATTCCTTTCTTGTCTCTTTCTCAGACATATTTACCATAGAAAAGTCACGAAAATCAAGTATAAAAAGTTATTTTTTAATTTGAAAGATTCTTTTGTTTTTCAAGAATTTCTTTTCCCTTTTCACTTATAAGATATATCTTAGATTTCCGAGAATCTGGAGTTAAACAGGTTATTAATTTTTTCTTAATTAATTCTGATAGCGTCCTGCTTATATGGGTTTTATTTAGGTTTAGTTCTTTACTAAGTGAAGATGGGGTTTTAGGTTTATCCAATTTTTCAAGAACTCTTTTCCTATACGAACTGGAATTGATAAAACTTACATCTTCCCAATTAGTTACCTTCTTCATACATAAAAGTTACCAAAATACTTAAATAGTGTATTTACCAAATAGTTACCATTTGATTATATTAGTAAAATGGAACAAAAATTAATCTTACTCTTGTTTTTTTCATTAATAATCACTCCAACAGTTCTTGCTTCTTGTGTACCATCTCAACTTTATTGTGATAATTCTTATCAAGATATCTTAAAATGTGATAAAGAAGGAAATCAAAAATTTGTTTATCAAGAATGCTCAAAAGGATGCCAACTAACTTCAGACGGACCTATTTGTAAAGAGCATCTTGTAAAATCAAGAACTGTCAGTAGTTTTATTTTTCCTGCAGGAATAACTCTTTTGATTATTGGGACTGTTTTGATAATTTATCTTAAAATGTTAAAGTCTAAAAAGAAAATCAAAACCTATTAACCTTGTTTTGAATTGGTCTTCTAAAACATTTTTCTTTATGATTTTCAAAAGCAGACAATTGGCAAATTCGCACCCGAATAGAGGAAGAAAAAGAAAATTTTAGCTGTTTTAATTTTTCAAGATTTCGTTTTTGTTGAAGATTCCCACTTGAACATTCAACTTCATAACCTTCAACAACTGCAGGAGAATAATTTGTTGATTTTTTGAATGCAACAATATCAATCAAACCAAAAACATTTTCAGAAGGTAGCCAAACTGGGAATCCCTTTCGTGTTTTCCAGTCCATACCTCTTGATTCTACTTCTCTTCGGATCTCTTCAATCTTATTTTCATGAGCTTTACTTGGAATTTTATCGTTCCTCCATTATTCGTTTAATGATTTTTAACAATTTCCAATATTTAAACGAGTTACTATCAACAACCTCAACTAAAATTTGAACAGGAGAGTTACAATATCCCGCAGATTCATTTTTTATCCTTGTTTTTTTTATCAAATCTCTTCGGATTAAATGATAGATTCCATTATAAATTTGAGGAGGCTTAAGGGGAAGATTCCTGGACAATTTTTTTATGGAACAGGGTTTTCCTTCCAGATATAAATCAAATAAAATTTTTTCTTGAATTTTCATTTTTCAATTTTACTAATACTAAAAAATTGAATTTAGAGGAGATAATAAACCCCGCCTAATCCTCTACTTGAAGCAAATCTCCATTAAGATGGTAAAAAGTGGTTATTCCCTTTTTGAATTTTTTTATCCATCCTCTTGCTTCCCAAACTTGGAGTCTTTTATTTGCAGTATTATAATCCTTATCAATTATTACTGCTATTTGGGCTGTTCTTTTTGGACTAATCATCTCTCTCAAAGCATCCTTGTCTCTTTCATCAATAGACAGTTCTTTTATTTGCATTTTCCTCCTCTTTTATGAATTTAATTAATGCGCATCTGATTAAATGGCTTAAGTTTTCAAATCTCAATCTATTACTTGAAATAACCTTCAACTTAGAATAATTCTCTTTATCAATTCTAAATCCGAGTATAATTGAAAAAAATTCTCCCTTCTTTGGAGAAGAGAGAGTATCGATATTCTCTTCTTTCTTCTTCTTTCTTTTTATTTTGTTTAACATTTATTTAATCCCTTAGTTTTATTTTGGTATTTTTATACTCTCAACTCTCCATTAATAAAGTCATAATTGAGCACAACCCCGTGATGAGGAATTATTGTAATAAGAGATAAATCATGTAGAGAATAAAGAAGTCTCCAAACATCTTTTTTAGGCATGGAAAAGATAGAACAAATTTTAGAAAACACTTGATTAAATTTTATTGTTTCTTGAGAGAATTTTTCACATTCTTTTAGTCTCTTCATTAAATAAAAAGTTGGACTTTCTGTGTTTAGGCGGAATTTAAGTTCAATCGTTTCTTTTTTCATTTGCATTTCCTTTGCATACATTTTGGGAGGGTTCTTCCTCCCTTTTTGCATTGATTATATCATTTATCTTAGTCACCCATTTAGGGATTGAGTCTTTTTGAGTTTCCATTTTCTTTTGAATCGTCTTGAAAAAACCGATGAAGAGCCAATTTTGTCAAAGAACTTTTAGAACTTTTTATTTGAAGACAAAGATTATTAATTTTCTTCCATAACCAATCTTTTTCATTAAACCTTAATAAAATAGTTTTCATTCTGATATAGAAATGTATAAATCCTATAAAAATAAAGTTAATCTAAATTAGATTAACAAAATGGAAAGGAAAAAATATCTTAAGGAACTTAAGAAAGCTTATATCTATTATTTAAACATTTTTTCAAATTGTTTTGATAAACCATATACTTCTTCTGAATTAAAAAATAAAGCGAAATTAAAAAAGAAAAGTATCGGAATGCAAAGTTTTAGTGGAGAAATTTTACCAAGATTAAGAGAAATTTCTTTAATTTTACAAATATTTCAAAATAAAAAGAATATGAAAGTGTTAAGGGAACTATTTGATATTAAATGGGAAGACAAAAGAACAAAAAATTACTTCTTCCTTACTCCAAAAACTTCAAGAATTAAAATTACTTTTAAAAAATTTATTAGAGAATTTGGAGAATATATTACAGAAAGGGAAATTGTGGAAAAAACTATAGAAGCACTCATTCTTCAATTGCAGAGGTATGAATTATTAATAAAAAATTTTGGGGGGTTACTTAAATTAGAAAACAACCAATCAAATAAAAAAGATTTTCTCATGCCAATTCACAAACATGATAAAAAAACAGGTGAACCTATAATGTTAGATAAAGAAGAAATAAAGAAATATAGTTTTTTTCAAATGATATATGCAGAAAAAGCAGGAAAGTCAATTCCCCTAAAGGAATTATTTAAAAAAGACACAAATAAAAAAAAGATTAAAATAATGAGATTAAATTATGAACTTGCGAAAAATATTACACAAGTTCTAATAATTGAAGAAAAAGGAAAATTTTACCTCCCTCTATCTATCAACCTATTTTTTATTATTGGAGATATCGCAAATCTGATAACTCTTCTTGGTCAATATATGAATGTGCAAATCAATTTTCAAAGTATTTTGGAAAGCAATTTTAAGAAGATTTAATTAACGATGCTTTTTTCTTAATTAAACTTAAAATTTCTTCGTCATCCATTAATTTATTCATAACTTCATCCGCGACAGATCTTTCAGTTTCTTTTTTTAGAATTTCCTGAGCCTCTTTTTCATTTAAAGGAAATCCGCAAATTTTACAAAATTTATTTGTAAATTCGTTTATACATTTACATTTTAAACATAGGAGAGGTTTCATCTGTGATTCTTTTTTAACACTTGAAACTTCAATTCCATTTGCTCTTAAAATTGCTTCATCAACAGATTTTCCATTCATGTGAATATAAACTGCACACATCTTTGAACTTTGTCCCCAGCCCAAATATTGTTTCATAGAAGCCTCGCTCATTATTTCAGAAATACGTGTAGCAAAACTGTGCCTTAATAAATGAGGGTATATCCTCTTATTTATTCCCGCCATCCTACCTGCTTTTTTTAAAATAGCAGAAAATCTTGAATCAGTTAACAATTCTCCATTATCTTTAATCCAAAGATAACTCTCTTTATTATCTGAAAAAGGATGATTATTAATCCATTGTTGTAAATAAGGAGAACTATTAATAATCAAAATTTTACGCATACCTGTTTTTCCAGAAAGCGTTAATCTTGCACCATATCTTTCAAAAGAAACATTTTTAATTTTCAAGGTTGCAATTTCTCCAATCCTTCCACCACTTTCTGCAAGAACTGCAACAAATGTTTTATCTCTTAGACAAGAGCATTTTTGAATCATCCTACTGATTTCATCTTCAGTCAATAACTCTTCAGGCAATTTTTTGTGATTATTTGGAATTGCTATTGAAATCCACTTAACCCGATCAGGATAAACTCCTTTTTCTTCAACTCCTTCAATAAAACGGTAGAGTTTTCTAATCATTATTTTAATCCCTTTCTTAGTCTCTTCAGATAATGAAGTTTGGTTTAATTCCCCAACAACTCTTCTAATATCTTCTTTAGTTGCTTCAGAAAAAGTTCTTCCTAACATACGATTAAACCTAATTATATCTTGAAGATAACGATTAATTTTTGCTACCCCAATATTCTCACTTAATAAATAATTTTTAAATCCAAGAACTATCTTTTTATTTTCTTTAGAGAATTCCTTAGATTCCTGAATTCTCTTCGTGTTTCTATCACATTGCTCTTTGTATCTGTGTATATCCATGCTCTTTTTAAGACGGCGCGGATATTAAATCCCGCCTAAAGAGCATTATATTATTTCAGAACGCCCCGACCGAACGGACAGAAAAAGTGTTACTCCCTTCTTGAAAAGGGAGCATCTTTCTTTTTCCAAGCGCCCACGCCGAGAGTCGAACT
>Ga0172381_10002374_pt1 | contig 20794 bp, 25 predicted proteins | sample Leawel6488metaG_FD_119754 | JGI IMG/M metagenome (GOLD analysis project Ga0172381, IMG submission 119754) | Leachate microbial communities from a municipal landfill in Southern Ontario, Canada - Leachate well 64-88 metaG | ecosystem: Engineered > Solid waste > Landfill > Unclassified | place...
ATTATTATCAAAAAGGACATATGGAAAAATAATCTCATAATTAACCCCTGCCCTAGGATCACTACTAGCTACTTTTTCACATGAAAAATTTATTGGCGGTTTTATGAAAAACTGATTATGTTCCACAAGTTCAGAGCTTGAACTAAGAAAGTATGCAGAAAAGATTAAAGAAACCAAAATATAAACTCCTAAAATTACATATGCCTTCTTAGTTTTTATTTTGGAAAGCCCATAGGCTGCAAATATCGCTATAAATGGGAATATTGGCAAAAGATACCTCTCACTCTTTAAATAGAATATCTCAAGAAAGCAAAAAAATGCTATTACTGGAACAAGGAGTAAAAAAGATCTTTCAAAATTGTGTTTCCTCTCTTTTATTAAAAGATATAAACCATATACTGCAAAAGGCAATAGAATATTAAACAGATAAATTAAAGATTTAAAGTAAATCCAGCCATTGTTTTCAAAAAGAATTTTAGGAATTCCGGGAAAAGCTCCAAGACCGTAAAGAGTCCCAAGATTCTCTCTAAAATAAGCTTGGGATAAATCCCACAAATAAAGAGCATTTCCCGAAACAAGATAATTTAAAATAAAAAAAGGTACAGCAATTATAATGAAAAATAAGTTAAACCAAAGAAGATTGTAAAATTTTCTAGACTTGACATCTTTCAAAAGAAGATAAAGATTTAATATCCCAAAAATAAGAATATTCGGATATTTAGTTAAAAATGCTAAAAAGCAGAATAATGCGGATAAAAATAAAAGAATCTTTTTAGTTTTATTAGAGAATCTCAACATAAAAAATACTGCTCCTAGTATAAATAATAATGAAAGCATTTCAGTATATATTCTAAAAATAAAAATAAAAAAAAGTACATTAAAAAATAGAATGGAAACAGCAAAGATAGCAAGATTTTCATCAAAAAATTCCTTAGATATTAAGTACAAAACAACTAAAGCCAGAGTTGAAACTATCAAGATAAATATTTTACCACTTAAAACAACGTCTAGTCCCAGTTTCCAGGGTAATCCTAAAAATATTGGCAGGAGGATAGATTTCATAGGTTCAAAAATTCCGTCCTTTCCAAAAGAGAAAAGGTATTTTGCCATTCCAATATAAGAGGCCTCGTCCCACCAAATATCCATATATTGTCTAAATACCAGTAAAAAGAAAAGATAAATAATTAAAAAAATTATAGACATACAAAATAATTCATTCCTCAAAAGTTTTTTAAGGCCCATTAGAATTTAACTGCTTCTTTTGTTTATTAAATACTCTATGTCTTTTGAATCCTGAATTTCTTTCGTTACCTTCTGATCATTAATTACAACCCCATAGCAGGAATCAATATTATAATAACTCTTCATTGCACCAGAAATATCTGAATTCAAATTTAAGTCAAAAGAGTAAATTCTAACAAGGTCATATTTATTTCTTAGATATGTAAGGATAAATGAAACTTTTTCAGCTGATTTTTCACATTCTTTATTATTTGAATAAAAGAATAATACAGTAGTATAATTTGTTCCGCATTTTGAATTTCTTTCCTCAGTCAATAACATATGTCTTACTTCTAAAACAGAATAAAGCTTCTTTAATTCTAAAACATCAGAATTTTCCTTTCCTTTCTTAGTTTCAAGCAAGCTTATTAGCTGTCCAAGATATTCTAATTTTTCAGATGCCTTATCAAGAACAAAAGATTCACAGGGATATTTTGATTCAAGCAGTCCCAAAGTTTCAACATTAACAAATTCATTTCTTAAAGTATCTTCAATAGTTATAGTAGAACTTTCAACGATCTGTTTTGAAAGATATCCAACAAGCAAACCAAAAGAAAAAATAAAGCTAGCTATAAGAAAGGCTAAAATTATCTTTGACCAGTTTATTTTCCTTAGTTTTGTTTCCATTTTTTATGTTTTTTTAAAATGGAAAAACAGAAATTGTTTTGACTAATTTCTTTGTTTCCATGTTTCTATAATTTAATAAAATTTATTTCCACTTTATTTGTTTATGTGTTATTGAATAAACAATTGAAATAGTCCACCATATTGTGAACAGGAGGCTATAAAAAAACATAAAAAACAGGTAGCTTATAAATGTTGAGATTGGCTTATCTACAGACCTTACTTTCTTATTTACTAGAATAAGCATCAAAAGCATGCCTACAAAGAAAAAAACGGCAAAAAGGATAATTCCTTCAGAAAATAATTTCTGAATATTTAATGAAATCAAGTAGCTTTTATACTTAAAATTAGAAATGAAATCAAATCCTACAGAAGAATAAAGACTTGCCTGCTTCAATCCTTCAATTAGCCCATTTATTAAATAATAAAAAGTAACAATCATAGTTATAAAAATTGTAGATACTGCTAAAGGCAGAATCATTACTCCGAGTTCACCATATTTTTTACTAAACATATATCTATACTTCCATAAATTTTTTACCATGCCAAAATACCATCTTCTTCTTTGTTTTGTTAAGGGCCCAAGTTGATTTGGAGCAACAGTATAAACTACAGAGTACATTGAGTTTGCAATCTTATAATTAAGAGACTGAATTCTCATTGCAATCTCCATATCTTCAGTAATATTATGTTCGTCATACCCACCATGCTTTTCAAAAAATTCCTTTCTATAAGCTGAAAAAGGCCCCGGAGTTACATGGACTGCATTAAAATTTGAAAAGGCTTTTCTCAAAAAGATTCCTTGGTCATATTCAATAGCCTGAATTCTTTGTAATAACCCCCTTGGCTTATAGACCTTCATTGCAGGGGTTACTGCCATAACTTGAGGATCTTTAAAATAAGGAATCATTTTTATCAGAGCATCTTTATTTACCATGGAATCAGCATCAAAGCTTACAACAAGTTCTCCTATAGCTTTCTTAATACCTAAATTTAACGCAGAACCTTTTCCACCATTCGTTTTTGTAAAGGCTTTTACTTGAGGATTTTTTGCCATTCTTTGGGCAATGTTCCAAGTACCATCTTTACTCCCATCATCAATAATAAGAACTTCAAATTTATTCTTTGGATACTCAAGGCTTAAAGCAGTCTCTACAGTCTTTTCAAGATTCACCTCCTCATTATAAGCTGGAATAATAATAGAAACAAAAGGAAGTTTTATTGGTCCCTTATCCTTAATTTTTCTTCTTTCCAAGAATCCTACAAGATAAAAAGACATAGTAAATAATCCCAAATAAATACTTACAAAAACAAGGATTCTTATGAAGGTTTCCATAATAAAAGGAAGACAGGTGGTTTTTATTCTCTTCTATTGTTAAAACAATAGATTAATCTTCAAGTCCTTCAAACTTATACTCTCTTGGACTTGGAGAGTTAGGAAAAGTATTGCAATCAACTCCAGAAGTTATATAGAAGTTAGCTTTTACTTAATCTTTAAACTTATATTTACAAAGAACCAGTATAGCTTCAAGGCCGTCTTTCCATCTTATTTTCTTGCCCTCACTTTTTTTCCTGGGATAATAATCTATAGGAACTTCCAAAATCTTAATTCCTTTTTTAGCTATTTTTGCAGTAACTTCAGGGCAAAATTCAAATCTCTCACATTCAAGATTTAATGAAGTTAAAATCTCTTTTTTAAAAACCTTATAACAAGTTGCTTCATCAGTAATATTCAGACCATAAAGTATATTTGCAATAAAAGTCACAAATTTGCCTCCAAGATAAAAAGACAGATAAGAATGCTCATTCTTTCCCAAATTTCTAGAACCATATACTACTTCTGCTTTTTTCTCAAGAATTGGTTTTATCAAACCCCTATAATCTTGAGGGTCATATTCTAAATCAGCATCTTGAATTATAACTAAATCTCCAGTTATTTTTTCTAAAGCAGTTCTTATAGCTCTTCCCTTCCCATAATTCTTTTCATGATAAGCTAAGACTACATTTTTGTCCCGTATATTTTTAAGAATTTCACGCGTCCCATCAATAGAAAAATCGTCAACAATTACTATTTCCTTTTCAATTTTACCAATATCTGCGCTTTGAACCTTTTCTAAAATACTAAGAATATTTTTTCTTTCATTAAATACTGGAATTATTACAGATAATTTCATAGTTTTAATTAAATAAAAGATTTTATAAATTAACAGGCTCAGACTTGTCTTCGTTTTGAACGGGCTCGGAAGTGTCCTCGCTTCCGACATGGGCAAAATCGCCAGATTTTGAATCAGGTTCGGAAACGTCTTCGTTTCCGACATGGAAATACTCATAAAATTCTTCGCTCAAAGCAAGCTCATTAGTATGTCCAGTTTTTTTAGATTTAACTAAGCCAAGTTGAATAAATTTATGCACATGATCATACCCCTTATTTCCCCTTATCTTAATTATTACCGACTGCTTAACAGGTTGTTTATATGCAATCACAGCTAAAGTTTCCTGTTCAGCTTTAGTAAACTCGCTTTTTCCTGTAGCAAGTTTATTAACCATATAAGTATACTCTGCCTTAACATCCATTTTCCATAAATCTTCTTTATTCAAAAGTTCTATCGCATTTTCATCACTAGCATATTCTTCTTGCAGCTTAACAAGAAGTTCTTTAAGTAAAATTGGATTAATATCAGTAAGAGAAATTAATTCTTGTATAGAAAGCCATTTTGCAGCAACAAATAAAGCTGCCTCAACTTTTTTCAAATTTTCTTTTTCTCTTGATCCCTCAAATTCTTTAATAGTTCCTTCCCTCATTTCTTCTAAAATCTCTTTTTCAGGATTAAATTCATTCCTTACAAAATTCTCTTTTTCTTCTTCCATGGTAAAAATGCTCTTTTTTATTTGACAGGGAGAAATACTCCGTTATTTCTTCCATAAGGATACATAGAAAGCAGGGTTTTAAAGGTTTTATGAGTTAGATTTCAAATCTCAAAATTGCCCCAATTCCCCCAATATTAAAGAACTGCTCCCCTTCAGGAGTTTCAACTGAAATTACTTCTATCTCTGCAGAAATACTAGTTGCTTTTTCAGCAAATGCTCTAGCTTTAATTTTATCAAATTTCTTACTAATCAACAAAACATTTACTGCACCATATTTTAAGGCTTTCTCAACTTGCTCTTCACCATATGCAGCCCCCTTTCCCTTTCCAAGAAGCTCAAAAAAATTCTCGAGGACTTTTTTTTCATGAACAATCTCCTGCTCTGCAAGAAGTTCTTCACTTGCAATAACCAAATCTTTTAATCCAGATTCATCTGTATTTCCAATATCAATCAGTCCTAAAATTTTGCTTTTTAGTTGAGTCACAAGTTGTCCTTCTTTCACAAATTCCTCCTTAGTAGGAATAGGTCCTCCAATGAGAATTCCTTTTAATTTAGGCATATCAAAATAAAGCTCTTTCATAGTATCTGCAATTCTTCTATAAAATTCTTTTGCAAGTCCTTCAGTAATACGATGAAATCTCTGAGCAGACTGTCCCCCAGCTCTTATTTTTCCAGGAACACCAGAAGTCATCTTTCTTAACATCTTAATTTGTTTTCCTTCAAGTAACCCAAATGTTGCTTCTTTCCTGTCTAAAACAACTAGAGCATAAACTTCCTGAATATCGAGCATTTCTCTCAAAGGCTCTAATACAAAAACCTGATCACATCGATATAATCTTGTTCTTAGTGGTTGCGGTGGCTCTAAAGCCCAGATCTGAAGATCTTGCTGTCCTTCATTCTCACTTACATTCCCACAAAATATAGCCATCCCATTTTCAGGAGTCTGTTTATACATTTTTAGCTCTCTAGAGACAGTTTCAAGAGCATCCATAACATTCTTTCTTGTAGTCTTACTCTTAATATTATCCGCAGTAGACTTCTCTGCATCTATTTGCCCAGCTACAGTAAAGATATTTGCTCCTGCAGGAATATACACAGTTACAAGTTCTGTATGTCTTCCCCTGATTTTTCCAAGCTTTTCCAATAATTCTTCAAGTTCAAACTTATTAGTTACCATGTTAATAAATGCTAAAATACATTTATAAAAGTATAGATTTTAATGAGAATTAAGAATATTAACTAGGATTATTTCATCACTCAGATTAAGTAAAAAAATAGAAAGCTTTATAAAGCCATAAGCTTTATAAACCCTTATAATGGAAGACTCAAGTTCGCTCAAGATTCAAAATATTGTCGCAACAACTTCCTTAAATGTCCCTGTTTCTTTAACAAAACTTGCAAGAACTCAAAATAATATCGAATATAATCCCGAAACATTTCCAGGCCTGGTTTTAAGAATTAAAAAACCAAAATCAGCTGTCCTTGTTTTCTCTTCAGGAAATCTCGTATGCACAGGAACAAAATCAGTAGCACAAGTTAAACAGGTAATCGACTCAGTTATCAAAATCCTTAGAAAAATAAATGTTCGTGTAAAAGACAAGCCTAAGATAAATGTTCAAAATATTGTCGCTTCAGGTTCAATTGATCTTAATCTAAATTTAAACCTTCTTGCCTTAGAATTAGAAAATACAGAATATGAGCCAGAACAATTCCCGGGATTAGTCTACAAGTTAGTAGATCCAACAGCAACTTTCCTTCTTTTTACTAATGGTAAATTAGTATGCACAGGAACAAAGAATAAAGCGCAATTAGAAGAAAGTATGAAACAGCTCAATAAGAATGTTAAAGAAGCAATGAAAAGAATTGAAAAGTAATCTTTTTATTTCTTTTTTTCTACTCTCCAATAACAAGTCAGTTTAATATAGTTCTTAACTATCCAAGATTTAGTTGTTTTCGTATAGCGAAATCATTTAAAACCAATAAAACTTACAAGTAATATGGCAGAAATAAATCAAGAGGAGATGCTGCTAGAAGCAAAAAGCTTCTTCCAGTCATATAAAAAAGAATTAGGTGAAAATATAAAAGAAGGAAAAAGAACCGTCTTTGTTGACTTCTCCCAGCTTTCAGAATTTTCTCATGAAATGTCCGATCTCTTAATAGAGAATCCAGAAACAGTCTTGCCAATTCTAGAACTAGCCTTAGATGAATCAGGCCTAGTAGCAAATCCAAGAGTAAGACTAATTAATCTTCCAGAGTCATATGATGAAAAAATTAGAAATCTTAGAGCAAAACACCTCAATAAACTTATCCAGCTACAAGGAATAGTCAGGCAGACTAGTGAAGTTCGTCCACAAGTTACAAATGCAAAATTTGAATGTCCTTCCTGTGGCACAATTCTTTCTGTCCTTCAAATAGAATCAAAATTTCGTGAACCTTCTCGTTGTTCATGTGGAAGAAAAGCGGGTTTTAGATTAGTTTCCAAAGATATGGTTGATGCACAAAGAGTAGTCATAGAAGAATCCCCCGAAAGTCTTGTTGGAGGAGAACAGCCAAAAAGACTAAACATCTTTCTTAAAGAAGATCTGGTAGAGCCTCGTATGGAAGATAAAACCACTCCCGGAAGCAGAGTCAGAGTAATAGGCCTGCTTAAAGAAATCGCAAGACCAATAGCAACAGGTGGAATTTCAACAAGATATGACATAGCAATAGAAGCAAATAATATCATTCCTTTAGAAGAGTCATTTGATGACCTAAACATATCTGAAGAAGATGAAAGACAAATTAAAGAACTTTCCCAAGAACCCCAGATATTTGAAAAACTTGGAGAAAGCATTGCTCCGTCAATCTATGGTCATGAAGAAGTAAAAAAAGCTCTCGTTCTCCAGCTATTCGGAGGAGTAAAAAAAATAAAGGGAGATGGAACAAAAGCAAGAGGGGATTTCCATATTCTTCTTGTCGGCGACCCAGGAGTTGCAAAATCAGTTGTACTAAAATTCATAGCAGACATTTCTCCAAAAGGAAGATACATTTCAGGAAAATCTGCAAGTGGAGCAGGATTAACCGCAACAGTCGTAAAAGATGAATATCTTCGTGGTTGGTCCTTAGAAGCAGGAGCAATGGTTCTAGCAAATAAAGGAATAGTCTGTATAGATGAAATGGACAAAATGGATCCTAATGATAGAAGTTCTATGCATGAAGCTATGGAACAGCAATCAGTAACAATTTCCAAAGCAAATATTCAAGCAACACTAAAATCAGAAACATCAGTTCTTGGAGCAGCAAATCCCAAGTTTGGAAGATTTGATCCTTATAGCACGGTCTCAGCTCAGATAGATATGCCTCCTTCACTAATTAACAGATTTGATGTAATTTTCATAATGAAAGACAATCCAGATAGAATAAAAGATGAAGCAATTGCCGCCCACGTTCTCCAGGAACATCAAGATTCACAAGCAAAATCTTCAATAGATAGAGATTTATTCAGAAAGTATATTGCATATTCAAAACAGAAAGTCATTCCAAAACTTTCAGATGAAGCAGTAGCAGAAATAAAAAAATTCTATGTAGACTTAAGAAATATGCCCGTAGCAGTAGACCAGCCATCAAAACCCTTGCCAATATCAGCAAGACAGTTAGAAGCACTAGTAAGACTAAGTGAAGCCTCTGCAAAAACAAGATTAAGTAAAAAAATAACTCGCGATGATGCTCTAAGAGCAATAAATTTAATGAAGTATTATTTGATGCAAGTTGGTTATGATTATGAAACAAAAACATTTGACATTGACAGAATAGCCTCCGGAGTATCAACTAGCCAGAGAAGCAAAATAATGCTTGTCAAAGAAGTACTTGGAAAATTAGAATCAAAACTGGGTAAACTCATTCCACTCGAAGAGATTAGAAAAGAACTAGATGGCAAATTAGATGAAAAGCAGATAGAAGAAGCCCTAGATAAATTAACTACTTCAGGAGATATTTTCCACCCAAGAAAAGGATTTGTCCAAAGAATGTAAAATGGAAGAAAATAGTAATATAAAACTAAAAAGAGAATTTGTAGCTACAGTCTATATAGTAAAAGATAAAAAAGTGTTACTAAATTTTCATGGTAAAATAAAAAAGTTTATTCCCGTAGGAGGGCATATAGAAGAGAACGAATTGCCATGCGAGGCAGCAATAAGAGAAGCAAAAGAAGAATCAGGATTAGATATAGAGCTAATAAATCCTAGGTTATTTGAACAACAAAATATGACTCAAAATTTAGATATTCAACTGGATGTCATAAAACCAGACCACCATCATATTAATTTGTCATACCTTGGAAAAATTATTGGAGGAAAAGAATTACCAATTTCAGACGCTGGAACAGAAAATAAATGGTTCTCAAAAGAAGAAATTATAGCTAGTGACCAGATTTTTGCCAATACAAAAGAAAAGGCACTGAAAGCAATTGAAATATTGAATCAAATAAATATTTAAAAACTAACCTAAACAGATTAATACATAAAAAAGAGAAAAATGGAACAAAAGACACAAAGACAAACAGCATTTAAGATAAGAATTGGTGATATTGCTAGAGGAAAACAAATTCTTGAAGGGGACAGGCTTACATTTTTAGAACTTTCAGGCAAACAAGTCATAAGAGTCAATCTTGTTGCAAATATAATTGATAAATATGTAAGTGAAGGTGAAAAAAAATATCTTGCTTTAACAATAGATGATGCTTCTGGTCAGATAAAAATTAAAACCTTCGGCGAAGATGTAGATAAATTTAAAGAAATTGGCCAAGGAGATACAGTGATGATCATCGGAGTATTAAGATTATTCAATAATGAATTATATGTTCTTCCAGAGGTAATAAAAACTCTAGATCCAAGATATCTTCTTGTAAGAAAATTAGAACTTGAAAAAGAAATTCCAAAAGAAATTCCAAAAGAAGAAAGACTTGCCATAAAAGACCAGATTATCAATATGATAAAATCAAGTGAAGAATCCGGAGGAATTGATGTAGATGAAATAATATTAAAACTTAATTCTTCACCAGATGCAATAAATCAGGAAGTCCAAAAACTTCTTGAAGAAGGTCTTGCTTATGAACCTCGCCCAGGCAAAGTAAGATACTTAGGATAAAACTACTCTTTCCAGTTCTTTTTTTTCAAGAAAATAGTACAAATAAACCTTCAGATTTAATTTTTTCGTTAATAGGTTAACTTTAAAAATAAGATAAATCTCAACAAACTATGGAATATGAAGAACTATTAGAACAAGCTTACAAGAAAGTAAAACCTTTAGAAGATAATAAAGAAAGATTCGAAATCCCTAAAGCTAGAAGCATAATTGAAGGAAATAAGACTATCCTTGCAAATTTCTCACATATTTGCAGTTATCTTAGAAGAAATTGTGAACATTTGGAAAAATTTTTGGAAAAAGAGCTTGCTGCTCCTGGAAAAATTGAAGGAGAAAGATTAACCCTGGTTAAAAAAATACCCTCAAAAAAAATAGATGAAAAAATAGAAGATTACGCTAAAACTTATGTAGTTTGCAGGCAATGTGGCAAACCAGACACACAAATCATTAAACAGGGGGAATTTAGTTTTATTCATTGCCTTGCTTGTGGAGCAAAGCATTCTATATCAAAAATATAATTTTTCCTTATTTTTTCTCTTAAAACAATAGCATCTTCAAAATTCTCATTGTTAACACAAACTTCAAGTTGACTATAATCATTCAAAAAATCCTTAAACTTTCCTACGTCAGAATTATTCCTAATAAATCTTTTAAAGAGAGTATAAATTCTCCGGGATCTAAGTGATTCTTTTTCAAGTCCATCAATTTCATCATAATCAATAGCAGGACTAAATGAAATCTTATACATTAAAGTTACTAAGCTCATATTTCTCTTAGATAGTTTATCCATACTTTCCAAATATTGGCTAGTCTCCACATTTAAACCACCATTAAAAATAATATTCAAATATCTATCAAACCAAAATAAAGTTCTATCATAATCTTTTCTTAAAAGGTTAAACTCACGAACATGAGAAAAATCATTTTCTCTGGAACTGTCCCAATCAAGAATAGACTCGGGATTATCTTCAGGATATTCAGGCATTTTAACTGCATATGCTGTCCTGCTAATCTTAAAGTCAAATAATTCCCTTAAATTTTTCACCTTTAAAAAAAATAGAGTTCCTTATTAAAGATTATTGCTTTCAAATAGAATTATTCTGACAAAATTTAGGAATCATAAAGCTTATTAAGCTTAATTTAGCTTCCTTATACATGAAAATAAAAGTACATAAATCATATCGAAATGTAGTCGCAGTTTGTGATTCAGAATTAGTTGGAAAAACCTTTGAAGAAGGAGAAAAATTTCTAGAAGTACGTGAAACTTTCTATAATGGAGATGAAATTGAAGAAACAAAATTAGTTGAAGTTTTGGCAGATTGGGGCAAAGAAGATGCCATTTTCAATATAGTGGGCCAAAAATCAGTAGACTCTGCAATTAAGGCCAAAATTATCTTAAAAGAATGTGTAAAAACCGTACAAGGTATACCTTTTGCCTTAGTCCTTCTATAAATATTCAAAAAGTCTATAGGTTTATAAAGAACCCAAATTTTATCTAAACATGAGCAATTACCATAATCCCAATGAACAAAATCCTAATCCTGAGTTCGTAAGAGTTAGAATTCCAAGAGGCAAAGAGGTCTTAGGGGTAATTGAACAAAGAGTAGGAGCAAGTAGGATGGTAGTGAAATGCCTTGATGGAAAAGCAAGAAATTGTCGTGTTCCTGGCAGACTTAAAAGAGCACTTTGGCTAAGAGAAGGAGATATAGTAATCGTAGAACCTTGGGAATTTGATGATGAAAAAGGGGATGTTTTATTCAAATATAATCCTACCCAAGTAGACTGGCTAAAAAGAAAGGGATACCTTAAAGAAATAGATGAATTCTAAAAATGCAAACATTTGAAAAAGCCACCATAAAAAAGATCATAGAAGGAAAAAAGATCATAGAAGGAAAAGTTCCAATTTCGATTGAAATTAAAGGAAACAGAGTTGATATTTCAGGGAATGAAGAAGATCGTTATGTTGGTGAAAAAATTCTTGAAGCAATAAATCTTGGATTTGATTTAGAGACTTCTTTATTATTAAAAGAAACAGATTATCTTCTAGAAATAGTTCCTATTAAAGACCTGTCTAGAAGTAAAAAATTAAGTGTAGTAAAAGGAAGAATAATTGGAAAAGCGGGTAGAACTCTTGAAATACTACAGGAACTCTCAGATTGTTATATCACTTTAAAGGATAGTAACGTAAATATAATTGGTAAAAGCGAAGAAATTAAATTTGCAATTAATGCTGTTAAAAGTCTTATCTCAGGATCAAAACAAGCAAACATTTATTCTTATCTTGAAAAAGCAAGGAAAAAATTCTTCCCGAGTGACCTCGGTCTAAAAGAAGATTTCAAAAAGCTTTAACGTCTAAGTAAGGATATAGAAAAATATAAAAAGAAATAATTCTAAATTACTAGATGATAAAAATTCCAAAAAAGTGGAGGGAACTTCCTAAAGAAGATAGATTAAATATTCCTCAAAAATGTTTCAAGATCGATAAAGAAATAATTCAAAAAATAAGAAATCAATCAAGTCCAAAAGAAAAGTTAATCAAGCTGCAAAAATCCAATATGATCTATTTAAAGATATTCACTCTTATCTTACTGTTTGGATAGCAGGTTATGGTAGTGATGTCGCTATTAGAAATAATTTTGGTTCTACACAAAATCTTTTGAATTTATTTCTCAAAAAAGAAAAACTTCCTAAAGGAATAACCTCTTCTTGGCAGGATATAAAAAGGAGAATAAGAATTCCAGAAGATATAACTGAAGAGCTAGCAGAAGAAATAGGTATTCATATTGGTGATGGAAATCTATATGTTAGCGGTAAAAAAAATATTTTCTACAGATACAACATAAGCGGAGATCTGTTAAACGAACTAATCTATCACCAAGGCTACCTAAAAGAATTAATGAAAAAATTGTATAATTTAGAGCCGACCTTAATTTTGAGGGATAATAAAAATAGCGTAGACACCACAATTAAATCTAAAGCAATAGTAGAATTCAAAAATAAAATTTTAGGTCTTCCAATAGGGCCAAAAAGAAACATAAAAATTCCAGATTCAATCAGGATAAACAAAGATTTTCAAAAAAGAGGTATTTCAGGAATAATAGATACAGATTTCAATATAACAAGTTCTCTGGCAATTACTGGTAAATTACATAGTCTAAATATAGTCCGGGATATAAATAAGATTCTCGAAGCAAATAATATCCCCCATGTTTTCAAATTATACCCAGAATATGGCCGATTTTATATAAACAAAGAGGGAGCAGTTAAAATAATTGAAAATTGGGAGTTACATAATCAAAAACATCTTTCAAAATATCAATTATTTAAAGAGTTTAGGAAATTTATTCCATACTCAACAACTCCCGAAAGATTAGCAGTTCTTAGTGGCAAACTAGATATTAATGATCTTACAAAAATTTGTGAAAAAAGAGCCTCCAGTAAGCTTTAAAAAACCTGTTTATTTAACCATTTTGAGTCCCTATAGCTCAGCAGGTAGAGCATCTGACTGTTAATCAGAGGGTCGCTGGTTCGAGAAGATAAGTTTAAAATTTATCGCGAAAATCCAGCTGGGGACGTCAAGTACTTTGCAGAGATAAACAAAATAACAAGGGTTCATCAATGAAGCAAAGTTTTAAAAATTTCATTCTATCACTAGATTTTTATACCCTTTTCACATTATATTTTTATGGATCTAAATAGGGTGATAAAAGAGAGGCATTGTGTAAGGCGTTTTTCAGGCAAGAAAGTAGACTGGAGAAAGGTTATAGAAGCTCTAGACGCTGCCAGAGTTGCTCCTCTTGCAGGAAATATTTCCTGTGTTAAATTTATTATTGTCCAAGATAAAGATAAAATAAAAAAACTTGCAGAAGCTAGTCAGCAAGATTTCATAAACAATACTGAAATAGTCGCAGTATTTTGTTCTGATAATTCTCAAATTAAAAGAAGCTATAATGAACGCTCTTTAATGTATGGAAGGCAGCAAGCAGGAGCAGCAATGGAAAATTTCTTTCTAAAAATAACAGATCTAGGTTTAGCTACCTGCTGGGTAGGAGCCTTTGTTGATGATCAAGTAAAAGAAATTCTTGGAATCCCTGAAAATGTCGATGTAGAAGGAATGTTCCCAGTCGGCTATGAAAGAATTCCAAAAGAAAAACAAAGACAGAAAACAGAGCTGGATAATATCCTATTCTTTGAAACCTGGAAAAATAAATATCTTGGTGGTCAAGATAATCCTTGGACATAAATAAAATTAATTTATTCATTAAAATTTCTTGATGCAGCAAAAAATAAAATTGCAGTAGATAAAGAAAAAGCTATTTCTAAAACAATCTGAATACTAGCCAAATAAATATTTGAAGTTATAATCAAGTTTATTGCACTAAAAATACTTAAAATAATAAGAATAATCCCGGTTATTTTTGCAGATTTAAGTTCCCTGACAAATAAAATACTTATTCCAGCTAAAAGATAAACAACAACAATTAAAATAGCAAATAAAGCTGATTGCAGATAAAATCTTTGCAATAAAAATTTAAAAACAAAATCATTCAAAATTAAAATTATAGCAATAGCAATTGAGATAATTAACAAAAATTTCTTTTCAAACTTCTTTGATAAATAGACTATTCCCAAAAAAGTAATTATCATAAATACCGAAACCAAAATAGTCAAGATAAACCTAAACAATAAAATTTTAGAATCTAAATTTCCAGAAAGAGTATACCTAAAAATAAGCAAAGCTAAACTGACTACTGTCAAGATTATACTTCCTATTCCAAAAATTTTAAACATTTTCATTTTTAAGATCCAATACAAATACAGAGCCAAGTATTAACATCTCCTCCAGGACAAGTCATTTTCCAAGGAGGCTCTTCATCACAAGAGCTCAATCCATAATGAGCACTAAGACAATGATAAGAACTACCCCAATCATTTAAACAAGCTTGAGTACAAGTTATACCCTGATCATAACTCCAACAATCTCCAAGAGCAGTAGATTCTTGCATATCCGGACAATGTGCAGTTCCTCCAGACATAGAACAAGTGGTAGTCCCCGTTACTCCATCATCGAAGGAATAAGAACATCCATCCTTTGTTCCAGTTGCAAAAGTATAATCACTTCCGCAAACATAAGCCGTAGAGAGTGTATTAGTATCACTCCAGATAGAGCATACGCTATCTCCTGGATTACATTGACATCCCTTACTTTCAGTATCAACTTGACTCCATCCGCATGCAGTAGAAGTGCAGGTCCTAGTTTGTGTTCCTCTATAGAGTATAAAAGGGGTTAAAGAAGTATAAGAACAACTTCCCCAAGAACCACAAGATAGACTTAATCCACATGTAGTACAAGTCGCAGTAGCATCAACACAAGTCTCTCCCCAAGAACATTCAGCATAAGACCAAGAACTCCATTCAGTGCAAATATCAGAGTCTACATCAGTTCTGCAAGTTCTAGTTCCTCTTGCTTTTGGAGCTGCCTCAGATGCACAATTATGCTCTTCAGCATTTAGAGTACATTCATTAGTGCAACATCCACTTCCAGCAGAACATGTTCCTCCGCATCCATTATCATCACCGCATACCTTTCCAGAACAACTTGGAGTACAAGTTACACAAGCACCATTTTGACATATTTTTCCAGAATTACAAGAACAGCTCATAGTTCCACCACACTTATCAGAAACAGTTCCACAAACAGTATTATCGCAAACAAAAAGACTACAACCACACATACCATTAGAACAATAGCCATTAGGCTTAGTTCCCCCTAATTTACAATCAGTATAACCAGGAGTAGGAAAAGCACAAGCATTACTTCCAGAACATGTTCCGGCCTTGCATATCTGATCAGCATGAGTATAGCAAGTAGTCATTCCAGGAAGGCAAAGTTGGGTTGTATAAAGAATTCCCCCAGCAAGTAAGTTTCCATTAACATTTACATTTCCAGTGATTCCGGAAGAAAAATCAATCTGATTTGCAGTATGATAGGGTTTAGTTGTATCAAGAGCATTTGCTATTAGACTAAAATTTAAGGTAAATAAAAGTACTAACACAAAAAATAAAGATTTTCTCTTTTTGAACATCATTTTAATTTAAGGATAACAATCAGTTGAGCCTACAGTTCCAAAACAAATTTTAGTAGCATTTACTTGTCCTCCGATAATTACATTTCCATTAACATTTACATTTCCAGTGATTCCGGAAGAAAAATCAATCTGATTTACTGGATGCCCAAATTGTGCCTGAGTATAACCCATAACCATTCCTATTAATTTAAACGGCGTAAAAATTTCTAAAACTGACACCAAAAGTAATGCTGAAAGAAAAACTATCACCACCTTTTTTTTATCCATAATAAAATATAAGTTAAGATATTTATAAACCTTTTCTAAAAATAAAAGAAAAATAAGCCAGCCTCTGAAAAGAGGCTGGCCATTATTAAAAATTAAATTTAATTAACACCTAAGATAAGAAACCGTGGCGTTTAAACCCTAGTATAGGATCAAAAATCTTCAAATCGTAAGATTTGAATGAGTCAGAAATTTTTCAATTTCTGAACCTTGGTTTTTATTATCTATAGACGTCAATTCCTAAATCTGACATTCCGCGAGACATTGTTTCTTCTTTGTAAGCTTCTTTACCTAATATGTATGGTGATTTGACACCAGTCATAATAGTAATGACTCTTACTCTTCCTTGGAATTCCTTGTTGATTCTTGCTCCAATGATTACTTGTGCCTCTGGTGATAAATTCTCAGATACGAGCATACCTATTGTGCTAAATTCCTCTAGCTTAAGGTCTCCTCCTCCTGTGATATGTATCAAAGCTCCAGTTGCTCCTTTGTAATCTACATCCAATAATGGATGGGTTAATGCCTGCTTTACTGCTTCTTCAACTCTACTTGCAGTATCACTTTCACCTATTCCAATAACAGCTACATCTCCGTTCTTCATAATAGCAGAAACATCAGCGTAGTCCAGGTTGATCAATGAAGGCAAGGTAATAGTTTCCACAATTCCTTTTATCATTGTACTAACCAGTTCATTGGCTACAGCAAAAGCTTGTTCAATAGGCAAATTACCAGCAATATCAACTAGTCTATTGTTATCAATTACGATAACAGTATCAGTAACTTCTCTAAGTTCCTGCAATCCGAATTCAGCTTTGTCAATTCTTGCTCTTTCACAATCGAAAGGCATTGTAACTACACCGATTACTACTGCACCTGTCTCTTTGGCAAGTTGTGAAACTACTGGAGCAGCACCTGTTCCAGTTCCTCCACCCATTCCTGCAATAACAAATACCATATCTGATCCAGATACGGATTTCTTTATTTCAGAAATAGCTTCTTTTGCAGCTTCTCTTCCTCTTTGAGGATATCCGCCACATCCAAGACCTCTTGTCAATTCTTTACCAATTAAGATTTTTTCATCTGCTTTGGTAATTGATAAGTGCAATGCATCTGTGTTAGCTCCATAAATTGTAGCTCCACTGATTCCTTTATTGAAAAGCCAAGTGATTGCATTACAACCAGCACCACCAACACCAAAAACTTTGATATTAGCTTTTCCAGCTTTCAACTCATCGAAATTAATACTGTAACTAGAAGCATTGTCTATCGCTTCCTTTGCGAAGTCTAGTACCATTTTTTTTACCTCCTTGCAATTTTACAGGAAATTTTACTCAGATTTCTCCTTTCAAATTTTACTCCTTGCTAAAAGTGAACAGGATTTTGTTTTTAAACATTGTGTCAAATGAAGATATAGTAAGTAACACCTTAATCATCATTCTCCAGGGGTAATTTAAGTACTAAAAAATTATTTTAAAGATTGTTGAAAAATTTGGAAATTTTTTCTCGAGTTCTTCCAAGCTTAGAATTAGCCTCGGCAATCACTATTTTAAGAGCTTCATCATCAATTAAAATTTTTCCTTTGTTAATTACAGGAATATCCATTCTCTCAGTAGATATCAACTGCAAAATTATTCTTTTTTTTGTTGCAATAATTCCAGAATTTTTCCATCCAGCAAATTGTGCCTTGTCAAGTAATGCCTGGGCATTTTCAAGAGTTCTACAAGCAACCACAACTAAACAAGCTTCCTGCTTAAAATAAATTAGATCATCTCTAAAACCTTGAAGAGATTGAGGTTTTGGAGAGTCAGAAAAAGAATTAACTTTTTCTGAATTTTTATTCTTACTAGCTTTTTCAATTTCACTCTTTATTTCCTCAAAATCAACTTTATCATGTTTAACCCAAACAAATAATCCCGGTTCTTTCTGCTCTTTCTCCTTGATTAACATTATTCTTCCAGAACAACTTGAAGTAGTATAGTAATCATCGCTAGAATTAATCTTATCAACTAGTTTCTTTATATCTTTGTCAATTCCACCAATATAACTAGGGTCTTCTTTCATAAATTGCTGCTTCTTGCGTCTCAAAAAAGGATCAATCATATTAAACTGTAAAAAGCTAACTTTTTATATGTTAATATTCAATAACTCTTATGCAAACCCCATATTTCACCCTGTATTCCAAAACCCTCAGTCAGAACTATAACTTCTTAGAAGAGTTATGCAAAAAATATCTCAAAGATTTCAAAATATGCTATTCAGTTAAAACTAACTCTCTCCCCAAAATTCTAAACATATTAAGTAAAGAAAAATGCAATTTTGAGATTGCCTCTCAAAATGAACTTTCTCTTATCAACTCTTTCGCTTCATTTAAAGTTTTTAATTCTCCTTGCAAAACCGAAGAAGAAATAAACGAAGCAAAAAAACAGGATTGCTTAATTAATGCCGACTCTCTTTCTGAATTAAACAAACTTGCAAAATTAGGAATAAAAGAACTTGGAATAAGAATAGTTTTTTCTGATTCAAAATTTGGAATAGAATCAACCAAGGTTAAAGAGGCAGTAAAATATGCCGAAAGTCTAGGAATAAAAATCATCTGTCTCCATGCACATCCTGGAACTCAAGAGTCAATAAAAGACTATGAAGCTTTCCTCAAAAATTTCTCGGATTTCCTGGAAAAAAACAAATTCAAAGATGTAAAATATTTAGATATTGGCGGAGGATTCCCAGATAAAATTCAGCTAAAAAATCTCTCCCTTTCACTAGAAGACTATTTCAAACTAATAAGAAAATATCTTCCCTTAGAGAAAACAATAATCCTTGAACCAGGAAGAACAATAGTCTCTGATTCAATGTCCCTAATAACCCAGGTTCACTACATAAAAGAAAATTTCAATAAAACATATGCAATTCTCGATGCAGGAATAAATTTCCTTCCTAAAGTAACCCTCTCAACTTATAAATTCTCTAAAATAGAAAAAGAGAATAATAAGGAAAAAACAGAATATTTCCTAGCAGGCCCTCTTCTCTTCTCAAATGATATCCTAGGAAAATTCCAAGGAGACTTAAAAGAGGGAGACTTAATTAAAGTAGAAAATGTCGGAGCATATTGCTACAATTTATCCTGGACAATTTCTTATGATAAGCCTAAAGTAGTAGTTAGTTAACAGGAACATTTATATATCTATATCAAGTTATATAATTACTATGGTAAACACAACAATTCAAATAAGTGAAGAACTGCTAGAAAGATTAAAAGTTATGAAAATCAGTGATAAAGAAAGTTATGAAAATATTATTTGGGAATTAATAGAAGACTCCATGGAAATTTCAGAACAAACAAAATTGAATATTAGTAAAGCTGAAAAAGAAATAAAAGAGGGAAAAATTCATAAATGGGAAGATATTAAAAGGGATTTAAAGATAAATGTACGAAATAATTGTTTCTGATACTGCAAAAAAAGAGTTGGAAAAACTCTCTCAAGAAATACGAGACAGAATAGGTTGTGTTCTTGAAAGAATAAGAATCCGCCCATTTCATTTTGTTAAGAAATTAGTAGGAAGCCAATATTATAGATTAAGAGTTGGAGATTACAGGATTATTTTAGATATTCAACAGGATAAATTAATAATCTTTGTTATAGAGTTAGGTCATAGAAAAAATATTTATGATTAAAAATTTTTATATCCTTCATACAAAAAGATAATTAATCAACTTCAATATCAAGTACATAATGCCCAACATGAGGCTTATAGTCCTTGACATAATTAACAGAAATTAATTTTACTTTTCTCCCTTCTTTTTTTGCATATTCTTCAATCTTTCCCATAACCTGTTTAACTTCTTCATCTCTTTTTTCATTATCCAAATTTAGAATCTCTTCATAATGGATAATTCCATTTTTCTTCACAATCCTTAAAGCATAAGGAACAAACTCCATTGGCGGAGGTAAGTAACCCATTACTACCCGGTCTGCCTTAACTCCTCTTTCTATTAATTTTGGAACTTCTTCCATAGAATCACCAGGAATAACTTCAAACTTATCTGCAATTTTATTTAATCTTAAGTTTTCTTTTAAATAATAAACAGAATTTGGATTTAGTTCTATAGAGTAAACCTTGCTAGGTAAAGAAAGTTTTCCAATAGGAACAGAAAAATACCCAATTCCAGCAAACATATCAACAACAATCTCTCCAGGTTGCACTTGCCTGGCGATTCTTACTCTTTCATTTATATTCCCTTTAGCAAACATAACTTTTGTAACATCAAATTTATACAGACAATTATTTTCCTTAACAATAGCTTCAGTCTTATTTTCTCCAGCAATCACTTCAATTTGCGGCTCTCTAAATTTTCCAGTTATCTCTCCCTTTTTATTGCAGATAGTCTTAAATCTAGGAAAAATTTCTAGAACAACTTCACCAATTTCATTCTTAAAACTTAACAAATCCTGATTCAAATTTAAGATGCATATTTCACCAATAGCCTGAAATCCTGAAGGCAAAAGGCCTAATTCGCGTGTTCCAAGCTTCCCTTTCAGCTGAAT
>Ga0172381_10002375_pt1 | contig 20792 bp, 13 predicted proteins | sample Leawel6488metaG_FD_119754 | JGI IMG/M metagenome (GOLD analysis project Ga0172381, IMG submission 119754) | Leachate microbial communities from a municipal landfill in Southern Ontario, Canada - Leachate well 64-88 metaG | ecosystem: Engineered > Solid waste > Landfill > Unclassified | place...
CGAATGCAACGGAAACAGGCTTAAGAAAGAATCCCTGCATTTCAGGATAGCCGGGAAAAATATTGCCGAGCTGTCGGAAATGGATCTCGTCAACTTTTATGAATGGTTCGAAGACATTGAAGACCGGATTGAAGACCGGAAAGCGCGCATTGCCCATGAAATCATCCGTGAAATACGCAACCGTACCCAGTTCCTGCTCGACGTAGGATTGGATTATCTTACGCTCAATCGCGTTTCCCGCAGCCTGTCGGGTGGCGAATCGCAACGGATACGCCTTGCTACGCAGATAGGTTCCCAATTGGTAAACGTGCTTTACATCCTCGACGAGCCAAGCATTGGCTTGCATCAGCGCGATAACCTCCGGTTGATCCAGGCGCTTAAAAATTTACGCGACATCGGCAATTCGGTCATCGTGGTGGAACATGATAAAGAAACCATACTGTCCGCCGATTATGTAGTGGATATCGGACCGGGCGCCGGCGTACACGGCGGAAAAGTGGTTGCCATCGGCACCCCGAAGGAATTGCTTGGTCTTAATACCTTAACCTGTAAATACCTTAACGGGAAAAAAGAAATAGCCGTACCTCATCTTCGGCGCAAACCCAACGGCAATTATCTTATTTTAAAGGGAGCCAAAGGAAATAATCTGAAGAATGTTACGATGACCCTTCCCCTGGGCATCTTTGTTTGCATTACGGGCGTTTCCGGAAGCGGAAAATCTACGCTTATCAACGAAACACTCTACCCGATACTGAGCAAACATTTTTACCGGGCGGAAGCCAAACCTTTACCTTTCGAAAAAATCATTGGGTTAGAAAACATTGATAAAGTAATAGAAATAGACCAGTCACCCATCGGACGCACTCCTCGCTCGAATCTGGCAACCTATACCAGCGTGTTCGATGATATCCGCAAGCTGTTTCATTCGTTACCCGAATCAAAGATACGCGGATATAAACCCGGACGTTTTTCTTTCAATGTCAAAGGCGGACGGTGCGAAACCTGCGGTGGCGCCGGATTGCGCATCATCGAAATGAATTTCCTGCCCGATGTGCATGTTGCCTGCAAAACCTGCAACGGCAAACGTTACAACCGCGAAACCTTAGAAGTACGATATAAAGGAAAATCCATCAGCGATGTGCTCGATATGACCATCGACCAGGCGGTGGAGTTTTTCGAAAATATTCCGTTTATCCTTCAGAAAATTAAAACGCTGAAAGAAGTCGGCCTGGGATATATCACCCTCGGACAACAATCCACCACCCTTTCGGGAGGCGAAGCCCAGCGCATCAAATTAGCCACCGAACTGGCAAGACGTGATACCGGCAAAACACTTTATATCCTCGACGAACCGACTACCGGTTTACATTTTGAAGATGTAAAAGTACTTTTAGACGTTCTTAACCGTTTAGTGGATAAAGGCAACTCCGTGCTGGTGATCGAACACAACATGGAAGTGATCAAAGTGGCCGATTATATTATTGATTTAGGCCCCGAGGGCGGCGAACGCGGCGGAACTATTGTCTGCGAGGGCGTGCCCGAGGATATTATTGAAAATAAACATAGCTATACGGCAAAGTATCTGAAAGAAGAGCTTGGTCTGTAGAAATAAAAATTTGATTTTAAAAAGATATTCTGATGAAAGAAACCGAAGAATTAAGTGAAGAAGAAAAAATCCGCGCCGCTTTTACCCAAAAAGGATGGAACGAAATAAAATCCTACGATTCGTGGGAAATATTCAGGGTAATGTCCGAGTTTGTGGAAGGTTTTGAAAAATTGGCCCGCATAGGTCCCTGCGTTACTATCTTTGGCAGCGCGCGGGTTAAGCCGTCTAATGTATATTATAAGTTGTCGGAAGAAATTGCTTATCTGCTTACCAAGAAAGGCTTTGGTATTATTTCCGGCGGCGGACCGGGCATCATGGAAGCTGCCAACAAAGGTGCACATTTTGCCGGTGGTCGCTCGGTAGGGTTAAACATCACCCTTCCATTTGAACAAACGGCTAATCCCTTTATTGATTTCGACAAACTGCTGACTTTCGACCATTTTTATGTCCGCAAAGTGATGTTTATGAAATATTCGCAGGGATATATCGTCATGCCCGGAGGATTTGGCACGCTGGACGAAATGTTTGAAGCCATCACGCTTATTCAGACTCATAAAATGGTTAATTTTCCCATCGTTTTAGTGGTTAAAAAATACTGGCAGGGCTTAGTGGACTGGATAAAAGACCGCTTAGTCGAAGAGCAGCATGTCAAACCCGAAGATTTGAATATTTTCGCTTTGGTGGATACCGCCGAGGAAGCCGTGCAGCATATCGAAGATTTTTATACGAAATACGCACTGAAACCCAACTTTTAAAAAACATTTCCGCTTTTTCCTTTGCGGAATATTATCTATGCAGACGAAAATACCTCTCCGTATTATCAAAATTGAAGATGAAGGCTGCCATTTGCTTATCCATGCCACCATTAACGGCAAAGAAGCGACATTGCTCATTGATACCGGCGCTTCGCGGACGGTGTTCGATAAAAACCGTATCGGAAAATTTATTCCTGAGGAAGAACAACAATTTGAGACCAACGAACAACTTTCGACAGGGCTTGGAACCAATACCCTTCCCAGCGAGATTACCGTTTTATCCGAATTGCAGTTAGGCGAAAAAATCATTCATGAATTCCAAACAGCCGTGCTTGATCTGTCGCACGTAAACCAGACTTATACTTTGCTGGGTTTCCCGGCTATCGACGGGGTGATTGGCGGCGAGTTGCTGAAAAAACACAAAGCCGTGATTAATTACGGAAGCAAGTTTCTAAAGTTAAAACTATAACCGATCCCGGACTATTGGTTTGAATGGCAGTCCGGGTTTTTCCTGCAGGCATCCACAATGCTGTCGCCCTCGCAAACGGGAACCACGTGGGTACTGTCGGGAGTAAAACAATATTCGAGCACATCGTCCAGCCCTAACCGTTTCAAACGATGACGGTGGGCTACCTTTTCGATATAGTTCAACAGATTATCTTTAGCCAGCAGCCACAGATCCTGAGCAGCTTTAGCCGAATCGCAATCGGTGGTAAAACTTTCCGAAGCAAGAAGTTTTTCGGTAAGCGCCCCGGCAAAAACGGAATCCTCGATGTTAAACTTATTTTTCCATCCCGAACAAAGGATAAGCACATTTTTATCCTGCTTAACCAGCCATCCGGTTAAGGCCGTAAGGTTGATGAACGAACCGATGACAATACTGCTTCCACAACGTGCCATAGCTATGGCTTGTGTTCCGTTGGTGGTGCAATAGGCAATGGTTTTCCCCACCACGGCTTCCGTCCTGAAATTAAAGGGTGAATTACCAAAATCGGCAAAATCGAGTTTTTTCCCATCGCGTTCGGAGGCTACCAGATAGCCCTGCTTTTTCAGTTCGCGGGCTTGTTCAATTTCTGCCACGGGAATGATGGAAGCCACGCCATTGTCGAAAGCGGCACAAATAGCCGTGGTTGCCCGTAAAATATCAACAATAACAACCACAAAATTATTTTCGGTAGCCCGGTAAGGAAACAATGCCGGAGTAAAACAGACCTCAATTGTATTACAGTTCATCCGTAAATGAATTTAAATGATTATCTTTATAAAAAAAACCTTCCAGGTTTGAGTCCAAATGGTTTATTGGTAAAAACCCGGAAGATTTAACAATTCGATTATTTATTAATTTTTAACCCTTGTAAAACGGGAATTTAACCACAACGGCTTTCAACGCTTTATCGCGAACTTTAATGTAAATTTCGCTTCCTTCCTTTGAAAATGCAGTTTTAACATAGCCCATTCCGACTGGTTTTTTCACCGATGGTCCCATGGTTCCGGAAGTTACTTCACCGATTTTATTTCCTTCGGCATCCACTATCTCATATTCGTGGCGGGGAATACCTTTGTCTACCATTTCAAAACCTACCAGTTTGCGGCTTACGCCTTCTTTTTTCTGACGGAGCAGTTCGGCTTTGTTGATAAATTCTTTCTGATCGGTGAACTTAGTAATCCAGCCTAAACCGGCTTCGATAGGTGAAGTGGTATCGTTGATATCATTACCATAAAGGCAGAAACCCATCTCGAGACGTAAGGTATCGCGCGCACCCAGACCAATAGGCTTGATGTCGAATTCGGCGCCGGCTTCAAAAACGGCTTTCCAAATCACGGGAGCATCTTCATTGGCAAAATAAATTTCGCATCCGCCTGCGCCGGTATATCCGGTGGTGGAAAGGATAACGTCTTTTACTCCGGCAAAAGTTACCTTTTTAAAGGTATAATATTCCATATCAACAATCGGGGTATCGGTCAGTTTCTGCATGGCTTTCAGCGCCAAAGGTCCCTGAATGGCTAACTGTGAAATTTCATCGGAAGCATTATAGAGTGTTGCACCGAATTTATTTTGTTTGTTCACCCAAGCCCAGTCCTTATCAATGTTGGCAGCGTTTACTACCAGCAAATACGTTTCGTCGCTGATTTTATAAACCAGCAAATCGTCCACTATTCCGCCTTTATCGTTAGGGAAGCAGGAATACTGCACTTTTCCTTCATGAAGTTTGGAAGCGTCGTTGCTGGTAACCCATTGAACAAAATCCAAAGCTTTAGGACCTTTTACCCAAAATTCGCCCATGTGTGAAACATCAAAAACACCCACACCTTTTCTTACGTGTTCGTGTTCGGCATTAACGCCCTCATATTGAACGGGCATATAAAAACCAGCAAATGGAACCATCTTGGCGCCCATAGCTTCGTGAAGACTCTTAAAAGCAGTTTCTTTCATTTTATGTTATATTTTAATTATACTAATGGATTCTGATTGCAAAAGTATAAAATTGTATGGTTTAAAAATTTATTACCAAGAAAAAATATTTTTTTTGGTGAATGAATTATTTGTATATTTGCCGCAGTTTAATTCCCTAAACTAAGCTCAATCAAGTTTCGTTCAACATATTTCAAATAGTAGTTTTTTATTTTAATCATTAACCTTATGCCCATGGGCATCAACCACTATTTTTTTAAAATCTAATTTTCTTTTTATGTATGATATTATTGAACTCAATGCCATGTTGGTTCCTGAGTTACGTGAAATTGCCAAAAAACTGAATATCCCCAAGACCGAGGGATTGAAAAAACAGGATTTGGTTTATAAAATTTTGGATTATCAGGCATTGAATCCTTCCAAGGAAGTGCTTAATTCTGAAAAAAAATCAAAAAACCCCTTCCGGATGAAACGCAGAAGAATAGATAACCCACCTGCCGAATTTGAAAAAAAACCAGATGAAAAAAAGGAAGAAAAACCTTTAGAGATTTCTCCTGTTCCTGCCCCCAACCTTTCGGAATCGTTTAAAGATGACAAGATTTTTTCGTTTGACGATGAAAACGGAGATAACGGAAAACTCGACTTTTTAGGAATTGATACGCCGGAACCTCCCTCAACTTTTATTTCCACCGAAGAAGAAGCCCCTGTTATTGAAACCGAAATTGAAAGTGAACAGGAACCGGAAAAACCATTCGTAAAACCACCGGTTAAAACGGAAAAAGAACGCCCCTGGCAACGCGATTATCCCGGCGGACGCGGAAGATATCCTGAAAAAGCCAAAGATGATTTGGTAGATTTTGATGGCATTGTTTCCAGCGAAGGCGTATTGGAAATAATGACCGACGGATATGGTTTCCTTCGTTCAGCCGATTACAACTATCTGAATTCGCCCGACGATATTTATGTTTCGCAAAGCCAGATTAAACTCTTCGGTTTGAAAACCGGCGATACCATACGCGGAAGCATACGCCCGCCCAAAGACGGTGAAAAGTATTTTCCGTTAATTAAAATCGAACTTATCAACGGCAAAAACCCCGAAGAAGTCCGTGATCGTATTCCATTCGACTTTTTGACTCCCCTTTTCCCCGAAAAGAAATTTAAACTTACCGGACATCCCCTCGAAACCATGTCCACCCGCATCATCGACCTCTTTACCCCTATCGGAAAAGGTCAACGCGGTTTGATTGTAGCCCAGCCTAAAACCGGTAAAACCGTTTTGCTGAAAGAAATTGCCAATGCCATTTCCTACAATCATCCTGAAGCCTATTTAATCGTGCTTTTGATTGACGAACGCCCCGAAGAAGTTACGGATATGGCACGCAGCGTAAAAGCCGAAGTTATTTCTTCCACCTTCGATGAACCTGCCGAACGCCACGTTAAAATTGCCAATATTGTTCTGGAAAAAGCCAAACGCCTTACCGAATGCGGCCACGATGTGGTTATCCTTTTGGATTCCATCACCCGGCTTGCACGAGCCTATAACACCGTTTCCCCCGCTTCGGGTAAAGTATTATCGGGTGGTGTGGAAGCCAATGCCCTTCATAAACCCAAACGTTTCTTCGGCGCTGCCCGTCAGATCGAAAATGGTGGTTCGTTAACCATTATCTCCACGGCTTTGATTGATACCGGCTCCAAGATGGACGAAGTAATCTTCGAAGAATTCAAAGGTACCGGCAACATGGAACTCCAGCTCGACCGCAAATTGTCCAACAAACGTATCTATCCGGCTATTGATATTGTAGCTTCCAGCACCCGCCGCGACGATCTGCTGCTCGATAAAGAAGCTTTACAACGCATCTGGGTACTTCGTAACCATCTGGCCGATATGAACCCCCTCGAAGCTATGGAATTCCTGAAAGAAAGAATGAAATACACCCAGTCCAACGAGGAATTTCTTATCTCGATGAATAGCTAACTCAAAAGACTAAAAACACTGTCAGGTCTTTCAGACGCTGACAGGTTATAGACCTGACAGCATCGTCAGATCTGTCAGCGTCTTATTATGGACAGCTTTGTTTGAAAGAAAAAATGGAATATACCCAATCACGAGGAATTCCTGATCTCGATGAATAGTTAACATGGATGATCGTTGATATTACCGAGCCGGCTTTTTTTATTGCCCATAAATGTATATTTATCCGGCATCCGGACTAAGGTCCTTTAAATAGTTACGATTTGTAACTCCAGGTTTAAGCCCGGAGTTAGTAAAACACAGATTAAAAACGCTGTCAGGTCTTTCAGACGCTGACAGGTTATAGACCTGACAGCATCGTCAGATCTGTCAGCGTCTTATTATAGTGTCTTGCCCCGGTATGGATTGGCAAAAAATATATTCCGTTAATACTTCTCTTTCTGAAATCCCCATTCCCTTACTACGCTTTTGTATGTATCGGGATAGTTGCAATGGATAAGCAAAACAAGTGAATTCAGTACTTTCCGCAGTTCGGCTTTCAGCTGACGTTTGTCGCCTACAATATTGGACACACTGCTGTCCGTATACTGGGCCTGCGTCATCAGTTCATTATACCGCTGACAAACCGGATTCCAATAGGCCGAACCGTATTTTTGCCCGTCTATGCCATGAGCTATCAACGCATTCTTAAGCAGTTCGAGGGAAAGCTTCCGCTGATTACGATCGCGGGGCAAAAGGTAAAAATGGCGAACATGTTCAATACCAAACTGAGGATAATAGGCAAAGGCTTCGGTCTTGCCATATTTCTCCTTCAGACTGTTTTTGACGTAAGCAATATTCCGGTCAATTTCGGCATCCAGTTGTTTCAGTTCCTGCGTCAGCGACTGCCGGCCACCGCCAACTGTTTTACGTTGCTTTACCATTGCCGAAAAGGCTTCGGCCTTGGTTTTATAAACCGCCTGAGTTATCCATTTCAACGTAAGGTCGGCATTGTTTTCCCACGTCAGGGCAACATTCATGTTCAGGTCGGCAAAATCGGCATCCGGGTTAGGGATATTGCCGGTTGACTTGGTCGGGCCGGGTTGTTCCGCCGGAGAAGTCGGGATTTCATTTTCATCCATAGTTAAATTTTTATTGATGTTTATACTAAGTGAATTAAAAAATTTGCGGTCATTTTTATCTTTGTATTCACCACCTTACCTCCTTTATCTCTTTAACCCTACCGGCGACGTTCTTTTCTTATGCTTTTATCCTCCTGTTTTATATCCTGTTAATTTATACTCTGCTTTGGTTTTCTAATGAACAATGCCATGGTAATTTATACTCTGCGCTGGTTTCTTCATAAACAATGCCATGGTAATTTATACTTTGCTTTAGTATTATCATGAACATGGTCATGGTAGTTTATACTTTGCCTTGGTTTTCTCATGAACATTGTCATGGTAATTTATACTTTGTTTTGATATTCTCATGAACATAGCTATGGTAATTTATACTCTGCCTCGGTCGCCCCACGAAATGCATCATGGTAGTTTACTTTTTTCCTCAGCCGGATGTATATTTTCCCCGCTTATGCTCCACTATTTGTTTAAAAACCATATCACTAAAAATCTCTTAATAATGCACTGCCAAATGTACAATAAAATTTGACAAACTGTAAAAAAATATTACGGTATCATTATTAATTTTATATGCTCCGTTACTTTCCCATCTTTCATCATTACGGCAAGGTATTCGCCCGAAGGCATATTCCGGTGATGATTGTCCGTACCATCCCAGATAAAATCATATTTTCCCTCCGATAACCTGGCATCAGCCAGCATTTTTACCGGATTGCCCGATAAATCATAAATAATCAGTTCCACCTGCGATGGTAAAGCCAGGGAAAGTGAGATAACGGCTTGCTGACGGAACGGATTAGGATAAACGGCCAGTTGATTTTTCTTTTTAAAAGGGTTTATTTCCCTGATGCCGGGATTGATGTCCTGATATTCATAGGCGCCCATATCCACTGTGCCACCAACAACTCTTGGATTTCCCAGGATGTCGTATACCGGAAGGGTAATACCGGGAATGGTAACAGTGCCGGCATCGATGCAGGGTGAACTGCCGGTTAAGGCATACGGATACTGACCCGCTATATCCCAGCCGGGAATGCTGTCCATATTTCCATCGCCCCAGATAATGGTGTTGTCGCCGGTATAATCCACCACGCCATCCTCGCCATCCTCCACCAGGCAATGGCTGATGTTTAATATACAGGGAGGATCATAAACAATATCCCGATAAACAAAAAAAGCAGGAGGCGTATTCCCAAAAATAATGGAATTATAGATATTCAATTGCGACCCACGATCCATACAAATTGCTCCTCCGAGTGCTGGATTGATATTGGTATTTTCGCCAATAGTCGCATTAACAATGTCCACTTTTGCAGCAGTGATTGCTATAGCTTCACCAGCTATTGGTAGAAAATTAACCATTATATCCTTCTGATTCTGAACTACGACAAGATTTTTTAATGTCCCCTGGATAAACGGAGGAGGATTAAGCCCATCTCCGGCAATACCTATTCCTCCTCCATCCCATGTCTCAGGATCTCCATCGGGCTGGTTATGCTGAACAATACAGTCATCAACCGAAAAACTTTTAAGCGTTTCTACATTGCTAATAAATAGCGGGACACTTCCTATATTAGCAGATATCTGAATTTTGTTTAAATGAGATTGATCCGTATTGGCAATTGAAACAAGATACGCTGCTCCATCACTATGGCAATTATTTTCTGTGATTAAAAGATTATCGAAACTTATATTATTACAGTACTGAACATCGACACTTCCCAAAACCCCGTGATCGAATACAGCATACCCATGGGTCAGGGTAAGGTTTTTAACCGAAAAATGGCCTGCATTATTATTTCCCTTTAGATGATAATGCAAATTATCGGCGCTCAATATCGTGCTGTCGCGGTCAGCTCCCACAATATTTACATAGCTTTTGAGATTCAGCGGAAAAAATTCACCCGTTTGCGAAGGAGAGTACGTCCCGTCGGCTAAATGAATGGTTAATGGAGGACCACCCTTGGCGGAAGCTATTTTGGTAAGGGCATAACTAATGGTTTGCAACGGCTCGGATGCGCTCAAACCACTGTTGCCATTATTCCCGGAAGGACTCACATACAGGCTGGCATGCACCGTCTGCACTTTGGCATGCAGAATATCCGTCGTTACGTCATTAACAGGGAAACCATATTCATCTACGGAAGCTATATAATAATTATCTGGATTGACCACAGTAAAAGTATCTATTATGATATGAATAGGAGCACAATTAAAAGTCTTATATACATCTATTCCTTTGCCTGCATAATTCAGATAAATATTATTTTTTTTGATACTATCAAATACTATTAACGTATTATTTGCAATCATAATCCCACCCCCATAATTACCATGATTATTATAAAAAGTATTCCCCGATAGGCAAACTGTCGAATTATCACAATATAATCCACCTCCAGAATCAGCTTCATTATCTTTTATCAGGCAGTTCATTATTTTTGGCTGAGCATTTTTTATTCCTATACCACCTCCTTCTGGATAAATGCCCACCAATACGGAACCGGAACCATGTTGCAGGGTAAAGCCGCATAAAAGGGTATGCTCGTCCTCTCCCGAAATCATCAGCACCACGCTGCCATTATGGTTTCCGTCAATGATGGTCTGGCGGATAAGCGAATCTGCGGGATTCAGCAAATACAGGCTGGCAACCGTGATACCTTTCCCCTTAAAGTTAAGATTTTCGTAATACGTGCCCGGATATACCAGAACGGTATCTCCGCCCGACGAAGCATTGATTGCCTGCTGAATGGTGGGGTAATTACCGCTTCCGTCCTGCTTTACGGTTATCCGGGTACCAAAAGCATTAAAGCAAAACAATAAAAGGCAAAAGAAGGGTATGGTTTTTGTCATTTCAACATATTTGTTATTAAAAAAGATGCAGGGACTTACCAAAAGTCTTAGAGCCCATTGTGTTCCCGAGTACTCGGAATTAGTGTTTTTTGTGTTAAATTATTTTAGCTATCTATATCACAAAGTCACACAAAGTTTTGCACAAAGTTACACAATGAATAAAAAAGGTAAAAATATTTTTTAGTCAGTCCCTGCATCAACAATCACATTATTTCATATAAATTAGTTTAGTCTGATAAACCACACTTCCGCTTATCATCTTGCACAGATAGATTCCCTGGGGAATGCCAGCCCCATTTGCATCTTTTCCGCTCCAGTTTGCGGTATAGTTTCCTTTGGGCAGCTTTCCGTCAACAATCGTATTGATCAGGGCGCCTCCCATCGAATAGATTTTAACGGAAACCTTTGCCTCTTCGGGCAGGGAATACCGGATGGTTGTAGCATTGCCGAACGGGTTGGGATAGCATTCAATACTTGCCTTTTCGGTAAACGACAGTTCCTCCTTTTCCTTGAACGATACCAACTGGTAATTGGCATGTTCGTTACATAATATTTTCCGTTTATCTTTGGTCAGGGTCTGGGGGTTATATACCCAATAATCGCCCGTGGAAACCGGCGCCGACTTGGTCCCGTAATACTTTACAAAGTCTATCTGCCGGTTGTTATTTGTTGAATCAGGCAAATAGGCATTCAATTCCACCAGGGTGTCGTTCACTGCCACAGCTCCTATACATTCGCTACCGGCATAAGCCCCGATTTCTTCCACCGGATCCGAACTTTCCAACTCAATGTAAACAGGAGTATAATCCGCCGTCTCTGTATAGGTAAAATGCTGAGCCGCGGCTAATGAAGATTCTTCGGATGTTCCCGTAGAACTGTTATCCCATTGGAAGGACGCATCGTTGTAGCACTTTACCGCCACCATATCTCCGTATTTCAGCGGTGAATTCCCGGTCATACTAATCCACTGGTTATTTACCTTGGTCATGGTCCAGTTCTGAGTCTTGATCTCATACAGGTTGTCCATCTGGCTTCCGAATGCTTCGGCCGGGGTCAGCGATTTATTCAGGAAATAACCGATCCAGTTTTCGTATCCGGCATAGATATTAATTGAAGTTGATGGATCAAGAACACTACCCGAAACGGGAACATACGTCGGATCCGTATTCGTGGTATACAACTTATATCCGGATGTACTTCGAATGGTTGATAGCCCATTGGAAGTCCAAGTATATCCAGAATAAGTTAAAGAAACTTGTTGATTACCATTTTTTCCTAAAAAATTCAGATAACCGGGAAAAGGGGTAGTGTTTTGTAATACTCCGATGGCATTTACCGTTTCATTTAATTTACGTTCCAGCCTTGGGAATGAAAGCCAGGTCCAGCCGGTCTTCAGGGCCATTTTTTCAGGAGCACAATCAATGACACTGACATTGCTGAAACCATAATTACCACAATAAACCTTATTGTTAACCGGATTATAAATCATATCTTCACCCCATGTCACTGCTAAAAGGCCCGGCTTGATTTTTTGATTTAACGGAACCAATGAACAAAGTTGATCTGAAGAGCAATCAATAACCCGTACTGCCATTTCTAAATTTTCTTCACAAAGTATATGAATATACATTCTGTTATTTACCGGATTATAAACCATCGTCGAACCATATGAATTCCCTTCCCAGGAGATCGAATTTAAAAAGGTATTTCCTTCCCCATCTATTACGATTACTCCCTTTGTGCTTTGTAATCCATAAATTTTATTATTTGTCGGGCAATATTCCAATTTTACTGTATTACTGCTAAATGACAAGTTAGTAATAACATTATTTGTTGCTCCATCAATAATGCTAATTATACCATCATTATTTGCACTGTATAATTTATTATTTTGAGGATTATATGCTAAAGAGCGAGAAATTTTTGGAATGATCATTTCGGTAATAAGTGTATTATTTACTCCGTCAATTGCTAAAATTACATTATTATTTTGACGCGATGCATAAACATTTCCATTTATTGTATTTTCCTTGAATTCAGTAATACATCCATTAGTTGAAATTTGAGTAATAATCTGATTATTTGCCGCATTAATGATATATACCATATCATATGCGCTTAAATAAATTTTGTTATTGGATGCTGAAAAGATAGCTGATCCAACTTTATAACCAATGGGAATCTGGATAGTAGATAATAACACATTTGTTTCCCCATCAAATACTTTAACCGTATTATCATTATAATCGGATACAAATAACTTTTTATATTTAGAATTGTAACAACAACCACGATAAAAAGACGACGTAGTTATTTTGGTTGTCGTGTTATCATTCCCGTTTATTATAGAAATAAAACTTGGTTTTATAGTAGAAAATCCAGAAATATTTGGAGGAAAATCTTGAATAAAATATATTTTGTTGTTATTTGAATTATAGCATCCCTTAAATGTAGCTCCCCCGATTTGTAAAAAATTTAGCAGACTATTATTTGAATTGATAATTCCAGCAGAACCAGCAAGGTTATTCACAGTTATAATATTTTGCTGATCTTCATTATAAGCAAGCCTGTAATTCATTCTGTTGCCTGTATTAATTAATTGCCCTTGAACGGCGCCTGTTAAAGGTACAAGATTATTTCCGCCACAATAAAATTTATTACTAAATATATTTTTTGCTAATCCTAACGCATTATTAAAAGAAAAATGAGATATTTCAACATTACTGTTTCCATTTATTAAACTAACTCCTTCATTAGAAATAGAAATATCATTAGCAGTACAATATACATATTTATTTGTTGGATTATAAGACATAAGACGAACAAAATCGTAATTAATATTAAAACTACCTGTATAAGAATTAGTAATTCCATCAATAACTGATATTGCTTTGCCTTCCATCCGGTCAACATAAACTTTATTCAAATCTGTAAGATAAAGAATCGTTCCGGGAGGATTGGTTTTCCAATAATATGCATGAATAAATGAAAAATCAGTAGCATTCAAAATTTTGAACCAAATAGCTTGGCTAACATATAACTTATTACCATCTGGGCTACAAGCCAAATCATAAATTGGTTCATTTGTTGTGTATTGTAACTCAAATTGATTTGTAGTACAATTATATTTTTTAATTAGCTTGTCTTGAAACATATCAGATAGCATCCAATAAATGCTATTTGTCGTATTGTTAATAATTATAGATGTATTAGATAAATTATTTATTTCCATTGCCGGATATGTTGTAACGATATTATCTGATAAACCATCAATTACAACTAATTCGGCTCCATCTGTAGCACAATAAATTTTATTATTATTATAATTATACAATATTCTATGCTGAGGTAATAATGAAAACATATTCATTCCATTGAATAATGCAGTTTGAGATATGGTCAATGATTTTATAACTGTATTAGTATTAGCATCAATAATCACTACTTTTCTGCCACCAAAAAGATAATATTTGTGATTTGTTGAATTATAGCAGACATCCTGAGGAAGGCAACCGCCTAAAGAATCGGGGAGCCATAATGTTGCGAGCAATTCATCATTTCCGTATAAAACGGAATTATAAGTGCTATCCTTTTTAAGAAATTGTATGTTAGATTTATCTCCATATACATAATACTGATTAATGAGTAAACTATCATTAGTCATTACCTTAACTAAGCTTGTGTTTTCATTTATGCTATCGCGAATAATAACTACATTATCCGTCTGTGCAATACTTTCATTGAGAAGTGCAAAACTAAAAATAGCATAAAATATAAATAGTAAATTGAATTTTTTCATAAAAATAAATTTAAATGTCAAAAAAAACATTTCCACTTTCGCAGTCAATCAATTCCGGTTATTACCGGAAGAACCTTCGCCGGAATATTTGGTAACCGATTATCCATGTTACGAACTTTTCCGGTTTTTTAAGTTACCTTTGCAGCGCTTCCTCCCTTGTTGGTGTATACTATGTTAGTTTAGCGATTAATTCCGGTTTTGCCTCTATGGGGGAAGCTTTTTATTTAAACTTCACTCCTTTCGAAAAAACCATGCAACAAAACTAATAATGTTTTTGACATAGTATGCATATCATATAAAAAAATTAAAAATTATTTATCACTGTTGTCCTATAAAAGCATCCGGACTAAAGTCCTTCAAATAGTTACGATTACTAACTCCAGGCTTAAGCCTGGAGTTAGTAAAACACAGATTAAAACGCTATCAGGTCTTTCAGACACTGACAGGTTATAGACCTGACAGCATCGTCAGATCTGTCAGCGTCTTATTATAGTGTCTTGCCCCGGTATGGATTGGCAAAAAATATATTCTGTTAATATTTCTCTTTCTGAAATCCCCATTCCCTTAATACGCTTTTGTATGTATCGGGATAGTTGCTATGGAAAGCAAAACAAGTGAATTCAGTATTTTCCGCAGTTCGGCTTGTTTCAGTTCCTGCGTCAGCGACTGCCGGCCGCCTCCAACTGTTTTATCTCCTGTTAATTTATACTCTGCTTTGGTTTCCTAATGAACAATGCCATGGTAATTTATACTCTGCTCTGGTTTCTTCATAAACAATGCCATGGTAATTTATACTTTGCTTTAGTATTCTCATGAACATGGTCATAGTAATTTATACTCTCCATTAGTTTCATCATGAACATGGTCATGGTAATTTATACTCTCCATTAGGTTCATCATGAACATGGTCATGGTAATTTATACTTTGCTTTTATTTTCTCATGAACATAGCTATGGTAATTTGTACTCTGCCTTGGCCACCTCATGAAATGTATCATGGTAGTTTACTTTTCCCTTCAGCCGGATGTACATTTTACCCGTTTATGCTCCATTATTTGTGTAAAAACCATATCACTAAAAATCTCTTAAGTAATAGAAACTATAAATTGTCGTATCATTGAATTTGAAAACCTTAAAAATAGAACACAGATTTTTGCTGATATAGCTGATTTTAAAACGGATTTTAATTCCGACAAGCCAGAACGATCTTCAGATATATCCGTTCTTATTATTCATGCTTGCATGAATAAAATCAGCGTTAAATCCGTTTGTATTATGATCAGTGTTTATCTGTTTTTTTCCGTGGAATCCGCGTCCTATTTTTTTTGATATACGACATTCTAGCTGATTTTAAAACGGATTTTAATTCCGACAAGCCAGAACGATCTTCAGATATATCCGTTCTTATTATTCATGCTTGCATGAATAAAATCAGCGTTAAATCTGTTTGTATTATGATCAGTGTTTATCTGTTTTTTTCCGTGGAATCCGCGTCCTATTTTTTTTGATATACGACATGCTATTTGTCCAATTACTTAGTAATGCACTGCCAAATATACATCAAAAAATCACTATTGGCCGATGAATTTTTATATCATCCCATACGGGATTCAGGTTACTTTATAAACAATCTTCTACCTATATTTTATCCCTACGGGATAGTCCCGAGTACTCGGGACCCAATATCGGTAGAAAAAGAAAATAGCTCATCCATTCACAAGTCCCGTACGGGACGTTATAAATCAATGATTTCATCCATAAATAATTTGTTTTTTTAAGGTCGGATGGAGCTCGCTGTGAATTTTCATCCGTATTTGCGTTCAGCGAACATGCTCGTTTCACAACAAATAAAGAATTTTTATCAGACAACAATGATCAAAAAATAAAAAAGACGTAAAAAAAATTTCATTACTTTTGAGTATAAAAAATTATTATCATGTTCTAAAAACTTTCTGTTATGGATTTCAGCAATTTTCAATATCATAAATCAAAAATTCCTTCGGAATACCTAAAGAAGGAAATTTATTTTGAAGAGTTACGGAATCAGTTTTATGAAGAAATAAAACAACGTAAAGATCATGAAGAGTATTTAAGCAGGTTTGATCCCAAAAACATCGATTCTTTTTTGTTAAGTTATGCCAATGAAAAAGCAGTAATTATCAAAAGTTACGAATTTTATCTTGATGAATCGAAGTATACCCCCGATTTGCAGTATAGGGAAGACGCAGAGAGCATTTTCCGGATTATTCAACAGAAGAAGCTATTCAACCTGCAGTTGGAATGGCGTGCCGAAAAGATAATTATTAATGAAATTAAAATTAGCGAACATTTCCATTTTTGGGAGAAACATATTGAACAATGTCCCTTTTTACCGCCAGTAACCTCCATGGAAGTTGAAATCATGAAAAACTATTTAAGAAGTCCTGACAGCAATACCGAATTCAGATGGATGTTTGTCGGCTGGCAGGATTATGATGAATTAATGTCGAAAAACGAGGAGGATGATTACGAACTGATGCACGACTGGTATGAATATTATGATACCTATATGGGAACAGGCATCCTGCTTCTTTTGCCGGACATTAGAGGCCAAAAAGAAGGTTTTTATCGAAGAAAAGGGTACAAGCATTTCTGGGATAAGGTGGAAAAAGAAAGGAAGTCAAACCCGGTAAAACCTAAACCCAATTCGTCTTTTCTGAATTCTGATGCAAAAGCAATGTACGAATATGCAGTAAAATTTGAAAAAGATCCTTATATCATTGAATTATTCAGATTATATGAACAAATTTTCAAGAAATCTGATTTAGAAACAGGCTTCAGAAGTATGATGATAGATGAAGCTTTGGGAATTCTTTATGAAGCAAAAACTCCGGTTTACATCGAAGGATACAATGAATGGGATGATGCAATACTGGAATGTGCCCGCAGATATAAAAATGATGTTATCGCTAATGAATTAGATGCCGTATTTGAAGAATACCAGATGTGTAATAATTTAGGGATAAAAAAGTATGGATCTATAAAGAATCTGGAAGAGGAATATTTAAAAGATCCGTGTGTAAAAATAGTAAGTGATTACATTCTTGATGGAAGGGAATGTCATGGAGAGCCACGCGATTATAATTTTTAAACCAAACCAAATCAAAAACTATTATGGATTTCAATAATTTTCAATATCACAAATCAAAAATTCCATCTGATTCTTCCGACCAGGCGCTTTATTTTGACGAACTCCAGAAAAAGTTCTACGAAAGCATCAAACAGAACAAGGAACATCAAACCTATTTTAGTCGTTTTGATCCCCAAAACATTGACTATTTTCTGCTGAGGTATAGCAAGCAAAGAATAGAATTGATAAAGCATTACGAATGGTACACCGAAGAAGTGTATCATAATAAAGACCTCCGTTACCGTGAAGAATCGGAGGAAATATTCAGCTATATTCAACAAAAAAAACTCATCAACCTGCAAGCGGAATGGCACGCCGAAAAGATTAAAATAAAAGAGATACAAATAGAAGCAGAGTTTTCTTTCTGGGAACGACACTTGGATCAATGTCCCTTCCTTCCACCGGTAAAAGCTATCGAAGTAGAAGCAATGAAAGCTTATTTAAAAGAACAAAATGATGATGAGTGCTTATTTGGGACATATATGGGAGGTGAATCCCACTCATTATTAATGACACGGTATCATTTGGATTTTCCGGAAGATATCCCTGAATGGTTCAAATTTTACGATAACTATATGGGGACAGCTTCGTTGTTCAGTTTACCCAACATAAGAGGTGAAAAAGAAGAATTCTATATCGATATCTGGAGAACCCACTGGGAAGAGGAATACAAAAAACAAAGGAAGGATAATCCCATTACCTATTCTCCTCCGCCTCCTTCATTACCTTATCTTCATGGAAGTGCGGAAAACATCTATGAATATGCCATTCGGTTCGAAACCGACCCATACATCAAAGAACTATTCAGGTTGTATTTCGAAAGAATGAAATTTTACTCAACGCATAATACAAGAGAAAATGAAATGATAGAAAAAGCCATAGATATATTAGCGGAAGCGCCTAATGCTATTCACGTCAGCGGTCCTCAGGAATGGCGTACCGGAATAATAAACTGTGCAAAAAATTATAAAAACAGCATAATTGCCGATGATCTGGATGTTATATTCGAAGAATATCAGATGTTAGCCAGCCTGGGGATTAAAAAATCAGAACCCATAGAAAATTACAGGGAAGAATATGCAAAAGATGATATAATCCAAAACTATTACAATAATATTTTAACTGGTCGGGAACTCAATGGTGAGGCGCGGGATTTTAATTTTTAAAAGCATCAATAAAAAATATTTCAAAATTTTAAAACCCCGGAAGAATGATTCCGTATCAGTTTGCTGTGCTTGTTACCATACGAAAAATACAAGATCAGTCCGATCACCAGCCAGATCAGAAAACGCATCCAGTTGGTAATGCCTAATTCTGAAATAAGATATAGATTGGTCAACAGGCCAAGGACAGGAATCAGCGACAAGCGTTTAATCACAGCCATTACGGAGATAACGGTGGCAATCGCCATAAAGCCAAGGGATGGGATTTTATGTTTGAAGACATCCCAGAAGGAATGGCCGGGAGTAACTTTTACGGAGAAGAAACCGGAAATGCCTTCCCTGTTAAAATAAAACAACGACAGGATAATGATGAGCCAAATCAACGGTAAAACATAACGGCTGCTGTAATACGGCACACGGAAACCTTTGCCGGCAGGCTTGTTGTCCTTGCGTTGATCAATGATGAGAATGCCTCCCGAAACAAGGATAAAAGCAAACAAAGTGCCGATGCTGGTAAGATCGGTAACTTCGGTAATATTGAGGAAAAGCGAAGGCACGGCAACCATCACCCCGGTAATGACGGTGGAAAATGCTGGTGTTTTAAAGCGTGGATGCAACCTTGAAAAGATTTTTGGCAGCAACCCGTCGCGGCTCATGCTCATCCAGATGCGGGGCTGCCCTACCTGGAAAACGAGCAATACACTTGCCATGGCAATGACGGCGCTCACGGCAATGACTCCCGACAACCTGGTGAGATGCAACTGCTGAAACACATACGCCAGCGGGTCGCCCACCTGCAACTGGTTATAGGGAACCATACCCGTAAGCACCAGGCTGATGAGAATATATAAAACGGTGGTAATGACTAAAGCATAAATCATGGCTTTGGGCAGATCGCGGCGGGGATTCTTGCATTCTTCGGCGGTAGTACTGATGGCATCAAAACCAATATAGGCAAAGAAAACACCGGAAACGCCTTTCAGCACACCACCCACACCATTGGGCGCAAACGGGCTCCAGTTTGCCGGATGGACATAAAAACTGCCTACGCCAATCACGAGCATCAGAACGGCAAGCTTAAGAATTACCATCAGGTTGCTGGCAACCTTGGTTTCATAAATGCCCACATACACCAGGTAAGTGATAAATATTACGATACCGAAAGCCGGGATATCGGCAATCAGCCTCAGCCCGCCTATCGTGGGTGCATGCTGCCAGGCATGGAAAGCTTCCTGGAGACTTGCCGTAAGCTGGTTGAAAGGTGTTCCTCCGGCCATACTTTGCACCGCCAGATGATAGCCACGGGAAGCCGTTAAATAATCTACCGAAACGAATTCAGGAATATGAATCCCGATTCCGTGCATCAGCGCAGTAAAGTAATCGGACCAGGAAATAGCTACGGCTATATTCCCCACAGCATATTCCATGATCAGATCCCAGCCGATAATCCAGGCTATCAGTTCGCCAAAGCTGGCATAAGCGTAGGTATAGGCGCTTCCGCTGATGGGGATAGTGGCGGCAAACTGGGCATAACACATAGCCGAAAATCCACAGGCGATAGCCGTAAACACAAACAACAGCGATACTGCCGGTCCCCCGCTGGCTGCCGCCGTACCTATGGTGCTGAAGATGCCTGCTCCGATAATGGCGGCAATACCCATCGCCGTCAGGTCGCGTACATTTAAATTCTTACGCAGGTGAACATCCTTGCTTTCCTGTACGGTAGCATCGTGCAGGATATGCGCTATGGATTTCTTCCGGAAAAGGTCGCTGGCCGGCATCTGTATTAAATTTTTGCTAAAAATAAAAAAAATGTTTATTCGTACATTATAAAGTTTATTTTTGGAGCGATTTTAATATTAGATTTATGACACTATCTCCCTGTGGCATCGATTGCGAAACATGCCCTTTTTATCAAAAAGACTGCGACGGTTGCAAGGC
>Ga0172381_10002376_pt1 | contig 20777 bp, 16 predicted proteins | sample Leawel6488metaG_FD_119754 | JGI IMG/M metagenome (GOLD analysis project Ga0172381, IMG submission 119754) | Leachate microbial communities from a municipal landfill in Southern Ontario, Canada - Leachate well 64-88 metaG | ecosystem: Engineered > Solid waste > Landfill > Unclassified | place...
CAACCAATGTTATATCTATGTTTCCCAATTACAGAGCTTAAGACAAAAACTAATTTAATTGGACGAACTGCTGATACAAAAGAAATTGCTTATTTTGAGATTACAAAAAATAATATTAAAGTATTTTTAGAAATGTTAAAAATGTTTGGTATTTTGTCTAATAATCATAAACACGATATTTTACAAATTGTAGATACAATATTAAATCAATCCAGTAATTAAAATTATTAATTAATAAAATATAAAAATTATGAAAGGATTCAATGCAAACATAGAAAAAGAAACTTTAGAAAATACAAATTTTCGCAAAGTTTTGTATACAGGAAAACATAGTCAGTTAGTTTTGATGAGTTTGAAACCAAATGAAGAAATTGGGATGGAAGTGCATACCGATAACGATCAGTTTTTTAGATTTGAAAAGGGAGAAGGGAAATGCGTGATTGATGGAAATGAATACATTTTGAGTGATGGTTCAGTAATAATAGTTCCAGCTGGAGCAGAGCATAATATTATAAATACTTCTAGCACAGAAGATTTAAAACTTTATACAATTTATTCCCCAGCTCATCACAAAGACGGAATAGTTAGAGCTACAAAAGAGGAAGCAGAAAAAGATGGTCCTGAATTTGATGGGAAGACTACTGAATAAAGATCATAGAAAATATTTTTTGAGGAGAAGGTTATTTTAAATTTAAGTAGAGTACTATAGATATATCCAAATGAAATAGCAGATGAATTTTTGAAGTTTATTAGTAAAAGTTAATTAATTTTTTTAAAAATGTCTAAACATGGCAAAGAATCAAAAGAATATTATAAATTATTTATTGATGAATCTGGCACAGCAAATCCACTAGATAAGAACTCAGAGATTTATATTTTATGTGGTTGTTCTGTTAAAAAAAGCGATTGCAATGATATAAAAATTTTAGCTGATCAAATAAAATTTAAATATTGGGGAAAAACAGACGTAGTATTTCATTCTAATGAAATTGGGAGAAAAGAAGGTGATTTCATCATTTTTAAAGATAAAACATTGTTTGGAAATTTTTTAAAAGATTTAGAGGATTTTCTTTCAAGCAAGAAATTTAAAATGTTTTTTATTATTGTGAATAAATGTAAAGCACGGTCTACTGGATGGAATGATATAAAAATTTATAAAGATACCACATTGTTTCTAATTAGACATTTTTTGTTAATATTACTTACTCTTGATTCGCGGGGTGAAATAATTATCGAATCTTCCTCGGCTGAAAAGGATATTTATATGCTTAAAGCCCTCAATTATTTTTTAGGGTCTGGAATTGATAAACTAAAAATAGATTATAAAACTGTTCAGGAGACGTTAACTTCTGTTTCTTTTGTGACAAAACAAAATAATGACATAGAAGAACAGATTGCAGATTTGTTTGGTTATGCTGCTAAGTTGAAATATATGAAGCAATTAAAAGAAACAATTCCAAACGGATTGTATGAAGAAATGTTGTTAAGGGTAATTGGAAAAAATATTTTTAAAATACCAAAAGAAGCCGGATTTCAAAAATCAAAGTTATTTAAAGAAGTAGAGCCATTTCTGATTTTGCCATAAAAAGAGAAAAACCGGCTCGCGGCATCACGCTCGCTCCCCGGTCATTCGTAAGAGAAGTATAACAAAATTATTATAAAAAAGCAAACAATGTGGATAACTTAAAAATATATTAAAAAATAAGAGTTAAATAACAAATATCATGACTTCTAAAAATTTTGACGAAGAATACAAGAAATTAAACAAGGCTCAGAAAGAAGCTGTTGATTCTATTGAAGGTCCTGTGATGGTGGTAGCTGGCCCGGGGACGGGAAAAACTAAAATATTAACTTTTCGTATTGCTAATATTTTGTTACAAACCGATACATCTCCGGAAAGTATTTTAGCTCTTACTTATACTACTTCTGGGGTGATAGCTATGCGTGAAAAACTTCTTGAAATAATAGGCGACAGAGCTTATAGAGTAAATATTTTTACTTTTCATGCGTTTTGTGAACATATTATTAAAGAATTTCCTTTTTATTTTGAAGAAGTTGAAGGAGCTAGAGTCATAGATGATTTAGAAAGAGTTGAAATAATCGAAGCTATTATTAAAAAAAATAAATTTGAACATTTGGTGTCTTTTCATGATGAATTTTCATTTTTAAATAAAATAGTAGATGGGATATTAGCTATAAAAAAAGAAGGACTATCTCCAAACGAATTTAGCAAGAAATTATCTCTTTGGGAGAAAGAACTTTTAGCAGATGATAATTTATATTACAAAAAAGATTTTGGAGAATTTAAAAAAGGTGATTTAAAACCAGCCGAAGAAGAGAAAATAAATAAAAAGATAGAAAAAGCAAAAGAACTTAGTAAGATATTTACACTTTATCAAACTGAGTTAAAAAATAGAGGATTGTATGATTTTTCAGATATGATTTTGTATGTTTTGGAAGAACTTTCAAAAAATAAAAATTTAAAAGCGGACATTCAAGAAAAATATCAATATATTTTGGTTGATGAACATCAAGATACAAATGAAGGGCAGAATACTATTATAGAACTTTTGACCGATGCTCCACATTTAGAAGGGAATCCGAATATATTTACGGTTGGAGATGAAAAGCAATCAATTTATAGATTTCAAGGAGCAAGTGCCGAAACTTTTTCAAGATTTCAAAATTTATATAAAGACATTCATTCTATAACACTGACAGAAAATTATCGTTCTACTCAAGATATTTTAGATGGAGCTCATAGTCTTATTATAAAATCAAAAGGATTAGAAAGTAGCACCCGTCTGCATTCAAATACTAAAGATAATAAAAAAATAAATGTCCGAGAATTTTCAAATTATAAATTTGAACTTCTGTATTTAGCTGAAGAAATAAAATCAAAAATTAAAAGTGGCATATCGCCAAGTGAAATTGCTGTTTTATATAGAGCCAATAAAAATGTTTCAGATATAAAAACAATTTTAGATTTTTATCAAATTCCTTATACAATTTTTTCAAAAGATAAAATATTAGATGATCCAAATATCAGAAACCTTGTTAGTATTTTAAAGGTTATTTCTGATCCAAACGATGATTACAATCTAGGAAAAGTCTTTTTTGCCAGATTTCTAAATTTTGACGCATATGATGTTGTTAAAATATTAGATAAATTCAAATCTTTGAGGAAAGAAGAGAAAAAACATCTTTTTGCGATTATGGATGATAAAAAAATTCTAAAAGATATTGAAGTAAAAAATATTCAGGATTTCTTAGACTTTGCAAAAATATTGAAAGAATTAAAGACGGAATCATTAAACCAAAATTTCCCCGATTTTTTCAAAATATTTATAGAAAAGATTGGATATATAAAATATATGATTAATTCTTCAGATAGTCGTATCCAATTGATAAAGCTGGACAAACTCTTAGATGAAATCAAAAAGCAGAATCAGATTAAAAGAGAATATAATTTAACGGATTTTATTTATTTTGTTGATTCATTTACAAAATACAATTTGGATATAAAAAGCACAGATCCAGAAATTATTGAAGGAGTTTCTTTAATGACTGCTCATGGGTCTAAGGGTAGAGAATTTGAATATGTTTACATAATAAATGCCACTAGAAAATCTTGGGAGGCAAGTCGTGGAGGAAGTGGAATTACCTTACCTATTTATCAATATGATGGTGATATTGAAGACGAACGCAGACTTTTTTATGTTGCCATGACTAGAGCAAAAAAAAGTTTAACCATTTCTTTTGCTAGAACAGATAATGATGGAAAGGAGCATGAAGAATCTGAATTTGTAAAAGAAATTGATTCTTCTTTTAAAGAAGAAGAAAAAATGAAAGATTTTGAAGAAAAAAATGTTGATAAACTGGTTTCCTTTATGAATTCTGAAAAAAGAGCATCTTCTCTGTTTGATAAGGATTATTTGAGGCAATTATTTTTTAAAAGAGGCTTAAATGTTTCGGCTTTAAATAATTATTTAAATTGTCCTAAAAAATATTTATATAAGAATCTTATAAGAATTCCAGATTTATATTCTCCAAGTTTAAAATTTGGAAGTATTATAGATTTTGCCCTAAATAAATTTTTTGAAAAATCTAAAAAAGAGGAGAAAATTCTTTCCAAAGAAATTTTGTTAGAAGAATTTAATAAAGGTTTAAATAAATTTAATTTTCCCGAAAAAGATTGGGAGAAGTTTAAAGAAAGGGGAGAAAAAGCACTGTCAGAATATTATGACGAATACGCAAATACTTGGACACCAAAAGTGGATATGCAATTTATTGTTGAGAGAGAATTTGAATTAGACAACAAAGAAAGTATAAAAATAAGTGGCATTCTTGATAAAATAGAATATGTAAATGATTTATTTTCTCCAAATATTAATGTGGTAGATCATAAGACAGGTAGAACTTTTTCTGAAAAGACGAAAGAACAAAAAACCGATTATGAAAGACAACTTATTTTTTACAAATTATTATTAACGAAATATGATAAAAAAGATTTTATAATAAATAAGAGTATTCTTGATTTCGTAGAAAAAAACAAAAAAGGAAAATTTGAACAATATTCTTTTGAAGTAACAAAAGAACACATTGATAAATTAAAAGAAGAAATAAATACTTGTGCAGAAGATGTCCTTTCTATGGAATTTCTTAAAAAAGGTTGCAATAAAAAAGATTGTGAATGGTGTCAGATTGAAAAATAATTATTAAAATCTCGGTCCATTATCTAACCAGCCCAAAAATAAGCCTAGAGCTATAAAAATAATTATTAAAATAACTAAAATCCAGTAAATTTTTCTCATATATAACAAAATTATAAACCTTTATAGAATTTAAACCAATTTTATGATATATTTTCTAAATGGAGAAGAATGAGAAAAAAGGTAGAGAACATCCACTTTCTATAGTAATAAATGATGCGGTAAAGATTTTTACTGACTTGGGTTTTGAAGTTGCCACTGGCCCAGAATTAGAAGATATTTGGCATAATTTTGATGCTTTAAATATACCCAAAGATCATCCAGCTCGAGATATGCAAGACACTTTTTATATAAAAGGAGAAAAAGATAAAGTGTTAAGAACTCATACATCTAATGTGCAAATTAGATATATGGAAAATTTGATTAAATCTGGAGGCAAACCTCCTTTTGCAATTATTGCTCCTGGTAAATGTTTTCGTAATGAAGCAACCGATGCTACTCACGAAATGCAATTTTATCAAATTGAAGGTTTGATGATTGGAGAAAATATAAATATGTCGCACTTAAAAGGAATACTTTCTCATTTTTATAAAAAAATGCTAGGTGAAGATATAGATTTGCGTTTTCGCCCAAGTTTTTTTCCTTTTACTGAACCATCTATTGAATTTGATTTAAAATTTAATGGGAAATGGTTAGAAATGGGAGGAGCGGGAATGGTTCATCCGAATGTTTTAAAAAACTGTGGAATTGATCCAGAAAAATATCAGGGTTTTGCTTTTGGTCCAGGACTTGAAAGGCTTATGGTTATTAAATATGGTATGCCAGATATTCGCCCAGCTTATCAAGGAGATTTAAGATTTAATCAGTTTTAATTTGTTATTTTAATTATGAAAATTTCTTATAATTGGTTACAAAATTATTTTGAAGAAAAATTACCAGAACCAGAAAAAGTGGCGGAGGAAATTATTTTTCATTCTTTTGAAGTGGAATCTCTCGACAAGCTCGGGACAGGGGGAAAAATAGATTGGATTTTTGATATAAAAGTTTTACCGGACAGAGCGCACGATTGCCTTTCTCATTTTGGAATTGCTAAAGAAATTTCCGCTATTTTTAATTTAAAGGTCTTACCTTCGCCAAAATCCGGCGGAGGGCAAGACCTTGGACAAGGCCTTTCTTTTTCCCTTCGGGAAAAGGCAAGGCCTTGTCCAAAAGAAGAAACTTCTCTACAAATAGAAATTCAATCTGATAAATGTTTGCGTTATATCGGACGAATAGTTAGAAATATAAAAATTGGCAAAAGTCCAGATTGGTTAAAAGAAAAATTGGAAACAATAGGGCAAAGATCAATAAATAATATTGTGGATGCTGCAAATTTTGTAATGTTTGATTTGGGACAACCAATTCATTGTTTTGATTTAGATAAACTGGAGAGCCCAAAAATAATTATTAGAAACGCAAAAGAAGGAGAAAAAATAATAACTCTTGATAAAAAAGAAGTAAATTTAGATGAATCAATTTTACTCATTGCCGATGAAAAAAATCCGCTTGTTATTGCCGGAATAAAAGGGGGAATAAAAGCAGAAGTAGATGAAAATACCAAGAATATAATTATAGAAGTCGCTAATTTTGATGCGGTTTCAACCAGAAAAACTGCTAGGAAAATTGGTATTTTGACTGACGCTGTAAAAAGATATGAAAATGAAATATCTCCAGAACTTTGCGAACAGGCAATGAATGAGATAACCGAAATTATTTTTAATTTGGCTGGTGGTGATGTTGAAAAGATTGTAGATGTTTATCCCAAAAAACCAGAACAAAAAAATGTTTTTGTTTCAGTAAATTATATAAATAAACGTTTGGGGACATTTTTTTCAAAAGAAGAAATAGAAAATGTTTTTGAAAGATTAAATTTTGAATATGAAGAGGAAAATGGAGAGTTCAAAATTTTAATTCCATTATCACGTATTGATATTACTGGACCGCATGACATAGTAGAGGATGTAATAAAGATTCTAGGTTATGAAAGAATAAAAGGAGAATTGCCAGAAATAGATTGGAAACCAAAAACAAATGAAAATTATTTGAAAATGTTTTTTGCCAGAAATAAACTTTTAAACGATGGATATTCCGAAGTCATGACATACTCTTTTAGAGATAAAGGGGAAGTGGAAGTACTTGCTTCAGCTTCGGATAAAAAATTTTTAAGAACAAATTTGAGTGATGGATTAAAGGAAAGTTTAAAATTAAATCAACTTAATGCACCATTACTTGGGATCAACGAAGTAAAAATTTTTGAAATTGGAACCGTGTTTAAAAAAAGTGGAGAAGAAATACATATCGCATTTAATAATAAAAAAGAAATTAAAGAAATGAATTTGGATGAGTTTATGAAATCGGCAGATTCTTTTTTGAATGGTCTGGCTGGGGTAGGGGACCCAGAAAACCGAGGACCTGAAAAAAAGATTATGCCGATGAAATTTAAAATGTGGTCAGCTTTTCCTTTTATTTTTCGTGATATAGCAGTATGGATGCCAGAGGGAGAAGATCCAAAGGAATTAAAAAAGATACTTATAGAAAATGGAACAGAACTTTTAATAAAAGAACCTTATATCTTTGATTCATTTACAAAAGAAGGGAAAACCTCTTATGCTTTTAGGCTTGTTTTTCAGTCTTACGAAAGAACCTTAAAAAATGAAGAAATAGATGAAATTATAACTAAAATAAGCCATAAAATAAAAGAAAATTCAAGTTGGCAAATACGATAAAAAGCTAGTTTTTTTGCATAATTTTGATATAATATAACTATATATGGCTAAAGAAAAAGAAATAAAAAATGGGCATCATTATGATGCCTCTGATATCTCGGTGTTAGAAGGACTTGATCCTGTCAGACGTCGTCCAGGAATGTATATTGGAACAACTGGTCCCGAAGGCTTGCATCATTTAATTTGGGAAATTTTTGATAACTCACGCGATGAAGCAATGGGTGGTTTTTGTGATGATATTGAAATTGTCTTACTTCCCAACAATCGTATTCGTGTTGCGGATAATGGTAGAGGTATTCCTGTTGATATCCATAAAAAAACAAAAGTTTCTGCTTTGGAAACTGTGATGACTACGCTTCACGCAGGAGGAAAATTTGGCGGAGAAGGGTATAAAGTTTCTGGAGGTTTACATGGAGTGGGAGCTTCTGTTGTAAACGCGCTTTCTATTTATTGCAAAGCGGAAGTGCATAAAGATGGTGGAAAATATATTCAAGAATATTCTCAAGGTAAGAAAAAATCTGCAGTAAAAAAAATTAGTCCTTCTAAGTTAAATGGGACAATTATCACTTTTGAACCAGATAAAGAAATTTTTAAAGATATTAAATTTGATTTAAATACAGTTATAAATCATATTCGTCAGCAAGCTTATTTGGTAAAAAAATTAAAAGTTTCAATTATTGATGCAAGGGAATGGGATAATAAAAAAGGTTTGGATGAAAATGACGTTTTTTATTTTAGAGATTTAAGTTTGGAATTGCCATCTATTTCTTTTTATTTTGAAGGAGGATTAATTTCTTTAATAAAATATTACAATAAACTTCAAAAATCGATTCAGAAAAATATTTTTTATGTTGAAAAAGAATCAGAAGGTGTTGTTGTTGAAGTAGCTTTACAATATGTTGATGATATTGTTGATAGAATAATTCCTTTTGCTAACAATATTTATACTGGAGAAGGTGGCACACATGTCACTGGTTTTAAAACTTCTTTAACTCGTACTTTGAATACCTATTGTAAAAAAAATGAAATGATGAAAGATTCAGAAGGCGGATTTACGGGAGATGACGTTTTAGAAGGCTTGACAGCTGTTATTTCGGTTAAATTAAGGGAGATACAATTTGAGGGGCAAACTAAGGCAAAATTAGGCTCTATGGAGGCTCAGAGTGCTGTTAGTACTGTATTTGGAGAAGCTTTTGCTAGTTTTTTAGAGGAAAATCCTGACGATGCCAAAGCTATAATTAATAAATCTGTTCTTGCCCTAAAAGCTCGTAAAGCAGCTAAGGCAGCCAAAGATTCAGTTCTTCGCAAGGGTGCACTTGAAGGAATGACACTTCCTGGAAAATTAGCCGATTGTCAAAGTAAAAGTGCTGAAGAATCAGAATTATTCTTGGTGGAGGGAGATTCCGCAGGAGGTTCGGCAAAGCAAGGAAGAGATAGACGCACTCAGGCCATTCTTCCTCTTCGTGGAAAAATTTTAAATGTTGAACGTGCACGCATAGATAAAATGTTAGCTTCCAAGGAAATTAGAGCTTTGGTTATTGCCATGGGAACTTCTATTGGAGATACTTTTGATGTTTCAAAAATGCGTTATCATAAAATAATTATCGCAACGGATGCTGATGTTGACGGGGCGCATATTCGTACACTTTTACTTACGTTTTTTTACAGATATTTTAGACCGGTTATTGATGCGGGATATATTTATATTGCACAACCGCCACTTTATAAAATAAAAAAAGGGAAAGAAATAAATTATGCTTATTCAGATGAGGAAAAAATTAAATTAATTGGTAAAACCACTGATGTTAGTGAGATTGAAGAAACAGAAGGAGAAATAAATGGGGAGCAAAATGAGGAAGAAAAAGAAGAAACAAAAACAAAATCAAATAAAATCCACATTCAACGCTATAAAGGTCTCGGAGAAATGAATCCAGAAGAACTTTGGGAAACGACAATGGATCCGGCACATCGTATTTTAAAGAAAGTAAATATAGATGATGCCGAAGAAGCAAATAAAGTTTTTGAAATTTTGATGGGCTCCGAAGTTCCGCCAAGAAAATCTTTTATTCAATCAAATGCAAAATTAGCAGAGATTGATATATAGTTAAAATAATTTATTTGTAATTATTTTTTCTCTTCTATTTCTTTTTTGAGCTTTGTTGAAAATTCTTCTACAGAAATATTTTCTATTTTTTCATTGTTTCTACTTTCTATGGTAAGTTTTTTTGATTCTTTTTCTTTATCCCCGATAACTATTAAATATGGAATTTTTTGCATTTTTGCATTACGGATTTTTTTACTTAAAGACTCGCTTGATTCATCCAATTCCACTCTAATATTATTTTCTTTGAGATTTTTAAAAATTTCTCTTGCATAATCTAAATGTTTTTCTTCAGAAATTGGCAATATTTTTACTTGCACAGGAGAAAGCCAGAGGGGGAAAGCACCGGCATAATGTTCAATAAGAAGACCTATAAATCTTTCAAAAGAACCAAATAATGCCCTATGAAGCATATAAGTTCTCTCTTGTTCTCCTTTTTGGTTTGTAAAGGTTATGTCAAATCTTTCTGGTAGATTAAAATCAAATTGTAAGGTTGAGCATTGCCATAATCTGCCTAATGCGTCTTTTATTTTAAAATCCAATTTAGGACCATAAAATGCTGCTTCTCCTTTTTCTTCAGTAAAATCTAATTTTTTTTCAGTAGCAATTTTTCTTAATACTTCTTCTGTGAAATTCCAACCAGTATCATTACCTGCATATTTATTTTTGTTTTCTGGATCTCTGAGAGAAAGGAAAACTTTTACTGTTCCTATGTCAAAACCGAAAGCTTTATATATAAAAAGTATAAAATCTATAACTTTCTTTAGTTCATTTTCTACTTGATCTTTTCTACAAATAATATGAGCATCGTCTTGAGTAAATCCTCTTACTCTGGTAAGTCCTGATAATTCTCCCTTTTTTTCAAACCTGTAGACCGTTCCGCATTCTGCCCATCGAACAGGTAAATCTCTGTATGATTTTGGTGTATCTTTAAATATCTGCACATGAAAAGGACAATTCATTGGTTTCAATAAATATTCTTCAGATATTTCAGCTTTTTTATTTTGTTGTTTTTCTTCAAGGGTTTGCCCAACTTCTATTGGAGGATACATACTGGCATTATAAAAACCCCAATGTCCAGACGTTTCCCAAAGTATTCTATTCCCTATGTGAGGGGACCTAACCAAATCATATCCATTTTTTATATGTTCTCCATACCAAAAATCTTCTATGATTCTCCAAAGCATTGCACCTCTTGGATGCCAAAGAGGTAGCCCTGATCCAACTTTTTCATCTATATGAAATAAATCTAATTCTTTTCCTAACTTTCTATGATCTCTTTTTTTTGCTTCTTCTCTTTGATTTAAATATTTTTCCAATTCTTCTTTTGTTTCAAAAGCCAATCCGTAAATACGAGTAAGCATTTTGTTTTTTTCATCTCCACGCCAATAGGCTCCGGCTACACGATCCAACTTAAAACATCCATCTTTAATTTCTTTTGTTGGATTTTCCAAATGTCCACCTCTGCATAAATCTGTAAAATTTCCACAAGTATAAAAAGTTATTTTTTCTTTTTTGTCCGAAATGTCATTTATTAATTCTATTTTATATTCATTATCTTGAAAAAATTCTTTTGCTTCTTTTTCTGTTTTTTCTTCATGCGAAAATTCTTTCCAAGATTTCAAAATTTCTTTCATTTTCTTTTCTATTTTTGGCAAATCCTTATCAGAAATAGGAGAAGAGAATTCAAAATCATAATAAAAACCATCTTCAATTACTGGTCCGATAGTGGTTTTTGTTTCTGGATAAAGTTCCAAAACGGCTGCTGCCATTAAATGAGCTAATGAGTGTCTTAAATTATGTAGTTTTTCATTTTTATCTTCCATAAAAAGTCCTTTAATTATATAGTATTTTAGAGGCAATAAAAAGACTTGCTTTTTTTAAGTAATATGATATAATACACATGACTAGTTAAAGCCAGTTCTTTTCAATTAAAAAACCGTACCTGACGGATTTCAGGTAATGAAAAAAGGAGAAATATCATGATGAACGATACGTTAGCACGCCAAAAAGCACGCGCGGTCGGTAAAATTACCACTGCTTTACTTTTGAATGATCCTTCGGAAGAAGATCTGCGGGTTATAAATTCACTTTCTGACGCGACTGCAAAAAGACGCGTCAAAGCAATTTATTTTCCTGGTGGAAAAGGTCTTGTAAAAAAAGCTGAAGGAGTTTACCCAGAGTTCTTACTTGAATTTCACGACGGTTGGGTAGAGTTTTACAAAAACTTTGATATCACGATTGACTTAAATGATTTCCCGCTTCCAAATAATTTAATTTTGGAACCTGGTCAAAACTATTGGTCAATTATTGTGCCGGATGGGATGAATCCACAAAAAGCATTTGAACTGCGTAAACAAATTACACCGGTTTGTGAATATACATCTGTTTCAAAAATAATTGATGTATACCCAAGGGTAAAAGTTTCTGTAATTCGCGCGGAACAAAATGCTAAAATTCTGCATCCGAATACTTCACTCAATAAAAGTATGGAACTCGGTCTTTTTGGTACCACTTTCACTGAAGGGTGCCTGATTGATGGAAGAGTCTGTAAAGATTCTGGTATCCATCTTGATGTTGATGGATGGACACTCCATACTGGTTCTCGCTATTCGGGCGGTGATGTTCCGAGCTCGGGTTGGCTCCTCGGCAGGTTCTATGTGGATTCGCTCAATCCGGACGATGCCGATCCGGGCTTGTCTCTCCGTCAGAAGCAGTTTTAAGCTTTTTACTTTTTTCTTTTTCTCTTTTCAAAATTATGATTGGCGTTATGTTGCAAAACTGACGCCAATTTTTTATACTGAAATTGGCTATTAAACTGATCTTTTTAAAACTAAGACAACAGTTTGCCATATTTAGAAACTGCTTGCAAAAAGTTGAGCATAGATAATACAGATTTTTAATAATGCTACATATTGCTCACGACCGTGAGAAAACACAGAAAATTAGGAAACTGATTTGTCGGTGAAATAGATGATTTTTTGCAACAGGACGGTTCTCGCTATTCGGACAGTAATGTTCCGAACTCGAATTGGAACAACGACAGGTTCAATGTGAATTCGCTCAATCCAGACAATGCAAATCCGAACTTGTCTCTCCGTCAGAAGTTTCTCACTTAAATCCGCTTTCAATTTTAATTGGGCGGATTTTGTGTTTGTAGGTATTTTAACCAACCGTTTGTCATTTTAGAAATTTCTTGCAGTTTTAATTCTATATTTAGATATGCTTTTTCCGTAATAATTTTTATTTCATATTCTGTTCTGAATAGTTGTTTTAGTGTTTCTATTTGGAGTCTGGCTTTTTTGACTGATATTATTTTTTCAGGTTTTGATTCAAGCGAAGCATTTATCAGAAGAGAAAAAGTTTGTAAAAATTCTTTCTCAATATAACTATGAATTCCCAATTTGTCTCGTTTTGGCAACTTGTTGCCAATTGTATACACATAGATATATAATTTTCTCATCTTATGAACGACAGGGATATCAAAAATTGCGTCGGGGGGGGGGGCTGTTTGTAGTTTTTTCCATAATATAGTAAGTCTATCAAATTTGCTTCAAGCATGGAAGGAATTTAAAAAATGCAAAACAAAAAAGATAGATGTCGCCGAATTCGAATTTAATTTAGAAAGTAATTTATTTTCTTTACATCAAGAGTTAATAGATAAAACTTATGAACCTGCAAAATATCAGGCATTTTTTGTATATGATCCAAAACGCAGGCATATACATAAAGCCATAGTTTTAGATAGAGTTTTAAACCAAGCTATTTTTAGAATTTTATATCAAATTTTTGATAAGCATTTTATTTTTCATTCTTACTCTTCAAGAACTAAAAAAGGAACACATAAAGCTTCAGAAAAACTTTTTATAGCTTTACGCAAAGAAAGTAAAAATTGGAAACAACCAGTTTTTGTTCTAAAGTGTGATATTAGAAAGTTTTTTGATAACATTGACCACGTTATATTATTTGAGTTAGTTAAGAAAAAAATTTCAGATGCAGATGTCTTATGGTTAATTGATAAAATTTTAAAAAGTTTTGAAAAATCTCCAAATGTCGGACTCCCGCTTGGTAATGTGACAAGCCAACTTTTCGCGAACATTTATTTAAATGAATTAGATCAATTTATAAAACACGAACTCAAGGTTAAGCATTATTTCAGATATGCTGATGATTTTATTTTAATTTCTGAGAATGAAAGTGTGTTTGCATTTTATAAAAAAGAGATAGAAAGTTTTTTAAAACAAAAATTAAAACTTGAGTTGCATCCAGATAAAGTTTTTATAAGAAAATTAAAACAAGGAATAGATTTTGTTGGTTATGTTGTCTTGCCTAATGCAACTGTGTTGCGAACAAAGACTAAAAAGAGAATTTTTAAAAAACTTAAAAAGGCACAAAAAGAGCTAATTTTGGGGAAAATAAATAAAGATGAGTTTCAACAAATTAAAGCTTCTTATATGGGTGTGCTAAAGCATTGTAAAAATAAGGGTATAAAAAGAAAGATTCGAAAAGTTCTCTTGGCAAGGGAGATTTAGAGGATTATATTAGTATCTACTAACTTTTCATATGTAAAGATAGTAGACAGTTTTTATCTAAAGGGAAATTTTGCATTTCATATTTAATATGCTAATATAAAATACATTATGGTAGTACGAATGAGACATACAAAATCGCATACGGCAAATAGGCGTTCTCATCATGCTTTGACGAGTACGGGCTTTGTCAAGTGCGAAAATTGCAAAAATCCTAAAAAACGTCACACCGTTTGTTTAGGTTGTGGTTTTTATCGTGGAATGAAAGTTTTGGATTTGGTAAAAAAGGCAGAAAAAAAGCAAAAGAAAGAAAAAGCAGCTCGGGCAAAGAGCTAGTTTATAAAGTAGAAAGTTATAAAGTTCGTAAAGTTGGGAAGATTTTAGATTTTCTTTTAACTTTATAAACTTTATAGCTTTGAACTAACGTATGGCAAACAGGCACCTTTCAAGATCAATAGTACTTCAAACACTTTTTGAGTGGGATTTTATGACCGTCTCAGAAAAAAAATCTTGGAATAATGAAAAAATAAAAGAAGCATTAAACAGAAATCTTAAAGAATTTGCTCCAGGTCTGGAAGATGACCTTTTCGTTTTTTCTCTAGTTGAATCAGTTTTAAAAAATAGTAAATCAATTGATGAGATAATAGAAAAAGCTGCGCCAGATTGGCCGTTGGATAAAATTTCTGTTGTTGATAGAAATATTTTGAGAATCGGATTAACAGAACTTCTTTTTAGCGACAGAAATCAAGTGCCTCCTAAAGTGGCAATTAACGAAGCGATAGAATTAGCTAAAACTTTTGGTGGAGAAAATTCCGGTAAATTTGTAAATGGAGTGTTGGGTGCGGTTTATAAAGAAATTGGCGAACCTGGCAAAGAACAAGTAAGTAAAAAAAAGAAAGATGATGAACCTCTAGATATTACAAAATTGCCAGTTGAAAAATTAGGCGGAGCTTTAGTTTATGCCAAAAAAGATGGCGATGTCCTATTTGCTTTTGTGCATGATGTTTTTGGTTATTGGACTTTATCCAAAGGTAAAATAGGCGATAGCCCAGAAATTGCCAATGAAAGTGTTGAAGAAGGAACCATCAGAGAAATAAAAGAAGAAATTGGTTTGGACATTGTTATTAAAGAAAAAATTGGAGAAAATGAATACGTGGCGACACATCCAGAAAAAGGAAAAACCTTAAAAAAAGTTACTTACTTTTTGGCTGAAAGCGAATATCGCGAATTACAACTTGGAACTTCAGGGGGATTAGATGGAGCAAAGTGGTTTCAGCTTTCTGAAATTCCCGAATTGCATATTTATAATGATATTATTCCGTTGGTTAGCAAAGCGATAGAAATAATAAGTAGTAAAAAATTTTAATATAAAAATATGATTCAATTTTCAGATTTTGAGAAAAAAACAAAAATAAATTTTAAGAATAAAGATTTGTTGAAACAAGCTTTTATTCACCGTTCTTATATAAATGAAAATCCTGGCTTACATCTTTCTCATAATGAACGTTTGGAATTTTTGGGTGATGCGGTGCTTGAATTGATTGTGACAGATTTTCTTTATAAAAAATTTCCAAGTTATACCGAGGGAGAATTAACCGCTGTTCGTTCAGCTTTAGTGAATGCTATTATTATTTCTGAAGTTGCTTTAAAAGTAGGCATGAATGATTATTTATTGCTTTCAAAAGGAGAAGCTAAAGATAATGGCAAGGCAAGGCAATATATTTTGGCTAATACATATGAAGCATATATCGGAGCAGTTTATTTGGATCAAGGTTACGATTTGGTGAAAAAATTTATAACTACCACACTTTTGCCACATACAGATGAAATTGTTTCTAAAAAACTTTGGCGTGATGCAAAAAGTTTAGTACAGGAAAAAGCGCAAGAATTTGTTGGTGTTACTCCCGCTTATAAAGTTTTACACGAATCTGGTCCGGATCATGATAAACATTTTACAGTAGGTATTTTGTTCGGTGTTAATTTAATTGCTGAAGGAAAAGGAAAATCTAAACAAGAAGCGGAGCAGAAAGCGGCTGAGGCTGCATTAAAAATAAAAAATTGGTTAGAATAATATATGAAAGATTTTTTTAATTGGCATTCTAAAAAATCTAAATTAGATTTGATTAAGCAGAGACCTTATTTTCATGAAGGAGAGGTTTGGTATGCAAGTTTGGGTTTAAATATAGGGTACGAACAAGATGGAAAGGGATTAGATTATTTAAGACCAGTTTTGATTGTTAGAAAATTTAATAATGATGTTTGTTGGGTTTTACCGCTGACTCATACTCCGAAAGATACTATCTATTATGCTTATATTCAAGTACTAGGAAAACAAAGCACAGCTATACTTTCACAACTAAAACTTCTTGATGCTAAGCGTTTTAGTAATATGATTGACAAAATTTCAGAAGAAGATTTTAAATTAGTAACAAAAAAACTCAAAGAGTTAATTCCTTGAGTTTTTTAATTTATACCTCGTGCCGAAGCACGAGTCGGGCCGAAGCCATTTAGATTTTTAGTATAGCAAATTGTAAATAAATGTCAAGCGAAAAAGTAGAAAAAAGAATATGTCAAAACTGTAAAGGTGAATTTATAATCGAGCCAGAAGATTTTAATTTTTACGAAAAAATAAAAGTTCCGCCACCGACTTGGTGTCCGGAATGCAGGATGCAAAGAAGAATGAGTTTTTTGAATGATCGTAATTTTTATATACGTAAATGCGATAAAACTGGGGAAAGATGCATTTCTTTATTTCCAGAAAATTTTGAAACGCCAATTTTTTCTCCAAAAGCATGGTGGGCAGATGATTGGGATGCTATTTCATATGGGCAAGATTATGATTTTTCAAAACCATTTTTTGTGCAATTTAAAGAGCTGATGAAAAAAGTGCCTCAATTTTCTATGCAAAGTCAATATACCACTTTAATAAATAGCGAATGCACAATGATGGGTACTTACAACCGAAATTGTTTTATGGTTACTAATACTCAATATTCAGAAGATTGTGCTTATACTACTTTTGCGGCTCATAGTAATAAATGTTTAGATTGTTATATGTGTAATAATTCAGAATTATGTTTTGAATGTATAAACATTAGAAAATGTAGCAAAGTAATTTATAGTATTGACTGTGAAGATTGTTTAAATATTTCTTTTTCAAAAAATCTGAGGGAATGTCATGATTGTTTAGGTTGTTTTAATTTAAGAAATAAAGCTTATTGTATTTTTAATAAACAATATACAAAAGAAGAATATTTTGAAAAATATAAAGAATATAATATTGGTTCTTATGTGGTTGTTCTTAATTTAATAGAAAAATTCAGAAAAGAAGATTTAAAATATCCAAAAAGATTTATGGAAGGAACGAAAAATAATAATGTTTCTGGTAATTATTTATATGAATCAAAAAATTCCTTTAATACTTTTGAGTCAGTTGGATTAGAAGATTGTAAAAACTGTCAATTTTGCCACTTAAAACCAGTTTATGATTCTCAAGATGTGACCTTTTGGGGTGGCAATGCTAGATTTGTATATGACTGTATGGGGGCAGGGGACAATGAAAGCATGATCAAATTTTCAATTGATTGCTGGGCACAAGCTTCAAATATTGAGTATTGTTATCATATTGTTGCCCCCAATGATGATTTGTTTGGTTGTATTGGGTTGAAACATAAAAGATATTGCATTTTAAACAAACAATATACTAAAGAAAAATACGAAGAAATGATTCTGAAAATAAAAAAACATATGGATGAAATGCCATATATTGATAAAAAAGGTAGAGTATATAAATATGGAGAGTTTTTTTCTAGTGAACTTTCTTTTTTTGGCTATAACGAAACTCTAGCTTATAGTTATTTACCTATCTCAGAAGAACAGGCAGAAAATATAGGATTAAATTGGACAAAAATAGAATTTAATAAATATGAGATAACAAAAAAATCTTCAGAATTGCCAGATGATATGAAAGATGTAGATGATTTTATTTTGAAAGAAGTTATAGAAGACGAAGAAAATAAACGAGCTTATAAAATCGCTGAACTGGAATTTCAAATATTAAGACAATTAAAAGTTCCTTTACCAAGAAAACATTTTAATGAGAGACATTATGAGCGTGTAAAAAAAATTAATCCCATGAGATTATGGCATAGGAAGTGTATGAAAGAAGGTTGTACCAATGAATTTGAGACTTCTTATGCTCCTGATAGACCGGAGATAGTGTATTGTGAAGGTTGTTACAACAAGGAGGTGTATTAATATGGTAGAATAAAAATATGCGACTCAAAAATCTTGAAATCAATGGCTTTAAATCTTTTTCTAAAAAAACAATTTTGGAATTTCAAAATCCCATTGTTTCTATTGTTGGGCCAAATGGGTCTGGTAAATCAAATGTGGTAGAAGCGCTTCGTTTTGTTTTAGGTGAACAATCTATGAAATCTATGCGTGGTTCTATGGGTGCGGATTTGATTTTTAAAGGTTCAAAAAATTTACCAAAAGGATCTAGGGCGGCTGTTTCAATATATTTTGATAATTCCGACAAAGTTTTCAAACTTTCAAATGAAACTGGAGAAAACATTAATTTAAATTATGATATTATTTCTATTTCTCGTGAAGTTTACCCTGATGGTTTAAATAAATATATTTTAAATGGGTCAGAAGTTCGATTGAAAGATATAAATAATCTTTTGTCTTCGGTTAACATTGGTTCTTCCGGCCATCATATCATTTCACAAGGTGAGGCTGACAGAATTTTGAACGCATCTCCTAGAGATAGAAGGGAAATGGTGGAAGACGCACTTGGCCTCAAAATTTATCAATACAAAATAAAAGAAGCACAACGCAAATTAGAAAGGACGCTGGATAACATGAAAGAGGTTTCTCTTTTGCGACGGGAAAATGCTCCACATTTGAATTTTCTAAAAAAACAAGTGGATAAATTTGAAAAAGCAAAAGAAGTAAAGGAAGAACTATCGGTTCTTTATCAAGGATATTTGAAAAAAGAAGAAATTTATTTAGAAAGTGAGAAAAAAAATGCATTAGCTGAAAAAACAGAATTAGAGCATAAATTATCTAATATTGAAAAAAGTTTTTCAGAAATCGGTGTAATGTCTGAAGAAAAAGAAAATCCAGCTTATGCAGAGATACGAGAAACAGAAAGAAAAATATCAGAATTAAGGTCACAGAAAGATGAATTTTCTAGAAAATTGGGACGTACTCAAGCTATGCTTGAATTAAAAGAAAATAGGGTAAAAATGTCAGGCAAGTGTCCGATGTGTGGAAGTGTTATTATCCAAAAAAAGGAAGAAGATGAAAGAGATTTTAATGAAAGTAAAGAAACTGAAAAAAAGATTCAAGCAGAAATATTAAGTTTAGTGGAGAAGGAAAAAGAATTAATTCAAAAAACTGAATCATTAAAAATTTTGATAGATACAGATAAAGACAAAAAAAGGTCTGGAGATGTCCGACGCTTGGAACTCACTATGGATAAAAATAAAATCTTATCAGATATTAATCTTGTTAAAATAAAACAAGATCAACTTTTTCACATAGAGAATGATTTTTTGAATGAGATAAAAGAAGGGGAAGTTTTACTAGGACAAGAGATCTTGTCTTATAAAAATTTTCAGACAGAAGAAATTGGAGAAAATATTGATAGAAGTTTACAAGAGGAATTAAGAAAAAAAATTGAACGTTTAAAAATAAAATTGGAGGACGCTGGTTTGGGAGGAGGTTCTGAAGTAATAAAAGAATTTGAAGAAGTTTCTCAAAGGGATAATTTTTTGGCGAAAGAAATGGAAGATTTGGCCACAAGTATAGAATCACTCCGTAAACTAATGACGGATTTAAAAGAAAAAATAGATATAGAATTCAAAGAAGGAATTAAGAAAATAAATATAGAATTTGATAATTTCTTTAGTCTAATGTTTGGTGGGGGAACCGGTTCTTTGGAAGTTGTAATTGAAAATAAAAGAAAAAGAAAAGGAGAAGAAATAGAAGAAGAAACAGAGGAATTTGAAGAGGAAGAAGAGGAACCTGAACAGGGTATAGAAATAAATGTTTCTCTTCCACACAAGAAAGTAAAAGAATTAAATGCACTTTCTGGAGGTGAAAGATCTTTGACTTCCATTGCTCTTCTTTTTGCTATGTCTCAAGTAAATCCGCCACCATTCTTGGTTTTAGACGAAACAGATGCGGCGCTTGATGAAGCAAATTCTCGCAAGTATGGGGATATGTTAGAAAAACTCTCGCATCATTCTCAACTTATTGTCGTTACTCACAATAGAGAAACAATGTCTCGTGCTGGTATTTTGTATGGCGTTACTATTGGGAACGATGGAGCCTCAAAACTGTTGTCTGTAAAATTAGACGACGCTGTCGCTATAGCTAAATAAGATATTTCTTACATTTAACAGGCTTATTTTTATTCAAACTTTATTTTTTCTTCTTTGCCAAAAATTATTTTTTCTGGTTGGAAAGATTTATTTAATTTGACTGTGTTTTTTATTATAGACATATTTCCGTCTCTATTTAATTTAATTTCCAAAAGCATTCCTTGCATTGTATTTTCTGAAAAACCTTGATCAAAAATAAAGTTGCCTAGAGAATAAGCAATAAAACTATTTTTATAAACTTCCGTATCTTCTATCACATGTGGATGATGTCCGATCAC
>Ga0172381_10002377_pt1 | contig 20776 bp, 18 predicted proteins | sample Leawel6488metaG_FD_119754 | JGI IMG/M metagenome (GOLD analysis project Ga0172381, IMG submission 119754) | Leachate microbial communities from a municipal landfill in Southern Ontario, Canada - Leachate well 64-88 metaG | ecosystem: Engineered > Solid waste > Landfill > Unclassified | place...
ACGGGCCGTTATAGTTATGGATGGTGACCTCCAGGACCCGCCGGAGTTGATACCTGAAATGATTGAAAAACATAAAGAAGGGTTTGAGGTAGTATATGCCGTAAGGAAGAGCAGGGCTAACGAAACGATTTTTAAGAAAATCACCGCGTATTTTTTTTATCGGTTTTTTTCGCTTATGGCAAATGTAAAGATGCCTCTAGATACAGGGGATTTCCGGTTAATCGATGAAAAAGTCACAGAAAGCCTAAGGGGCATAAAAGAAAGGAGTAGGTTTGTGAGAGGGCTGGTGAGCTGGGTGGGTTTCAAGCAAGCAGGCATTCCCTATGACAGAGAAAAGCGAAAAACCGGCAAGACCAAATATTCATTTTTTAAAATGTTGAAGTTTTCTATCGACGGGATTACTTCGTTTTCGGATTTTCCTCTTAAAACAGCTGCGTTTATTGGCATAGCCATATCTCTGGTAAGTTTTCTAGTGGGTATCTATTATATTCTTATTAAGCTATTTACCGATAGGCTCCTTCAAGGCTGGGCAACTTTACTTGTGAGCATATTGTTTTTGGGGGGTATCCAGCTTATATTCCTTGGTGTTATTGGAGAATACATAGGGCGTATTTATGAGGAAGTTAAACAAAGGCCCCTATATATCATTAAAGAAAAACAAGGTTTTTAGAAAAAATCCGGACTCAGAAAGAGAGTTTAAAGAAACGCTACCGCAGGGGTAAGATGAATAGCAATAAAGCCTTAGATAAACTGTCAACCTGTTCTCTTGGTTCAAAAGGGAAGTTACGCCGGGAAGAGGAATTCCATGATAATTGGGCCAGAAGTATTGATGTAGATAAACTTCTGGTAAGAGAATCTTTTGAGGCGGTAACCGCGGTTGAAAACAAAAGGGCTCTTGAAGAATTAGCGGGCCTTAAAGGGAAGAAGATATTGGATTTAGGATGCGGAGCAGGGGAAGCCTCGGTTTATTTTGCCATAAAAGGTGCCGATGTCTATGCGGTAGACATTTCAAAAGAAATGCTTAAGAAAGCACAAGAATTAGCCGCTAAACATAAAGTGAATATAAAAACATTTAATATGAGATCCGAAAAACTTGAATTTGAAGATGATTATTTCGATTTTTTGTTTGGTAACGGCGTTTTGCATCACAGCTGTCTTGAGCCGGCTTTTTCAGAGGCCAGCCGGGTGCTAAAAAAAGAAGGTAAGGCGGTTTTTATTGAGCCATTGGGATATAACCCGCTCATTTCTATTTACCGGAAAATGGCCAAGTCAGTAAGAACCATAAACGAGACCCCTTTAAAATATAATGATATTAAAATTACCAAGAGATTCTTTTCCAGCGTCCGTTTTGAATATTTTTGGTTTTTTTCATTGTTCATTTTTATTTATATGTATATCGTAGAAAGAATACATCCATCCAGCCAGCGTTATTGGAAAAGGATTATAAGCCAAAGCGAAAAATACAGAGCTTTATTCAGGCCGCTTAATTATTTTGATTGTCTTTTACTGAAAGTTTTTCCCTTTATGGGCAGGTTTTGCTGGAATATAGTCATTATTTTAGAAGATAAGATTAAGGCGCCTCTTTATGGATGAAAGAAAAATTTTTACAACTTTCCGTTTCTGGTTTGCTATATATTGCGTAGTTATCACGTTATCGTATGCAGTATGGAGGCTGTTTGTTTATTTTAAAAGATGAAAATATCTATCATTATCCCGGTTTTCAATGAGGTCAATACTATCGGTAAAGTTATAGAAGCCGTTGAGAAAGTAAAATTTTCCGGTTCTAGGGAAATTATCGTTGTTGACGACGGATCAATCGACGGGACAAGGCAATTTCTTGAAAAAATAGACGATCCTAACCTTAAAAAAGTTTTTCATAGCAGGAATCAGGGCAAAGGCGCCGCTATAAGATCGGCCTTACCGCAAGTCAGTGGCGATATAGTTATAATACAGGACGCTGATTTAGAATACTATCCTGATGAATTTCCTCAGCTGATAGAACCTATTTTAAATAAAAAAGCCGATATTGTTTTTGGTTCCAGGTTCATAGGCACACATCGCTGCTTTCTTTTTACTCATTACATAGGAAATAAAACTATAAATTTGGCCGCTAATATTTTGTATAACACAATCCTTACTGATTTTATGACCGGGCATAAAGCTTTTAAGGCCGAGACGCTCAAAAATATTTCTATTAGGTCTAACCGGTTTGGCTTTGAAGCGGAGATAACCGGGATGATGTTTAGGAAGAACTTTAAGGTTTACGAAGTCCCGATTTCATACAGCGGCCGGGATTACTGTGAAGGTAAAAAAATAAAGTGGACAGATTTCTTTGTTTGTCTTTGGTGGCTGGTTTATACTAAATTCAGGCGGCTTTAAGTTTTTTTAAGAAAGCGGGATATCGTCAATATGGAAAAACCTTTCATCCGCAGACAATTTCTATCCATTCCTCATTTGCCGACATTTCTGTTATTTATAGGCTATATTTGTTACTGGTTGGAGCTTTATTTTGTTAAAAGGAATTCTGCCACAACCTCTTTTTTGGCCACAGGCCTATTTTTTTGTTTTTCCGTTTTTTTAATTATTCGGCAGAAAAATAATATTTTAAAAACTTTCAAATGGTGCGTAAGGGAGTTTAGGGGGCAGGGTGCTTTTTTAAAAATAATTATTTTTTTTGCGGGGATTATTGGCTCAGGCATAATCCTGAATGTGTTTCTGGCGCTTTGTCTTCCACCGCACTTACCTCAAGAGTTCGACTCGCTTAATTATCACCTTACCATTCCCCGCCAGCATCTTATCCTGGGAAGCTTCAGCCATATAGGCTGGTCTTCAGCAGATCTGTTTCCTATGCCTATACAGTTTGCGCTTGCTCCCTACTGGTTTTTACGTGAGGTTCCGGGGAAACTTATTCATATATTTTTTACCTTCGGCTTGCTCGCTGTTTCCCTTAATATAGTGAGGAAGCTAAGTAAAAATAATTTTTTATCCTTAGCTGTGATATTCGCGGCTGTCTTGGGTTCTCATAATATTGGGATACAAATGCCGATTTTAATGCTGGATATAGTTATGGCTTATCTGTTTATAGCAGGAGTAGACAGCTTTCTACAGAAAAATTTTTTCTTAAGCGCGATAGAATTTTCTTTTTTCGTATGGTCTAAGTCTTTCTATTTACCACAAATGATTGTGGTCACTTGTGCTATTCTAATTGCCGTCTATTTTCTCAAGAAGATACAAATTAAAAAAATATCTTTTTCGTTTCAAGATACTGCCTATGATAGCCTTATCAACAGGAACTCTTTTAAAAAATTATCACTATGTATGATTTTAGCCGGTATCTTTATAGGCGGTCCATTTGTATTTAAATCTTTATATTATGCCGGCACACCTTTATTCCCTTTTTATCCGGGAATAGTAAGCTTGCCCTGGATTGATAAGGTATCGGGCCATTGGCAGTCTATACTTTCTTCCTCGAAAATGCATTTTGCTACAAAAGATGCTTATGGTACGGGACGCTCGCTATGGGAATTTATAAAGCAATTATGGATAATTGCCGTTCCGGAAAAAAACGCGGTTAACAGATACGATTATCCTTTGGGCCTGCCATATTTGCTTTTTCTAGGCCCATTTTTATATTTCACTGCCGTTTCATTTCTCAGAAAAAAGATTCCTATTTTATCTTTATTTGTTATTGTTTTTTGGGTAAGCTGGTGGCTTGGCTCACAGCAGGCAAGGTTTCTCTATATTCCTTTGTTGCTGATTTTTATATTGGTTTCATCTGCATTAAAAGCTCCTCCCAGAGTTTTCTTAACCTGTTTGGTAATTGCTTTATTATTTAACCTAATAGCCATTTACAGGGCGCATTCAGCCGATTTTTTAAAACGTCCTATGCAAGTTATGCGTCAGAAAGATAAAGACCTTTTAGAGATGAATAAAGCTTACGGCAAGGTTTTGGAGAAAAAAGAAGTTATCTTGGACTATTATGACGCAGCTTATGCTGTCTTTCCCGTAAAAGTATCCTGTGATAACGATTATTGGGTACTAAAATAAATTATGGAACAGAATACTTGCATAAATATTTCCGGAATGAAATTGGATATTGTCCAGATAAAAGGTGTTATCGCCAGTATGGAACACTGGATAAAAAATAAAATATACGGCAATTACATTGTCGTTGCTAATGCTAATGATTTGACTATGGGCGGCAGAAATGTGAAAGTGCTGCAGGCAATGAACGCTAGCGCTCTTACGGTCGCTGATGGCTTTTCGTTGATTTTGTTGGCCAGGCTTTACGGATACCAGCTTAAGAAAAGAGTTTACGGGCCGGATTTAATGTTAGAACTTTTAAGAGTTTCGGAAACCAAAGGTTATTCACATTTTTTCTATGGTTCAACAGATAATACTTTGAATAAACTAACTTTGAATCTTAGGAAAAAGTTTCCAAGATTAAAAATAACAGGTTTTTATTCTCCTCCCTTTAGGGAATTGACTAAACAGGAGGATGAACAGGTTGTAAATAAGATCAATGAAAGTCAGTCTGATTTCCTATGGATAGGATTAGGCTGTCCCAAACAGCAACTTTGGATGTATGAACATAGAAAAAGCCTCAAAGTGCCTGTTATGATAGGGGTGGGGGCTGCCTTTGACTTTTTTGCCGCTACCAAGCCTCAGGCACCGCGCTGGATAAGAGATAATGGGTTTGAGTGGCTATTCCGTTTTATGGTTGAACCTGGCCGCCTCTGGAAAAGATATTTTTTGGGAAATCTAATCTTTTTGTGGTTTTTTGCTAAAGAATTTTTAAGGATAAAGCTTTTAAAGAAAACCGTTCCTTAGCATAAATAACCTTTTTTGGATAGCCAACCCGGTTGCTATAATTGCAGAATTTTGTTTCAAAATACAGCCTCTCGCAGTGTTTTCGCCAGAGTTATAAAAGCATTGCATAAAAGAACGAATGATATTAAAATAAAACAGCCTTTTATTATATATTATTTATAGCCAAATTATCATTGAGTGACAAGGAAGTTGTTTTCATAGATAAGTAATCTATCCCTTGCGCCTACATATCGGTTAAGTTTCTTCGAAATTTAACCGAAGCGCTTCGGGGTCAATTCGCCTCGGCATTTTAGTGCCGGGCTCATTGAGGAGGAACGATAATGAAAGTAGTTATTTTATGCGGTGGAAGAGGGACTCGCCTGAAAGAAGAAACTGAATTTAAGCCTAAACCGCTGGTTGAAATTGGCGGCAAGCCTATTCTTTGGCATATAATGAAGATATATGCCCATTACGGGTTTAATGATTTTATACTTTGCTTAGGTTATAAAGGTAATATGATTAAAGAGTACTTTTTAAATTATGAAACTATGAACAAGGATTTTACTATACAGTTGGGAAAACATAATAATATAAAGTTTCATAGTGACCATACCGAAAAAGATTGGAAAATTACTCTTGTGGATACCGGCCAGGAGGCTTTGACGGGAGCAAGGCTCAGGAATGCGGCTCAATATATAGACAGCGATTTATTTATGCTCACCTATGGTGATGGTGTTGCTGATATTGACATAGGTAAACTTCTTGATTTTCATAAAACCCATAAAAAGATGAGTACTATTACCGGAGTTCGTCCCTCGTCACGCTTTGGAGAGATAGTTACTAACAACAAACAGGTTGTGCAGTTTAATGAGAAGCCCCAGGTAAGAGACGGTTTGATTAATGGGGGGTTCTTTGTTTTTAATAAAGATTTTCTGAATTATTTAGAAGATGATGATAACTGCCGGCTTGAGCACGGGCCTATGGAAAAACTGGCATCCCGCGGAGAGCTAATGGTCTATCCGCATGAAGGATTTTGGCAGTGCGTGGATACCTACCGTGAACTTGAGTTACTTACGAAATTATGGAACAGCCAAAATCCCCCCTGGAAGGTCTGGTAAAACGCGAATTATTACGAATTTGAGACAAATTACCGCTAATTAGTTGTTAATTATGATGAGTAAAAAATTTTGGAAAGGCAAAAAAGTTTTTATCACCGGTTATGAGGGATTCTTGGGCTCAAACCTTACTAAAACTTTGCTGGAATCTGAGGTGAATGTTTGCGGGTTAGATATTGTGACTGGCCGAAAGAAAACAATTTTATCCTGCAAGGATTCTTCCCGTATAAAAATTTATAAAGGCAGTGTTGAAAATCTTTCGCTGATTAATGAAATCATCAAGAAGCATAAAATAGAAATTATTTTCCATCTAGCCGCCGAAGCGTTAGTGGAGGACTGCCTCAAAAATCCCGTAGGCGGATTTTCGACAAACATCAAAGGCACTTGGAATATTTTAGAATCTGTCCGGCTTAATTCTTGCGTTAAAAGTATTGTTATTGCTTCAAGCGATAAAGCTTATGGCAGCTGTAAGAGCCTACCCTATAAAGAAGATACCCGTTTGTCTGGTATCCATCCCTATGATGTTTCTAAAAGCTGTGCCGACCTTATTGCTCACACTTATTATCATAGCTATAGAGTTCCGGTAGCCGTAACTCGTTGCGGCAATATCTTTGGCCCCGGCGACTTCAATCTTTCCCGCATAATCCCGGACACTGTAAATTCGATAATTAAAAGCAGGACTTTAATGATTAGAAGTGACGGTAAGTTTACCCGGGACTACATCTATGTTGATGATGTCGTAAAAGGATATATTCTCTTGGCTGAGAAGATGCGTCGGCTTAAGCTTTATGGTGAGGCTTTTAACTTTAGTGACGAAAACCCTATTTCGGTCGTTGATCTTGTAAAGATTATTTATAAAATCTGCGGTAAAAAGACCAACTACAAAATCCTCAAAAAAGCAAAATACGAGATCAAGCATCAATACCTATCATCACGTAAAGCACGAAAAATACTTGGCTGGAAACCCGGGCATAGGCTGGAAGAAGGGCTTAGGAAGACTTTTGATTGGCATGTAGAGATACTAGGTAAAGGCAAAGGTAGAGGTAGAGGTAGAGGTAAAGGTAAAGGCTAAGAAGAGCTGTAAGCCATAAGCTATAAGCTTTTAAATTAAAGTGTAAAATTGTAGAGATGTGTTTACATATTTTGTGTAAAGATGAATGGTATACAGTTGCGTAACTCGTATCATTATTCGTTTGCCGGCTGCGTTAATAAAATCTTATGAATAGAGATGGTTGACGTTCAACGACAGCCGTTTCGAGCTGCGCAACCCTTCAACGATGAATGATACGGCTATAGAGTAGACTGTAAACATAACTTTCGAATAATACATAAAGAGCTTAAGACTTATAGCTTATTACGATAAGTCCCAACGGCTTGATTTGAGATAACCTTTTTACGTTATTTTACCTGGGTTATTATGAAAATTACTTTTCTCGGCACTAACGGCTGGTATGATACTAAAATTGGTAATACTACATGCATACTTATTGAAACTAAGAGTGAATTTATAGTATTGGATGCCGGAGGCGGTATACACAAACTCGATAAGTATATAAGAAACAAAAAGCCGATTTATCTTTTCTTAAGCCATATTCATCTTGATCATATAATCGGGTTGCATACTTTAGCAAAATTCAAGTTTTCTCAGGGCATAGATTTATATTGCGCTTCCGGGATTAAAAAGCTTCTAACCAAGGTAATAACAAGTCCCTATACAGTTTCTTTGAATAGGCTGAAGACGAACATAAGGCTTAAGGAATTGTCTAAGTCAAGCAAATTCAGCTTCGGCTTAGAATTTAGGAAACTTAAACATTCTTGCACTTGCTATGGTTTTAGATTTATTCTGGAAGACAAAATAATTTCCTATGCCTCAGATACTGGAGTTTGTCCAAACCTGCATTATTTAGCCGCAGGTTCGGATTTGTTTATTACCGAATGTTCCGCTGCCGGCAGTAGCCCGAATAAAGAATGGCCGCATCTTAATGCTAGAGAAGCGGCCTTGGTAGCTAAGAAATCCAAAGTCAAAAAAATGGTTTTGATGCATTTTAATCCTTATATTTATCCAACTGTTAGTTCCCGCAAGGCAGCACTCAGACAAGCCAAAGGAATATTTAAGAATACTTTTATGGCCTCAGATGATAAGGCAATGGAGTTATGAGTAGAAAAATACTTTTGACTGGCAAAAAAGGTTTTATCGGCAGGAATCTGCACGAGTTCCTAAGCCAGGATTTTGATGTCTTTGTTCCCGGGCACGAAGAGCTTGAGTTATTAGATGAAGCCAGGGTAAAAGAGTATATAAATGATAACAAGATTGATACTGTTGTTCACGCGGCCACTACGCCTTCTCATCGTAAAATAAAAAATCCTCGAGATGTAGCCCTTAAGAATCTAAAGATGTTTTTTAATATTGTAAAAAATAAAACTAATTTTTCAAAGATGATTTTCTTAGGTTCAGGCGCCGAATACGGTACGCATTTGCCTATACAAAAAGTCAAAGAAGAAGATTTTGATGCTCGTATCCCCGATGATGAACACGGATTTTCTAAATACATCTGTTCAAAATATATAGAAAATTCTAAAGGAATCGTCAACTTAAGATGTTTCGGCGTCTTTGGAAAATACGAAGATTACCAGATACGTTTTGTTTCCAACGCTATCTGCAAGGCGATTTTTGGTCTGCCCATAACTATTAAACAAAACAGGATTTTTTCTTATCTCTACATAGATGATCTATGCGGTATTGCTAAATATTTTGTTGATAATGACACAAACTGTAAAATTTATAATGCAGCTCCAAAGGAAAACGTAGACCTTTTAACGATTGCCAATAAAATTAAAAATATTTCAGGCGCAAAAGTTGACATCATCATCCACAATGAAGGGATGGGTAAGGAGTATACCGCAGATAGCTCTCGCCTAAATCAGGAACTGAAAAATTTTAAATTCACGCCTTTTGATAAAGCACTGGAAGAGTTATACCACTGGTATGTGGCGAACAAAGATATTATTGATAAGGATTTGCTTTTGTATGACCCTTGATTAATTATGAAAGTAAGCGATTATATATTTGATTATCTTGCCAAAGCCGGGATAAGCCATGTCTTTATGGTTTCCGGAGGGGCGGCAATGCATTTGGTTGATTCTCTAGGACGTAACTCCAACCTTGAGTATATTTGTAATCATCATGAGCAGGCTTCAGCGATCGCGGCTGAAGGGTACTTTCGAGCTTGTGGTAAAATGGCAGCAGTTTTAGTTACCAGTGGCCCGGGAGGAACGAATACTCTTACCGGAGTAATTGGGCAGTGGCTTGATTCAATACCTTGTATTTATCTTTCCGGACAAGTCAAGCGGGAAACTACTGCAGCTTTTTATCCAAAGCTAAAATTACGCCAGTTGGGTGATCAGGAAATAAATATTATCGATATCATAAGGCCAGTTACAAAATACGCGGTTACGGTCAATAATCCTGAGGAAATCGCCTATCATCTTGGTAAAGCGATATATCTAGCGACACATGGCCGGCCTGGCCCAGTATGGCTTGATTTACCGTTAGACGTTCAGGCTTCTATTGTAAAAGCAGGTAGGCTAAAAAAATACCAGCCGGATGAAAATAAACTTAGTTGCGGCCGGAATATTTCCGTATTATGCAGTAAGCTTTCTCAGTGTTTTAAAAAAGCCCAAAGGCCGGTAATTATCGCCGGGGGCGGAATTCGTCTGGCCGGGGCACAGGATAGTTTTATAAAATTTATTGAGGCTCTAAATATTCCGGTAGTATCAACTTTTAACGGCTTTGATCTTGTACCTATAAAGCATCCTTTGTTTATTGGAAGAATCGGAACTATAGGGGACAGGGCGGGCAACTTTTGCCTGCAGAATTCTGATTTGGCACTGTTTATGGGTTCGAGAAATAATATTCGCCAGATAAGTTACAATTGGAAGGCTTTTGCCAGAGCAGCCTTTAAAGTTGTGGTAGATGTTGACTGCTCTGAGCTAGATAAACCTACCATAAAACCTGATTTAAAAATTTGCGCTGATGCGGGAATTTTTATAAAGGAATTTAGCAAGCATTTTAAAAATAAGGTTCCTGATGGCCGGGGGCAGTGGCTCAGCTGGTGCCAGAAGCGTAAAAAGCTTTACCCGGTTGTTTTGCCTAAATATAAAGATCTTGGAAAGCTGGTAAACCCTTATTATTTCATAAAAGTATTAACCGAATGCCTTTCTAGTAAAAGCATAGTGGTCGCCGGCAACGGCAGTGCCTGCGTGACATTATTTCAGGCTGGAATTGTCAAAAAAGGGCAAAGGATGTTTTGGAATTCCGGCTGTGCTTCTATGGGGTATGATTTGCCGGCGGCTCTTGGCGCCTGCTTTGGAAGTAAAGATAAAAATGTTGTATGTATCGCCGGTGATGGCAGCCTGCAGATGAATATACAGGAATTTCAAACTCTCATTCACCATAAGCTAAATATGAAACTATTTATTCTTGACAACCGGGGCTATATATCAATACGACAAACGCAAAAATCTTTCTTTAACGGCAATTACGTGGGTTGCTCGCCTGATTCCGGTGTTACTTTGCCGGATATTATTAAAGTAGCTTCAGCTTACGGCTTGCCTACCTATACAATCGATTCCCACCGGAGCATGAAAGAAGCAATAAGGGGTATTCTGAAAAGGAAAGGGCCGGTTGTCTGTAATATAAAATTAACGCCCGATTATACATTCAGTCCTAAGCTTGCTTCTTTGCGCAATCCTGACGGAAAGCTTGTTTCAAAACCTCTTGAAGATATGAGTCCGTTTTTGCCGCGGAAAGAATTTAAGAGCAATATGATTATAGATACCTTGAATGAATAGAGGAGGGCTTCGATGAATTCGTTTGAGCTTCAAATGGTTGATATGCTTAAAGAGTTAAAAGAAAACTATTCGGCGGTAAGCGTACGCGCGGAATTTGAGTCAGAAGGGACAAAGCTTGAAGAGCTCTTGAGGCTTAAAGAAGTTTCTATGACCGCCGGCCTTGGCCTTACCCTTAAGATAGGCGGATGCGAGTCTATGCGGGACATACTTGAGGCACGAGTCGTGGGGGTAAATTGCCTGGCTGCTCCCATGGTTGAGTCCGCTTATGCTTTAAGTAAATACTTAAGAGCGGTTGATAAAGTTTTTCTTCCCGAAGAGAAAAAGAACATTGAGATAGTCTGCGACATAGAGACTATCAACGCAAGTGATAATTTAGAAAAGATGTTGCTTGTACCTGAGATTTCAGGCCTGCAGGGGGTAGTAATTGAGCGGGTAGATTTGTGTTTTTCTTTGGGGTTGAAAGAAAATGATATTAATAGCTCTAAAGTCAATGATATTGTTTTAAATATTATTCAGAAAGCAAAAAAGAAAAATTTATTGTGCATCATTGGGGGCGGAGTATCGGCTGATTCGCTGGATTTTTTCCGTTCGTTACCCACGGGATCCCTCGACCGTTACGAAACACGAAAAATATGTTTCAATTGTCCCAAAGCTTTAGGCTCTCAGGCACAGAAAGGGATATTAAAAGCTTTAGCTTTTGAGGTTCTGTGGCTTAAAAATAAATTCAGTTATTATGAGGGCATTTCTTCTGCCGATAAAAAGCGGCTAAGTTTACTAGAAGAGCGCTATCACGAAGCGATTGATGCGTTGACTTAATCAGAATCAGGAGGGGTAATGAATTTACTAGAATTAAAAATAGTCGATAGCTTAAAACGATTAAAAGAAGAGTATGCTGTAGAAGGAGTTAAAGCTGAATTTGAAGCCGAAGGCACACGCACCGAAGAGCTGATGAGACTTAAAGAAATATGCCTTGCGGCCAGGGTATCGTTGACTTTAAAAATAGGCGGCTGCGAAGCAATCCGTGATATGTATGATGCTAGAGCCATTGGGGTTGATTATTTGGTTGCCCCTATGGTTGAGACTTCTTTTGCTTTGGAGAAATATTTAAGAGCTATTGATATCGTATTTCCCAGTGATGAGCAGGAAAATGTCGAGTTTCTGATTAATATTGAAACTTTATACGCGGTAGAAAATTTTTCCCGGATGCTCCAGCTAAAACAAATAAATAAACTTAACGGAATTGTTGTCGGCCGGGTTGATTTATCGGGCTCTATGGGGCTTGATAGATCAGCGGTCAATAATCAAAAGATGTTTGATTTAACCAAAAGCACTTTAGAAAAAGCAAAACAAAAAGGTTTAGCTTGCGTTGTAGGCGGAGCCATTTCGGTGGAGGCGCTTGACTTTCTTCGCAAATTGCCCGCGGATTTAATAGACCGCTATGAAACCAGAAAAATTTGTTTTTTAATGTCGCAGGTTAAAGCTTCTAAGGCTTCTGAGGGCATCAATAAAGCCGTTGAATTTGAATTACTCTGGCTGCAGAATAAAAGGAATTATTATAAAGCGATTTCTCAGGAAGATGACAAGAGAATAAACATGCTTGAAGAACGTGTTGGAGGAGGTAAATAAGAAATGGGTAAAAGGGTAGCTCTTGTAACCGGGGCCAGCCGTGGAATTGGCAGGGCCGTTGCCGATACATTCAGAAGTGAGGGCGTTTCCGTTATAACTCCTACCAGAAAAGAAATGGACTTATCTTCGGATTCTTCAATAGATAGGTATATTATGTCTTTAACCGAGCCGATTGATATTTTGGTAAATAATGCCGGGGTGAATATTCTGTCTTTGGCAGAAGAAGTAACTGATGAGAATATAAGAGAAACTTTACAGATAAATCTCCTGGCGGCTTTAAGAATAATAAAGAAAGTTATTCCATTAATGGTTCATGCAAAGCATGCGAGGATAGTAAATGTAAGTTCAATATGGGCAATGGTGGCTAAGCCGGGCAGGCTTACTTATTCTATGGCTAAGTCAGCCTTGTGTGGGATGACGAGGGCCTTAGCTGTGGAATTGGCTCCTCATGGTATCCTCGTTAACTGCGTAGCCCCGGGATATGTTGATACCGAACTTACTAAAAAAAATAACAGCGTTGCCGACATCGAGAATATTAAAAAAACTATTCCTCTTGGCCGTTTATCTGAGCCGGCGGAGATAGCTGAGGTTGTATCATTTCTTTCTTCCGGCAAGAATTCTTATATTACAGGACAAACTGTAATAGCCGACGGGGGTTTTACGTGTCTTTGATTCAGGTAAAATCGAGGATAAGAGATTATAATGTTTACTTTGGAAGTATACAAAACTACTTACAAAAGATCGGTAAAAACTACCCAAATAGCTGCTACATTGTTGATGCCAATGTCTGGAAATTACATTGTAAAGAATTTTTAAAAGGTATAAACAGCGAAGAAGTCATAAATATTCCTATATCCGAAGCTGGGAAAACTCTTAAAACGGTCAGGGAGCTGTACGACAGGCTTATTGGGCGAACGGTAAAACGCAATCTAACAATAATATCTATAGGGGGGGGGATAACCCAGGATGTAACAGGATTTCTTTCTTCCACTTTATATCGGGGACTTAAATGGATATTTATCCCGACAACATTTCTGGCTCAGGCAGATAGCTGTATAGGAAGCAAGACTTCGCTTAATTACAAAAATTATAAAAATTTGATAGGTACTTTTTATCCACCTGCTGAGGTATTCATTGATACGCGTTTTATTGCTACCCAAAAAAGTGTCGACTTTTATAGTGGCTTTGGAGAGGCGATGAAACTTCATGTTATGGGCGGGGCCAAAAGCGCTGAAGGTTTTTTAAAGATTTTTCCAAAGCTTAAGGGCGAAAACAGTAAAATACTGCAGGAGGTAATCAGAGAATCGCTGCTCATCAAGCAAAATTACATAGAAGAAGATGAATTTGATAACGGAAAAAGAAATTTACTGAATTATGGCCACTGTTTTGGGCACGCGTTAGAAACCGCTTCTGATTTTAACATTCCCCATGGACAGGCGGTGGTAGCGGGGATGATTCTGGCTAACAGGGTAGCTTTAAGGCGGGGTTTGCTTTCAAAATTTTTGGAGGAACATCTTAGGGGAAAGTTTTTCTTACCATCATTGGTTGTAAAATTTAAGAAAAAATACCTTTCTTTCAATAAGGTGCTGGAATCTTTCAAGAAAGATAAGAAAAGGACAGGGGATAAGTATCCGGTTATTGTTATAACAGATAACTATAATATGCTGAAAATCAGCGATATGGAGGCTGTTGAAATAGTTTCAGCCATAAAAGACTTCTCTAAATTGCTGGAAATTGTATGAATCAGAAAAGGAAAATTAAATTCAAGGATACCGGAAAGATGAGGAAAGACATTCTAAGGAAGGTTAAAGAATTTGAGATAGCCGGAAGAAAAAACATCTTTGTCCCGGGCAAAACACCCATCAATTATGCGGGTAGAATTTATGATGAAAATGAAGTCGTAAGTTTAGTTGATGCTTCATTGGATTTCTGGCTGACCGCAGGCAGATACGCAAAACAGTTTGAAAAAGAGTTTGCCGATTTTTTAAAGCTAAGATATTGCCTTCTGGTTAACTCCGGATCGTCGGCAAACTTACTTGCTGTGTCGGCTTTAACATCTCCGCTTTTAAAAAAGCTTCGTCTTCGGCCTGGAGATGAAGTGATAACTACAGCCTGCGGTTTTCCTACTACACTTAATCCGATAATCCAAAACAGGCTAATGCCGGTTTTTGTGGACGTTGATTTGGGAACCTACAATATACAAGCTGACAAAATAGAAAAAGCAATTTCTAAGAAAACTAAAGCTATATTTGTGCCGCATACCTTAGGTAACCTTGTCAACATCAGCAAGATATCCAAAATAGCAAAGAAATATGGACTTTGGTTTATCGAAGATAGCTGTGACGCTTTGGGCTCTCTATATAAAAATAAATACACCGGGACTTTCGGCGATATGGCTACTTTCAGTTTTTATCCGGCTCACCACTTAACTATGGGTGAGGGTGGAGCAGTCGTTACGGATAATGCTTTGTTAAGAAAGATATTGCTTTCTTTTCGTGATTGGGGCAGGGATTGTTGGTGTGAACCGGGCACAGATAACAGCTGCGGCAGGAGATTTTTGCAGAAATCAGGCAAGCTTCCCTTTGGATACGACCATAAATATGTATATTCGCATATAGGCTATAATTTAAAAGTCACCGATATGCAGGCAGCCGTAGGTGTGGCACAGCTGAAGAAGCTGCCTAAATTTATAAAAGCGAGGAAAAAAAACTTTAAATCCTTATATCAGCATTTAAAAAAATACGAGGAATATCTATTGTTACCGCAAATTTTGAACAAAGCCGATCCAAGCTGGTTTGGATTCCCTTTATTTGTAAAAAAGCAATCCCCTTTTTCAAGAAACGACATAGTTAAATTTTTAGAAGATAATAAAATTGCAACACGCATGCTTTTCGGAGGTAATTTAATCAAGCAGCCTGCTTATAAAAATATGCGTTTCAGAGTCGCGGGTAGCTTAAAAAATACGGATGCTGTAATGAATAATCTTTTTTGGATCGGTGTTTATCCAGGGATTGATGACCAGAGACTAAAGTATATCTGTAGAATTTTCGAGAAATTTTTTAGACAGTTCTGATATTTTCAGGATTATTTTGTGAAAGCATAGACCGTACGGAGTTAATATGAAAGGAATCCTTAAATCCACGCGAAAAATTTATCCTTTTTATGTCTTTACTGATGTAGCCTTTATTGTTTTAAGCTTTTCTATAGCATATTTTTCTAAAAATAATTATTTTCAGGATGTATTCGCGGGTTCACTGAGCTTGTATTATTTTAAAGAATATCTTATTATCTTTTCTCTGTGGTGCACGCTTACAGTGGTGATTCTAAATGCGAGAGGGCTTTATTCTACCGACCGGGGTTTAAGCATTCCCCGAGAAACCAACCGTACGCTGATAAGTATTTTTCATGCCAGCGTACTTACGGCCGGTGCCATATTTTTTGTTAAATATAATTTCTTCTCAAGAGACGTATTCATCAAAGGTTTTCTCCTTATGTGCCTTCTTTTGACCTCCTGGAGGACATTGAAGAGGTTGGCTCTAAGGAGGCTGATAGCCGGAGGCTTCAATAATATTAACATCCTTATTGTTGGTGCCGGAAAGATAGGCAAAATGGTTTTAGAGGAGATAAAGAGAAACCCTCATTGGGGATTTAGTGTAACAGGTTTTTTAGATGATAATAAGAGCGGAGAGCCAGAGGGCTTAACCGTTTTAGGTAAGTTAGACGATTTCACAGCTGTCACAAAGAGATATTTTGTGGATGAAGTTGTAATTACCATTCCTTCCGAGAGAAAAGCTATATCTGAGCTGATAAGGCAGGCTAAAAAAATGCGGCTGGGATTAAGGGTGGTACCCGAAGACTTTGAAGAGCCTTTACCTGATTTAGACATAAGTTACTTGGGCATAATACCGGTTATTACTTATAAAAGAAGAAGGCATCATCCCGCGGAGTTTGTCCTAAAGCGTATTTTTGACTTTATAATAGCTCTGGCTCTGTTAATTTTTCTATTTCCTTTGTTTTTAGTAATTGCTTTTTTAATAAAAGCTAACTCAGCCGGCCCGGTTTTCTATATACAAAAAAGATCGGGATTTAAAGGGAAAATATTTAATTTCTATAAATTTCGTTCCATGGTGGATGATGCTGATAAACTCAAAGAAACCCTTATGGATAAAAATGAATCCCAGGGAAATGTTATCTTTAAGATTAAAGATGATCCGAGGATTACCGGTGTAGGCAAACTTTTACGGAGGTTCAGCCTGGATGAATTTCCGCAGATAATGAATGTTTTAAAAGGCGACATGAGCTTGGTTGGGCCTAGGCCTTTTCCTGTGGCCGAGAGCCAGAGAATAGGCCACGATCATCTTGAACGGTTTACAGTCAGGCCCGGGATAACCGGCCTGGCCCAAATAAGAGGCCGTTCGGATTTGCCTTTCCATCGCTGGGCTAAGTGGGATTTATGGTATGTGAACAATTGGTCGTTTGGCATTGATTTTCTAATACTTTGGCGGACTTTACCGGTGGTTATCAAAGGCAAGGGAGCGTATTAACGTACGGTTGATTCTAAAGGCCACTTTTAAAACCTTTCGTTTAACTGTTCTAATTTAAAATATCGATTTATTATGGTAAAATGTAGTGATTTTTGCAGAAGAGGAACGCTTTGCTTATAGAAATTGCAATTTAAATGTGGAATAAATAGTTTTTACAATGAAACAAAAGACTTTGAGTTTTATAGATAAAAGCGCTTTTGCATTTTTTGGGATTTTAGTGTTTTTTCTTCCCATCTCAAGCGCTGCGATTGAATCTTGCTTTGGCTTTATCTTTTTTTGTTTTGTATTAAAAGTTGTTATAAGCCGTCCCAGCCTAAAAGTTATAAAAGAATTTTTTGGCAAAAGGATAAACTTATCTCTTTTAACATTTTACTGCTTAATCAGTTTTTCTATGGTTAACAGCGGCCCGCTTCTTACCAAGAGCCTTAGCGCCTGGCTTTTTAAGTGGGGAGAGGGGGTTCTGCTGTTTTATTTCGGCCAGGTATTTTTAGATAAGAAAAAGGTAAAGATTCTTCTGTTGATATTCTTGCTTTCAGGATTCCTTATATCTATAGACGGGATTTACCAGAAAATATTCGGCATAGATTTTATAAGAGGGTTCTCTCTTATGGAGGCTAGTGGCTTTAAGGCGATAACCGCGGCCTTTCGCCACTACAACAATTTTTCTACATACGTAACAGTTATGTTTCTGATAGCTATAGGGTTTCTTATCCATCAAAAAAAGGTGTTTTTACGAATATTACTTTCTCTGTTGTCCTTGCTTCTTCTGGTTGATTTGTTTTTTACATTTTCTCGGGGGGCCTGGCTCGCATTAATAATAGCTTGTTTAATTTTAAGGTCATTTTCTTCCAGCCGGAGAGTGAAAAAGATTTCTTTTATTATGCTGGTTGTTTTTCTGGCGGGGCTTATATTCTTGCCGACGGTAGGAGAAAGATTTATTACTATATTTAAAAAAGGCGGTGATGCCGATAGATTTATAATGTGGAAAGTTGCTTTTCTAATGTTCCGAGAGTCTCCTATATTGGGCAAGGGAATAGGCCTTTTTATGGATCACATGAACAATTATCAATATAAAGGTTTAGATGGATTGAAATTTCAGTATTCACAGTACGCTCATAATTGCTACTTTCAGATTTTAGCTGAAACCGGCCTTGCCGGACTGATTTCTTTTTTATGGTTTCTGGCTGAGCTCATGTTTAGGGGGTATCGCAGGCTAAAGCAAAAGGTTGATTTTATGTTCATAGGCCTTTTCTGCGCTATAACGGCATTTTTAGTGCATTCTTTTTTTGATACGCAATTTTACTCTCTGAAGTTGTCGGTATTGTTTTGGGTTATGGCGTCTTTTTTAGCGGTTTATATATGCAGTGATTCTTCGGATGATCGCCTTGAAGATTTTAACAAACGCACATAGGCCTATTTTGTGAAAAAAAATCCCCACAAATTTCTTATTATCAATCCCTTTGGCATAGGTGACGTGTTGTTTTCTACACCTTTGGTCAGGAATATCAAAAATGCTTACCCATTAGCTAAAATTTTTTATCTTTGTAATCGCAGGGCCGAACCTGTAATAAGAAATCATCCTTTGCTGGAGAAAATATTTATTTACGAAAGGGATGAGTTTGAAAATATAAGGCGTAAATCGAAACTTAAATGGCTCAATAAATTTTTCAAGTTTTTAGGAGAAATTAAAAGGGAAAAAATAGATATAGTTTTTGATTTGTCTCTTAATTCTCAATTTGGGTTTTTTTCCTGGGCATCGGGGATAAAGGAGCGTTTAGGATTTGACTATAAAAAACGGGGCAGGTTCCTAACTCATAAGATACTAATAGAAGGGTTCAAAGATAAGCATGTTATTGAATACTATTTAAGCCTGCTCAAGTTCATTTCGATTCCGGCGTCTTCTTTGAGTATGGAGTTGTTCATAAATCAGGAGGATAGGCTCCAGGCCCAAACGTTTCTAAGAAAGAAAGGGGTAAATCTAAAAGAGAAGTATGTATGTGTTTCTCCCGGAGGAGGAGAAAGCTTTGGTTCTCAGGCTTACAGAAAGATCTGGCCCCTGGATAATTTTTCAGAATTGTGCCGATTAATTGAGCAAAGGCTCAAAGTAAAAATCCTGATTATTCTTGGCCCTAAAGAAGCTGGCCTGGGGGAGGCATTCAAAGAATCTGAGAAAACTAAAATTATCTCCGGCCTTAGCATTATGCAGGCAGCAGCTGTTATTGAAAAAAGCTCTTTGTTTATTTCCAGCGACAACGGCCTTTTAAGAATTGCCAATGCTTTAGATAAAAATATAATTACTATTTTTGGCCCGGTAGATGAGAAGGTATACAGCCCCTACCCTTACGATTTGAGAAAACACAAAGTTATTGTTAAAGATATGTCTTGCCGGCCATGCTACAAAAAATTCAGGCTGCCTGACTGCTCTTATGGAGTCAGGTGCTTAAATGAAATATCTGCCGAAGAAGTGTTTGCGCAGGTAAGCTCTAGTCAAGATCCTGATTAAAAATTGTCTTTTAAAAAGATACTTTTCCTTTTTTGCTCCGGTTGAGTAAAGGATTATTTCTGATATAATTAAACGGCATTCTGAGCCAATATTATTAATTAACGGGGGAAATTCATGGCTTACTTAAAATTACAAAACGTAAATATAAAGATAGATACGAATAACTCCGCCTACAGCAGATATCTTAAAACATGTTTTGCTAATTTTACCGAGCAGGATAATGTTTCCTTTGAATATGATTTAAAGCTTGAAGTGTTGTGGGAAGATTCTGGCTGGAAGAAGTATTTAAAAGGCGTAAAAACCAATAAAAACTTTTCTGTCTTGGGAGCCAACACCTTTCTCTCTGGTAGCAGGTTTCTGACGGTTAAGAAAATAGGCAAAAGCCGCAAGATTATTTTTGATTTCAAAAATGAATCCGGCCAGGGAGTTTTGCGCACCATTATAAGGAAAAAAGAATTCAAAGATTTTTTCCGTTACAGAATTTTAAAAAAATCTCAGGAAGAGTGGTTTTTTGCCTTGACTTACCCGGCCCTTTATTATCCTTTATTTTGGCATCTTGAACGCGTCCGTAGTATAGGCGTGTTGCATGCCTCTGGGTTTTCAGCCGCCAATAAGGGCTTTATCGTCTGCGGCCTTGAAGGTATAGGCAAAACAAGCCTGGCGTTATCATTCTTGGAATCAAAGGAGGCGATATTTCTTTCCGATAATCTTTTATTTTACGATAAGGAAAAGATATATTCCTGTTATGAACCGGTACGCATACACAAAGATGAGAAAGAATCACTGTGGCAGAAAAATTTTGAAAAGATAGAAGGGCTAAATATTCTTAAAGGATTTTACCGGCCTAAGTTTGAAATTGCCAAAGAAGGTATTACCGTTGATTTCTTGATTTTCCCTGAGTTTAACCGGGATTTTTATGTTAAGGAAATCAGCCCTCTAGAAGCCGTTAATAGAGCGTTGCTTTTAAGTTATGTTCCAGCCGAGCTCAATAATTACTGTGAATACAGAAATTTGTATAATTTGCTGGAGCCGGAATATGATTCTTCGAATTTTCAGCACCAGGCTTTATTAGAGCTTCTAAGGCCGGTTAAATGCCTTAGGGTAGGAATGCCTAAAGCTGACGGCATAGAGAAAAATCTTTCCCGTTTAAAAGAAAGCATCTTAAATGAATAGCTTTTGCATAAAACCCGAAAAATCTAAATTTTTACGTTACTTTAAAAGTTACGCCGGCATATTTTCTGCAAAAAACTTAGGTTTTTACGGAAATTTTGGCCATGGTGACATTGGCGATGATGCTGCTTTTTTTGCTGCCGTTAAATTGTTGGACA
>Ga0172381_10002378_pt1 | contig 20775 bp, 20 predicted proteins | sample Leawel6488metaG_FD_119754 | JGI IMG/M metagenome (GOLD analysis project Ga0172381, IMG submission 119754) | Leachate microbial communities from a municipal landfill in Southern Ontario, Canada - Leachate well 64-88 metaG | ecosystem: Engineered > Solid waste > Landfill > Unclassified | place...
GTTAAATAAAATATAAATTTAGGTTCAATGCCCTCACGACAACTCGTGCTTTAGGGTTAATAAAGTTAGATTTATAAGGGATTTTTGTCGACGATAAAATAGAAATTATTATAACTTACTAACTTAAAATAAACGCTCCTCGTGGGCACCGACCTCACAATTGAACAATTATTTAAAGGGTAGAGTAGTATCATAAATATGCAAATTATGATTATTCCAGGCAATGGAAATACAGACATTTCAGAAAATTGGTTTCCATATATCAAAAAAGAATTAGAAAAATTAGGTTTAAAAGTCATAGCAAAAAATATGCCTGACCCTGATTTAGCACGTAAAGAATATTGGTTACCTTTTATTGAAAAAAATCTAGAAAAAAATGAAGATTCTGTTTTAATTGGTCATTCTTCTGGTGCAGTGGCAATTTTGAGATACTTAGAAAATTATAAAATAAAAGGAGCAATAATTGTTGGAGCTTGTTATACTTATTTGAGTGATGAAAAAGAAAAGAAAAGCGGTTATTTTGATAATGAATGGCAGTGGGATAAGATAAAGAATAATGCCTCTTGGATTGTACAGTTTGCGTCAACCGATGATCCATATATCCCAATTGAAGAGCAGAGGTACATCAAAAATAAACTAATTACAGAATATCATGAATATAATAACGAAGGACATTTTGGGAGTGATACACATAAAACTGAATTTCCCAAAATTGTAGAAATTATTCGTAAAAAACTGAAAATTTAATTCTCCTCGATAAAATATCGCTTAAGTGGTGTTTGTTAACCCTAAGGACGTATGTCCCCGCGAGGCATTTAACTTATTTTTTATTTCAATTCCCCTTCAAGTATCTTTCTTACAACTTGAAAGTCAGCAGACTTATTTGTTGCTTTCATGACCTCTCCCATTAAAAAATTAAATGCTTGTTTATTTCCTTGTTTGTAGTCGGTTGCTGACTTCTTGTTCTTTTCAATTATGTCTTTTATTATCTTAGTTAGTTGTTTTTCATCAGATATTTTTCCTGCTGATTTTGCTTCATCTTTTGGAGAAAAGGATTTTGGAATAAATTTTCTTAAAATATCTTTTGCTTTTAAGGCAGTTATCTTATTCTCTTGAACTAATTGAAGAAGTTCAATAACATGCTCTGGTTTTATTTCTATTTCAGGGTTATCAAGTGTTTTTTTATTATAATTTAAAACTCCTAATAATTCTGTTTTTATCCACGGAAGAACAATATTTGGGTTAATTTTTTCAATCACTTTTTCAAAAAATTCAACAAGTTCAATATTGCTTGTAAGAACTTCTGCATCTATCTTATTTATTTTATGACTTTTTATTATTTTTTCTAATTTTGCCTGAGGGGACTCTGGAAGGTTTTTAATTATCTCTTCTACTCTTTTTTTGTCTATTTTTATTCCTGGTAGGTCTGGATCTGGAATAAATCTATAATCTGCAGCTTCTTCTTTAGTTCTCATTAATTCTGTTTTGTTTGTAATTGAGTTCCATCTCCTTGTTTCCTGAGTTGTTGGTTTTTCTTTTTCATGTCTTTTTACTTCAGAAACAATTGATTTTACTATCTCTGTAATTGAATTTACATTTTTAATTTCTGTTCTTGGTGTTCCTTTTATATTCACATTAACATCTGATTTTATCCCAGCATCTTTATTTAATGCTTTTATATAAGATAAAGTTAAGATTAATTGTCTTAACCAGTGTTCGACTTCTTGTTCTGATGTAAAATCTGGTTCTGTTACTATTTCAACTAAAGGAACTCCTGCCCTATTATAGTCTATTTTTCCTGTTTCTGGGTTCCAGGCTGCAGGGTCTTCTTCTAAGTGGACCTCTCTTATTCTTATTCCTAAAAATTCTCCGTTTTCTGCTACTGGAATTGAATATGCTCCTGAGATTGTTTTTTGAAATCCAGAAGGCATGTCTGGCCAGCTATAATGTTTTCTTTGAAAAACAAGGGTTTTAGGAAGAATATTTGGTTTGCAATTAAGCATTAGTCCTATTTGTAAGATTTTGTTAATTGCTTCAGAATTTGGTAGCATGGGTTTGCTTCCTGGTTGACAAGTACAGATTGGGCAAATGTTTGTATTTGGTTTTATTAATTTCATATCATGGAAATTTTTACATTTACAAAATAATTTTTCTTTAGTTTCTATATAACCATGGATTTCTAGACCTATTTTTGTTCCCAGGGATTTTTCTTGTTTTTGGCTTGATTTTGTTTTAACCATAAATATATTAGAGAAACTGGCTTTTTATATTTTGAGGATTTTTCTTGTTTTTTGTTTACAATAATCTATTTAAAGAATAAAGTAGTATATTAACTATGAATCTAATTAAAAAATTAGTCATGGGCGGAATAATTTTATTTGGAGCTTCAGAAGCAACTGCAAATTTTTTTGAACCTATTGTTGTCTGGCCAAATCCGGTTAGTTTTTCTGGAAGACTTAGTTTTTTGGGAGAAGATTATAAAAGTTCTGCTAGGCTAGGAGATGAAATTGGAATTTTTAGGGGAGATAGATGTATAGCGAGTTCGAATTTAATAGACCCTGAAAAAAGTCATTATTATGATTTAAATTTGAGTTTAAGTCTAATAAATGGGATTCTAAATAAAACTTATAATATTCAAGCATTTAATTATGAAACAAATAGTCTTTGGAGAGCTGAGCTTAAGGGGTATAGTCTTAATGATTATCAATTACACATTCAGGCAGTTGAAAAAATTAAGGATGTTCCTGAACCCGGTAGTTTTCTCTTATTTATGAGTGGAGTTCTTGCTTCAGGATTAAGAAAAAATAAAAACAAATAGTTTTTAATATAGTTCTAACTTGACTTAATAATGAAAAAATCATTTAAGAAACCAGAACCAGGAGATGAGATAGAGGTTGTTGTTAGTAATAAAAGAGAGAGAGGACTTTTGCTTGAGAGCCCGGACAATAGAATTTTACTTTTAAAATTAAATAAAGGATATAATATTGGTTTAAAAAAAGAAGATATTTCTGAAATTCAGGTATTAAATAAAAAAGAAAAAGAAGTTGTAAACAAAGAATTTAAACTAAGCGGGAAAAAACCTATTATTGATTTTTACTTAACTGGCGGGACTATTTCAAGTAAATTAGACCCTGAAACAGGAGGGGTTAAAGATTTAACAGACCCATATGAATTTTTTAAGATGTATCCTGATATTTTTAATCATGCAGATATTCGAATTAAGAGTCCTTTTATGAAATGGAGTGAGAATATGGATTCTAAAGACTGGATTAAAATTGCTAAATTGGTTGAAAAGTCTCTGAATGATGAAAATGTTAAAGGAGTAATAATTAGTCATGGAACTGATTTTTTACATTATACTTCTGCTGCATTAAGTTTTATGCTTGGAAAACTAAACAAACCTGTTGTTCTGACCTATAGTCAGAGAAGTTCTGATAGGGGAAGCAGTGATGCTAAGATGAATCTTATTTGTTCTGCTTATACTGCACTTTCAGATATTGCAGAAGTCATGTTAGTAGGTCATGCAAGTACAAATGATGATTATTGTTATGCATTACAGGGAAATAAAGTAAGAAAAATGCACACTTCAAGAAGAGATGCATTCAAACCAATAAACTGCAAACCAATTGCTAAAATATTTCCAGAAGGGAAAATTGAACTTATTAGGTATGATGTTAATAAAAGAAATAAAAATAAAGTTAAGGCTGATGCTGTTTTTGATAATAGAATTGGTTTAATTAAGTTTTATCCTGGGCAAGATCCTAAACTTTTGGATTATTATAAGAAAAAAAATTATAGAGGATTGGTTGTTGAATTTGCTGGAATCGGACAGGTTGCAAATAAAGGTAAAAATGATTGGATACCTGAACTTAAAAAAGTGATTAACAAAGGAATGTTTGTTTATGCTGCACCTCAGACAATTTATGGGAGACTAGACCCTTATGTTTATGAATCAGCAAGAAGAATCTTGGAAACCGGGGTTGTTTATCTTGACGATATGTTATCTGAAACTGCATTTGTAAAATTAGGCTGGGTTTTAGGACATAAATCTTGGAGAGGGAGTATTGCAACAGCTGAAAAAATGAAAGAGAATATTGCTGGAGAGTTTAACCCAAGACTTGGAAAAGAGTTTATAGAATAATTATTTGATTGTTCTTGTTTCTGGGGTTTAGTTGTAACTTAAGGGTAGTGTCAAAAACAAAAGGTTTTTAAATAGAAATTTTCTAATTCTTTTATGGGAGAAAAAGATTATACTCTAAAAGATCCTGTATTTAGGCAAGGCTTAGCTAGCGGAGCAAAAAGTGAAAGTGTTTTTGACAAAGAAAAATTAATGGTGGTTGGAGGAGCATCAACTCAGTTATTAATGAGGGACAAACCAGAACTATTGAGACCAACAACAGATATAGATTTTATTATAAATGGGCCAAGTTCAAAATCATTAAGAAGAACTTGGGCAGACTATTTAACAAAAATTCTTAAAGAAGAAAATTATATATGTGAAGGAGATTTAACAAGATATGGGGCAGGAATTAAGTTCCATAATTTACCTACAGATTTTTTAGTACACTTAGATTGTTTCGGCCCTAATTATTTTAATAGGCATAAAAAAAGAATAGAAGGAGAATATGAGCGTGCTGAAATTATAAATTTTGGAGGAACTAAGGTAAGAACTCATTCTCCTATGGATTTAATAACTAATAAAGTTAGAAGAATTAAAAAATTAGAGGAAATTAGTTTGGGGTTGGATTCTGGTGCAAAGGTATTTTTATCTTTAATAGAAGATGCTCAATTTGATGAGAGTTTAACTGTTAAACCTACTTTAAACAAACTAATGAAATTCAGACAACAAAATATTGAGGATTTAGCAAGATTAGGATATGGACAAATTTTGAATCAAATAGAAATTTATAAGGTTGAAAAAGATATCTATGACATTTGTTCTGTAATTGAAGCAAGCTATAGAAATAACAAACAAATTCCTGCAAAAGAATTTAAGAAGGCATTGAATTTAGCTTTGATAGCTTAATCACTAATTTTATATATGTCTTGTTTTTAGTTAATTAATGGAAGAAGATAACCATGTGATTAAATCAGGACTTGAAATACATCAACAGTTAGATAGTCACAAATTATTTTGTAATTGTCCTTCTATTTTGAGAAAAGATAAACCAGAGTTTGAGGTTAAAAGAAAACTTCATGCTGTTGCTGGAGAGTCAGGAGAAATTGATGTTGCAGCCAAATATGCAGCAGGTCAAGACAAGAGTTTTATTTATCAGGGGTATGATACAACTTGTTTGGTTGAATTAGATGAACAACCGCCTTTAGAAATTAATCAAGAGGCATTGCAGATTGCATTGCATATATCCTTATTATTAAATTGTGAGATTATTCCTATAACTCAGATAATGAGAAAAACTGTTATTGATGGAAGTAATACTTCTGGTTTTCAGAGAACTGTTCTTATTGCAAAGAATGGGTTTGTTGATAGTTCTTTTGGAAGAGTTAGAATTAATAGTATTTTTTTAGAAGAAGATGCAGCAAGGGTGGCAAATGAAAAAGAAGATTTAGAAAGTGAGACAAATGAAGAAAGAAATAATATTAAAATTTTTAAATTAGACAGATTAGGTATTCCTCTTGTTGAAATTGCAACAGAACCAGATATTAAAAGTGCAGAACAATGTAAAGAAGTTGCTTTATACATTGGAGATATTTTAAGAAGTTGTAAAGTTAAGAGGGGGATTGGTACAATAAGACAGGATGTAAATATTTCTATTGAAGGGCATCCTAGAGTTGAGATTAAAGGTTTTCAAGAGCCAAGAATGTTTATTGATGTAATTAAAACAGAAGCTAAAAGACAGGAAGAGAATATTAAATCAAATAAAGATTTAGTATCTGAAGTAAGAAATGCAAATGTGGATGGAACTACTAGTTTTTTAAGACCTATGCCTGGTGCATCAAGGATGTATCCTGAAACAGATTTGCCTTTGTTAAGAATTAAAAAAGAAATAATTGATGAAGCAAAAAGAACTCTTCCTAAATCAAGAGAGGAGATAAGAAAAGAGCTTATTAAAAAAGGACTTAATGAAGAACAGATTAAAATTTTATTAAAAGAAGATAAATTAAATGAGTTTGAAGAGCTTTTGAAAATAATTGATGAGCCAAGAACAATCTTTAAATTATTAATAGAGACTCCAAAAGAAGTTTCAAGTCATGAAGGAATTGAAAATTTAGATGCATTTATTGATTTTGAGAAATTAGAAAAACTTGCTAGACTTATAAAAGATAAAAAAATTGAGATGAATAATATTAAGTATATTTTTGTTAATTTATTCAAGGGGGTTTCATTTGAAAATGCAATTATTGTTGAAAAAGTTGATTTGGGTGATGTTGAAACAGAAATTGCAAAGATAGTCAAAGAAAAGCCAGGATTAAGTATTGGAGGATATATGGGATTAATTATGGCTAAGTTTAAGGGCAAGGTTAATGGAAAGGAAGTTACTGAGATACTCAAAAAATTAGTAAAATAAATCTTTTTCTAAATAGCAAAATTTATAAGTATTGAAATATCAATAATATTACTGAAAAATCAATAATAATGAAAATTAAAAGAAATCAAGAAGAAGGATTTAGTGCAATTTTTGGAGATCTGGAAATCTCTCATTTAGAAGGAACTATTATTGCATCTTTTTTTCCAGAGGCAGAACAAATGACTATTAAAGAAATTAAAGAACGCATAAATTATTCTTATGAAAGAGTTAATTCTGCATTAAAATCTTTGAAAGAAAAAGGAATTGTTATTGAAAACCAAAAAGGAAAAACTCTATTATACTCTCTTGATTTAAAAAATAGGGTTTCTTATAGTCTAGGTTATAATAGGTATACTCTTCAAAAAGAAATTCATTTTATAAAGAAATATAAAATTATCTATAAGGCAATACAAGAAATAGAAAATAATCCTTTTGTATTTAATCTTATCTTATTTGGTAGTTATTCTAAAGGGAATGAAACTAAACAAAGCGATATAGACTTATTAATAACCTGTCTTCCTTCTAACGAGAAGGAAATTGAAAATTTTGTTAAATCCTTAAAACATAAATATGAATTTAATTTTTCTCCAATAGTTTTTCCAATAAATAAATTTCCAGATATAAAAAAAGATAATCCTGAATTGTGGAATGATTTGAAAATATATGCAATAGCATTTAAGGGAACAGATAATTTTTATTATTGGATGTACCAAAATGAAGAACCTTAAGTTTTATTTTAGAGAAGGACAAATCGCTAGGGACAAAACAATTCCTCTACTCGCAAAGAGATATTTAGAAAAAGCAAGAAATAATCTTGTAACTATGAGCATATTATCTAATTTAAATGACAATAAAAAAGCAAGAGAGATTCTCAATATACCTTCTTATTATGATTCTAATGAATGGGTGGTTATCTGTGGTTATTATGCAATGTATTCTTCTGCTTTGTCCTTAATAGCAAAAATAGGATACAGGAGCAAAAACCACACAGCAACACTTTTACTTGTTGATGAATATTTTGTTAAGAAGAAATTATTAGATGAAACCTCTATGCTTTTAATTAAAAATGCTTTTTTGCAAAAAGAAGAAATAGACAAATTATTTGATGCAAGACACAAAAGAGAAATAGCTCAGTATAGCATAACTAAACAAACAACAAAGTTAATAGCAGAAAAAATAAAAAAAGATGCTTATGAGTTTGTAAACAAATGTGAAGAGGTTTTAGAAAATCTTGAATGAATTATTGAAATAGAAGCTTTTTTAAATTCTAAAACAAACCTTATTTTATGCTAAGAACACATAACCTCGGAGAGATTGATGAAAGTCTTATTGGGAAAAAAGTTAAGATAACTGGATGGATTGATGTTTCAAGAGAACATGGAAAGGTTATATTTGTTGATTTAAGAGACAGATATGGAAAGGTTCAGTGTGTGATAATTCAGAAAAATCCTGATTTTGAGAAAGTTAAGAAATTAACTAAAGAGAGTTGTATTTTAATTGAAGGAGATGTTAATAGAAGACCTAAAGGAAGTGAAAATAAAGAATTAAAATCAGGGGATGTTGAAATTTTTATAAATAAAGTTGATATTTTAAATAATTGTCCTGCTTTACCATTTGAGTTAGATGAAAAAAATGTAAATGAAGATTTAAGATTAAAATACAGATTTTTAGATTTAAGAAGAACTGATTTACAAAAAAATTTAATGTTTAGACATAAGTTTATCAAGGCATTTAGAGATTATTTTGATAAAGAAAATTTTATTGAGGTTGAAACACCTTTTTTAGGTAAGAGCACACCCGAGGGTGCAAGAGATTATATTGTTCCATCAAGAGTTAATGCAGGAAAGTTTTATGCACTCCCACAATCTCCTCAATTATATAAACAGTTATTAATGGTTTCTGGTTTTGATAAATATCTTCAGATTGCAAGATGTATGAGAGATGAAGATTTAAGAGCAGACAGACAACCAGAATTTACTCAGGTTGATGCTGAAATGAGTTTTGTTGAAGAAGAAGACATTTATGCAGTGGTTGAAAATTCATTAAAATATGTTTTCAAGGAAGTTTTAAATATAAATCTTAAAACTCCATTCAAAAGAATTCCTTATGATGAATCAATGAAAAAATATAATTCAGACAAACCGGATTTAAGGCCTGAAACAAAAGAAAAATATGCTTTTACTTGGATTGTTGATTTTCCAATGTTTGAATATTCAAAAGAAGATAAAAAAATAGTTGCAGCACACCATCCTTTTTGTATGCCTAGTGATCCATCTAAATTAGAAAAAGACCCTTTGAAAATAAGAGCAAGAACTTTTGATTTAGTTTTAAATGGAACTGAATTATTGTCTGGAAGTATTAGAATTCATGACCCTGAGATACAAAAAAGAGTGTTTAAGGTTTTGGGAATTAATGAAAAAGAAGCAGAAGAAAAATTCGGATTTTTATTAAGGGCTTTGAGTTATGGTGCTCCTGTTCACGGAGGTTTTGCAATAGGTTTAGACAGATTGATTCAGATTTTAACAGACTCTTCTTCTATAAGAGAAGTTATTGCTTTCCCAAAAAATCAGTCAGCACAAGATGTTATGTTAAGTGCTCCTGCAGAGATTGATTTAAAACAATTAAAAGAAGCACATATTTCTGTAATTGAAGAAAAAAAGAAAGACGAAAAGAAAACAGAGGAAGGCAAGATAGAGAATAAAGGAAAGAAAGAAGTAAAAAAGAAAAAATAGTTTTGAGATGAGAAACTTTATGTTTAATTGGATAAGTGAATTATTTGATATTCAAGAAGAAAAATTTCTTAATGTTTTCATAAACCTTTTATTAGTAAATTTAATTTTATCAATCATATGTTTTTTAATTGCTCCTGATAAATTAACAATTCTTTATGGAAAATTTAATCCACATCCAATACAACTTAGCAGATTTCATCTTTTATGGTTTTCTTTAACTGTCCAAATAATCTCTCTTACTACTCTTTCTTTAAAAGATAAATCTCAATTTAAGAAAAACTCATTAATTAGTAATATCTATATATTTGTCTCATTTTTTTCAGGATGTATTTTGGTTATTCCCCTAATTGTATTAATTTTCCAGTATGTTAATTTGAATAATTATAATCCTTTTATAGTCTTATTTACAATTATTTTAATTTTAGCAGTGTATACTGGAATTTTATTATCTTATCTAAAACGAAAATTAGGGTAAGAAGTAGTTTTATAAATTAAATTAGTCTAAAGGTAATATGGTAAAAATTCTTGCAATTGGTGACTTTCATGGAAAGTTTCCAAGCAAACTGAAAGATATAATTAAAAAGGAAAAGATTGATTTTGTTTTGAGCACAGGAGATTTTTTTCCATGGGGTATGAAAAAGATTTTTTTTAAATATTGTTATAACACAAGCAAAAATCTTTGGGATGTTTTAGGAAAGAAAAAATATAAACAATTAACTTTAAAGGATTTAAAAGATGGTGAGAAAAAAGTTATTAAAAAATTAAATAAATTACCTGTTCAAGATTTTACAACTACGGGAAACTATGATCTTACAAATATTAATGATCATTATCCTGCTGATAGGTGGAATACAGGATGGAATTGGGCTGATCATGATTTTTTATCTCCAATATTAAAAAAATATCCCGCTATAAAAAGAGTTGATTATTCTTTTGCGAAATATAAAGATTTTGTAATTATTGGAGGGATAGGGCATAGTAGTCCTGGAGATGTTAAAAGCAAGGCATATAAAAAGCATAAGAAAATACTCGAAAAATTATTTAATAGATTTAAAAAAGAAAACAAACAAAGAAAACTTATTTTTCTTTTTCATAATATGCCTTATATGTGTGGAAAATTAGATCTAATTAATGATAAAAAAGCAGATAAAAGTGCAAGAGGAAAACATTTTGGTGCTAAATTAACAAGAAAAATTATTGATAAATATCATCCTGTTTTAGGAATAGGAGGTCATATGCATGAAAATCAAGGAAAATGTAAAATAGGAAAAACTCTTGTTATAAATCCTGGTGCTGCTGTGAATAAAAAAGCAGTAATAATTGATTTTGATGAGGAAAAAGGGAAAGTTGAAAGAGTTAAGTTTGTGAGGTAACTAAGAATAAGTTTTTTTGTCTAATTCTCTCATAATTTTTATAAATTCTTTTTCTATCTGTCCAATATTATGTGGCACTTTATCCTTTATAGGTATTTTGTATTTTTTTTTTAAATAATCAAACAAGGCTTCTGAACTTGTCCTTATTAGGTGTTTTGGAAAATTTCTAATTCTTGAAGCCATTTCAAAGTCAAGAACAAAAAAGTAAGGTTCTAACTTTTTTTGTGGTAATGCTGGGATATCTTTTATTTGTTTTAAGCTACCATGAAGAACGACCATTTCAGTTTTTACTCTATTCATAAACTTTCTTGGAGAAAATTTTACTAAATCTCTATAATTTGTGAAAAACATTGAATGTAAAGGTATCATGCCTGCGGCTCCCTCTTGTGAAGCAGCTAAATAATAAACCATTTCTTGCATTGCAAATTTAGGGCATGGGACAATATAATATCTTTCATGATGTTTTTTAATAAATTTTTCAGTTGAATCATAAAGTTTAACTAACTCGATTATAGCTTCTCCTATCTTAATTCCTTTATTGGGAAAAATTAAAATATCTATATCATGAGATTTTTCGTTATTTATAGAACCAACAATGCATATTAATCCAAATTTATTTTTATCAATTTTAGATATAGCCTTTTTAAAAGAGTTAACAAAAATTTGTTTTGTTTCTTTATCTAAGAACCCGCGATACTCATGAATATGTTCCATTTATTGTGTGCCTCTCTTAATACTCATAGAAAGTGTTATTTTTAATACTTTCTTTTCATTAAATAATTTTAAATATACATTAATTCTGGTAATAAGATAAGCATAATAAAACTAATAAATACAAGAAATACTTAATAAATACTTAAAATGGATAAAGAAAGAATTCAAAGGCAGGCAAAACAGATTTTAGATAACTTCGCAGATGCTCTTGCTTGTGTTGAAAAAGAATCAAAAGAAGATTCAGGGATAATTAGAGATGAGTTTGAGAGAAAAGAAGGAAATTGTAATCAAGAGGATAATGAGTTTAGGACTGCATTTTTAAAAAACTCCTCAAGTCATGATGATGACTTTATAATTGCTGAAAAAGGGAGTTGGAAGTTATAATTATAATCAAACAAAATGATATTAGAAAAAGTAAAATTAATAAAATCAGGAAAATTAACAGCTGAACAAAATATTCATAATTTTATTTCTAAAATCAGAGCTGAAAATCCTAAGATAAATGCTGTTTTGCATTTAAATGAGAATGCTGTTTCTGATGCGGTTTTTGTTGATAAAAAAATAAGAAACAATCAGGCAGGCAGACTCGCAGGAATAGGAATTATTGTTAAGTCAAATATTAATGTTAAAAATGTTATATGCAATTGTGCAAGCAAGACATTAGAGAACTATAGAGGAACTTATGATGCAACAGTTATTGAAAAATTGAAAAAAGAAGATGCAATTATAATTGGGATGGCGAATATGGATGAATTTGCCTGCGGGGGTTCAGGAGAAACCTCTGCTTTTGGTATTACAAGAAATCCAAATGCAATGGACAGAATACCCGGAGGGAGTTCATCAGGAAGTGCTGCATCTGTTGCTGCTAAATTCTGCGATTTTGCTCTTGGTTCAGATACTGGAGGAAGTATAAGAAATCCTGCTTCACATTGCGGAGTAGTTGGATTTAAACCTTCTTATGGAAGTGTTTCAAGATATGGATTAATTGATTTATCAATGAGTTTAGATCAGATAGGTCCACTTGCTAATAGTGTGAAAGATTGCGAGCTTATTTACAATATTATTAAAGGTAAAGATGAAAGAGATGCAATAAGCAGAGATATGGTTTCTGAAAACAAAAATTTGAAGAAAATATTAATTGGGATTCTTAAAATAAATGCAAATAAAGAAATATGGGCAGCTGTTAAAGACAAGATTAAACAAATTTGTGAAAAAAATAACTGGAAAAAAGAAGATGTTGAGTTAGAACACATTAATCTTGGAATCCAAACTTATTATCCTATTAATTATGTTGAATTTTTTTCAGGAACAAGAAAGTTTGATGGAAGAAAATATGGACTTAAGATTGAAGACTCATGTGGAGAAGAAGTTTTAAGAAGAATTTTAGGAGGAAGTGAAATTGCTAAAGCAGAATTTGCAGGTAAATATTATAGAAGGGCTTTGAAAGCTAAGAAAATAATTGAAAAAGAATTTGAACAGGCTTTTGAGAAATATGATGTTTTGATTATGCCAACTGTTCCAAAATTACCTCATGAGATAGGAACTAAAATCTCTGTTGAAGATATGTATAATTATGATGTATGCACTGTTCTTGCAAATATTGCAGAAATACCTGCAATTTCTGTGCCTATACAAAAAGTTTACAATATTCCAGTAGGTATGCAAATAATGGCTAAAAAAGGCAATGATAATTTTTTACTTGAAGCGGCTAAGGAGTTTGAATGATGAAAATTGGAATAATTGGACCAAGTAAATTAAAAAATGAAAAAGAGATTTCTAAAATAGCTAAAATTATTGCAGATTCTGGAAACGAAGTTGTTTTAACAGCGGATAAAAATAGTTCTTCAGAATATTTTGCTCAAGAATATATAAAAAATAACGGTAAGAAGGTTTATTCTATTCTGCCTTTAGATGATAAGGATTTTGGATATTCTTGGGTGAATACTAATCTAGGTGAAAAGATTAATTGTGGAACTTGGGAAAATCAACCAGAAAGATTAGATAAAGAGTCTCAGGTATTAGTTTCAATTGGACATGCAGTTGGAGGGATAATTGAAATGTGTTATACAAAATGGTTTAAATTAAAAGATAAGAAAAAACCCATCTATGTTATTATTGATATTGATAATGAAAAACTTCCTAGTGTAATGGAAAAAGAATTAGATATTAGGTATATTTCTATAAATGAATTAAGAGACATTTTGATGTAAGATTCTGCAAGATTTCTTAAAGATAGACTAAATCGTTATGTTTAAGTGTTATTAATAAGTAGTAACAATTAGAAAGATTTATAAATAATTATTCCTTACTGATTATATGCTTGAACGAACAGTTTATTTTGCAGGACCGAGTGGAACAGGAAAGACAACTTTAATCGGAAATTTATTAAAAAATGATTCTATTTATATAGCTGGAAATCAAGAAAAACTTGATAGAGTTGGACATGTTAGAAATAAAATAGAAAGTGAGAAGGATTATTCACAAACTTTTAAATATGCAATTGGAAAAATTGATGAAAGATTTCAAGAAGCGAAACATCATTTAAGATTACAGAAAGATAATCCTGAAAAAATTATTTTAGGAGATCGTTGTTTACATGATACTATCTCTTATCTTTGTGCTGCTACTAGGCATGGAGATTTAACTGAAGAAGAACAAGAAAAATTATTAAAATATCAAACTGAGATTTATTCTAAGGAGTCAATGCCTAAAAATATTATTTTTGTAGATCTCCCTCTTGATCATATAAAAGCATATTTAAAAAAGAGATGGGAAAGCGAAACTAAAGGATTCAGAGAAGATCAAGAAGAATATCTTAGAATTGTTTCCGATTCATTTAGGGATCATTTTAGAAGTGTTAAAGATTTTCTTTGGATAAAAGATCCTAAGGAATTTAATGTAGATAATATAGATTCTTGGATAAAACAAAAAATTAAAAGTTAAAATTCTAAAGTTATTTAAATCTACTTTCTTTTCTTTTAAAATGACATTTGAACAAGACAAACAAAAGCAATTGAGCAAATCAGATAGGTCTTCTATTGGTAGTTGGGATTCTAAGATTAAAGGACTTTGTGAAAAAATAAATAAAAACAAAAAATATTACACAACTTCAAGTTGTGCTGGAAGAGTTGTAATTATCAAAGCTCTTGAAGAAAAAGCAGAAGATGTTTTTTTATTTAGAACTCATGATAAGATAAGCTTTAATGAATTAAAAAAAGCTCTTGGTGTGGCTGGAGAAAAATATAAAGAATTAGTTGAATTTCAGCAAACTACTTGTATTCTGCATGTTGCTTGTGAAAGTTTAAAAGATGCTCAGGAGATTGTGAATAAAGCAAAGCTTGCTGGGTGGAAAAGAAGCGGGATTATGGGCGGGAAAAGAAACATGGTGGAGTTACATAGCACTGAGAGTATTAGTTTTCCTATAATGAATAATGGAAAAGTTTTAGTTGATGATGATTTTTTAAAATTAATTGTTAAACAAGCTAATTCTAAATTAGAAAGAACTTGGGAAAAGATACAGAGATTAAACCAGTTAATTTAATATAATAATCTTTAAAAATTAGAATTTAGATTATGTTGTATGAAGACTATTGAAAAAATGGTTTTTTATGAAAGTTTATTTCCCTTTGTAAAATTAGTTAATTTAGCTAAGGAAAAAGTTAAAATAATGGGCTGGAAGAAAACAATCAACGATGAAATTGATTCCTTGGTTCAGTGTATTAAAATTGGGCATTATGAGAAAAAATTAATAAATACCTATAAGCTTCAAGCTTGCCCTTATAATTCTGATTCTAATTCTATGTTCCTTAAAGAGATATATGATTATTCTCATAAACTAGAAAAATTAGCATTAAAACATAACTTGGTTCAAACTCCAGATGAATTTCAAGAAATTTTCTTAGGGTTTCAAGAAACACAGATGAATAAATGGAAAAAATATTATGCAGATTATCACCAAGATATTCTTGACTTAGTTAGTTTGGTTGGTTTGTAAATAAATTCAGAAAAAAGATTTATTTAATGATATAGTAACACAATAATACTTTTAAATTAATAAACTTCTTTATCTTAATGAAATTATGGGATTATACAAAATATTATTTAGCAAAGATTGGTTTTCATCTTGAAGCCGATATTTTTTTTAATAATCAAGACAAGTATTCATTTGAACAAAGAACTAATTCTTTAAGAGAAATAGATTTAAAATTAAAAAAAATTTCTGGACTTGCTGTTAAACTTGGGATTATAGACTTACAAAAAGAAATTGATTTTAGAGATGAAATATACAAGAAAGCAGAAAAAACTTACACTTGTAAACCTACTCTGAAAAGAAGTTAAGCTTTAAATACTGTATATCTTTTGTATATACAGCATGTCTGAACAGAAAAAAGAGAAAAGAGAGGGCATTAGAAATTTTGATGTTAAGTTAAGAAAAGTTGGTAATTCTTATGTTGTTACTATTCCTGCAGACTTTGTAGAAAGATTTGAATTAGACGAGGGAGATTTTTTAAATTTTGATATTAACCCAGAAGAAATTAAAAAAATAAATAAAAAGGGTGTAAAATGAATAAATTATTTTTTAATCTAAGAGAACATAGGAAATTTATAATAATCTTAGGGATAATCGTATTAATCTTACTATTGTTCTTAGGAAATTTAAACTATAACCTCCAACATCAAAAAACAACAGGAAGAGTTGTTGAGGAATTAGAATTTTCAACTGGTTCTGTTGATATACAAATAGCTGAAAGTTTAGCACAAGGAGAACAAATTGGAAACATAGACATGGAAACAGTTGGCTTAGATATTAAAGAACCAATCTTTAATAATAAAATTATGGAGTTTGATACTTCTGATGGGAAAATAAATCTTGAGTTTGATTTACTTAATTATTCTGAGTGGGTTGAAAATAATAATGAAGATAAAATTGAATCTGAGAATTTTGATATTAATGTTAATGAATCTTCTGAAAGATATAAGTGGGGATATAATGTAAAACTAAATGATTTGAATTTTATGGCTAAGATTGATGTTCAATGGAAATCAATTATTTCAGATAATAGTGAGATAATTGTTATTGACAATCAAACACTAAAAATAGGAAATTATTATCTGAGTTTTGCTGATTTAACTAATCAAGGTTATGTTATACGAGTTGAAAGTCCTGTCTTACTAAGCGAAGTTAATTTGAGTGAAATTAATATTAGCACAACAAATATCAATATAATAGAGATAAATGAAACAGAAACAAACCAAACAAATATCACTGAGATTAATGAAATTAATGAGAATATAATCAACATCTCTGAGTTTATTTTGAATGAAACTCAAACTAATGAGACAATAATTAATAATTCTATAATTAATGAAAACAATTTATCTGAGATAACAAATGTTTCTGAGGCTAATGAAGGTATTGATACAAATGAGTCCTCTGAAATTGATAATATAACAGAAAATTCAAATGAAAATAAAAGTGTTCTTATTCTTGAGGTAAATATAACAAGCCCAGAACCAGCTGAAACTGAACTTATTACTGATGAATCTGCACTTGGAAGCATTGGAGAAATAGAAAAAATAGCTTTGCCTGAAATTACTGAAGCATTACCAGAACCACCAACAATTCAAGAACAGATTATTGAATCTTTAGAAAATTCTGGAGAACTTAATTCTGAGTCAGTAACTGGAAATATGATTAGGATAATAACTAGAATTATTACAAGAGGAATTAAGGGAGCAACTGGATTTTTTATCCATGGCTGGAGAGGATTAACTGGATTAGTAATCAGTGGAGACCAGAATATTATTTCAATATATATTCAAAAAGATTTTGCAAATTCTTCAGTTCAGGTTGGAGATATAATTAATCTTGACCCAATTTTAATTGGGATAATGAGTTCATCAGGAAGTGCTGTGGATGATTTAGGAAATGTTTATCAGTGTGGGACAATAAATGCAAGCGGGAGTTATGTGCTGAATCAGAGCATAACTGCTACTGGAAGTTGTATTAATATTACTGCAAATAATGTTGTTTTAAATGGAAATGGATTTAATCTTACTGGAAATGGGGGAACAAGCGATTACGGGATTATGAACTCAGGAGCATTAAACAACATAACTCTCAAGAATTTTGGGAACATAGGAAATTTTACAAGAGGAATTTATTTAGACCAAGTGAATAATTCTTTAATTTATAATAATACTATGATTTCACAGATTGCTCAAACAACTTATGCTATTTATTTGAATAAAGGAGATTTAAATACTATAGAAAATAATCTTATAAATTGGAATGCTACTGGTTCAACTAAGACCTCTTACGGAATTTATTTATATTGTCCTTATGATTGGAAGGGGGCTGGGAGCAATGTTATATCTGGAAATAATATTACAATCAAATCTTTTTCTTATAAATCTTATGGTGTTTTTATATCTAAAGGAGATATTTCAGAGTCAAATATTATTCAAAATAATTATATTTATGTTTCAGCTTTATCTTATAGTTATGGTATTTATTATAATAGTTATGGTGTGTTTTATCAAAACATCTCTAAGAATACTATTGATTCTATAGGTACCTATGCAAAAGGAATTTATATGTCTAGTGTGGCTTCATCAAATATTAGTTTATGTATTATAAATACGAGTTTTTCTCTAGGAGAAGGTATTGTTCTTACAGGCAGAAACTCAGACAATAATTTATTTTACAATAACCTTATTTCTGGAGCAAATACCAGTATTAATGTTGATGGAGGAACAAACAATATTTTTGTTAATACTAGTTATTCTGCAAATGAGCTTGTGGATAGCTCTTCTAGTTTAATCAGAAAATGGTACTACCAAAGTTATGTCAAAGATAATAATGGAAATTTTTTGATTAATTTTAGTGTGAGGGGGTATGATAAAAACAATGATTTAATATTTGAAACTTTAACTAATGAATTTGGACAAACAGAAATAATTGAAATTATTGATTATTCAAATCTCTTAGGTATAAAAAATTATTATTCAAATTATACTATTTATGCTTACAATTCAACACATGTTGGAAATGTTTCTAGGAATATTAGTTTAGAACAAAATATCTTAGATGACTTAATTGTTATTTCTTCTGGGGAGTTTATTAATCCAGATCCAGAAATTTCCGAGTGTAGAACTTTAGGTGCAGCTAATACTGCTTATAATGTGGTTGCAGATTTAGAAACTAACACAACTTGTTTAGTAATCAGTGCAGATAATATTAGTGTTAATGGAAATGGCCATACAATTACTAAAAACAAAAAAGAATTTTGGACATATACAGACAAAGGTATAATAAATATTGGAGTTTTAAATAATATAACTATAAAAAATTTTAAAGATATAAAAAATTTTAGTAAGGCTATTTATCTCCAAGATGTATCTTACTCATTGATATCTAATAATTCTTTTGATTCTAATGGATTCAGACAGGAGGGGCTTTATGTTTATCCAATTGAGGTTGTAGATGGTTATTCAAATACTTTTCAAAACAATTTTTTTAATTCAACAAATTATGGAGGGATATACTTGTATAATTATCAAGTTGGAGGAGGTAATTTATTTAAAGATAATACTCTTTTATGTTCTTATCCAATCGAGATAATTGAGAATCAGGAAGGAAATTTACCTAATATAGTTCTTAATACTACCTATCTTCTAGAAGAATTGGTTACAAAAACTGCTGCTCATGAAGGAGGTTCATTAATTCGTAAATGGTATTATCAAGCACACACTATAGACACCTCTGCAACAGATGTTGCAAATGCTTCTGTTGATATTTATAATGGAACCTATGAATCTCCGTATATCACCTTAACAACAAATGAATCTGGCTGGACAGATATCGCAGAGATTACTGAATATGTTAATATCGGAGGAATAAAAACATATTATGATAATTCAGTTATTGCTGCTAATTATAATTTAACATTATGGGATGACCATATTTATAATGTTACAAATCAAACAAATAATTTGAATGATACATTTATTCTTGATATAGATATAACTCCTCCTGTTATGGGAAGTTATGCTTACTCTGCAAGTGCTTATACTGCAGTTATTACTTGGACAACAGATGACCCTTCAAATTCCTCTGTAACCTATTGGGCATCTCCTGCTCAAACTACTGGAGATAATGTTATGAGAGTAAGTAATCACTCTGTAACTTTAACTAGTCTATTAAATAACACAAATTATAATTTTAATTATACTTCTTGTGATTTTGCAGGAAATTGTAATACTTCAGCAGGAATTTTTGTAACTGCTTCTCCTGATGCAGTTGTTGAAATAACTGGAGGAGGATTAACCTGTGTTCCTAATTGGAAATGTGAATGGACTCCTTGTGTTGAGGGGATTCAAACAGAAATTAATTGTGTAGATGTAAATTATTGTGAGAGTAAAGGATTTCCTGTTTCTGCTCATACTTCCCAACCAAGACTTTGTGGAAAGACTTCACTAATTGAACCAATCTCTTCAACAACAGAAACTCCTTTAGGTTCTGGAAGTAGTGGAAGGTTGTTTGGAAAATGTACTCCTGAATGGAATTGTGAAGAATGGAGTGATTGTCATGCGGTTTATAACTTGCAGGAAATAATTTCAGAAAAAGTTCTTCTTGAAGGAGAACAAGAAAGAAAATGTACTGATAAAAATAATTGTGAATATGAAAGAACAGAAAGAAAACAATGTGATACTAAACTCCCTGTTTATGCTAAAAAAACTGAAAAATGTTTTAAAAATTATATTGAAGTTTTTGATGAAAAAAATACTCTTATCTCAAGATTAGAATTAACTGATAATGGAAATCAAAAATTAAATATTCAAATGTTGTTTGATGACAGCGAATATTGTCCTTATTGTTTTGATGGACAGCTAAACTATAATGAAGATGAGATTGATTGCAGTTATGATGGAATTGATTGCCCAAGATGTAGTTTAGAAACTCCTCTTTCAAAAGGAATCATAACTAATAAAAGAATTATAATTTTCTTATTTGGATTAGCAGGACTTTCTTTCTTATTTATTATTTGGTATTTAATTTTATTAAGAAAAACTAAAAAAGGAGTAATGAAAATAATTAAAATGAGCAGAGCTCATTTAGAAACAGTTCCTCCTAAAAGAAGATTAAAAAAGACAATCAGAATAATGAGTTTAGTTGGATTAGCTGGTCTAGGAATAATAGCATTCTCTGTCTTAATCTTCTTTGCCTTTAAATTACTAAGCAGTTCTTTTATTGCTGTTAGCAACAATGTAAGTTCTTTAGCCTCTTTATTTAATATTAAGAGTTTAATCCTTCCAGGATTAATTTTGTTGTCTATAATAATTGTTTTTTGGATTATTAAAATAATTAATAAAAACATTAATAGAAGAAAAATAAGACAAGCACTTAAAAGAGAAGCTGAGATTCTA
>Ga0172381_10002379_pt1 | contig 20775 bp, 26 predicted proteins | sample Leawel6488metaG_FD_119754 | JGI IMG/M metagenome (GOLD analysis project Ga0172381, IMG submission 119754) | Leachate microbial communities from a municipal landfill in Southern Ontario, Canada - Leachate well 64-88 metaG | ecosystem: Engineered > Solid waste > Landfill > Unclassified | place...
AATGAGGGTTAATAACCAATCTTTTGCATCACGCGTTGCATCACGCGTTGCGGCACGCGTTGCGGCATACGTTGCGGCATCCGTTGCATCACGCGTTGCGGCACACGTTGCGGCATCCGTTGCGGCATCCGTTGCATCACGCGTTGCGGCACACGTTGCGGCACGCGTTGCGGCATACGTTGCGACATCTCCCTTTTTTCTAATATACCAAATAGAGGATGCTATGCCACTCGCTAAGCGTCCTACGAGTGGACTTGGTACGATGATAACACGAGGCTTTTTTAGACCAGAAACCTCGTATAATTTTTCAATCGCTGGGATAATTTTATCAGGATGAATTGGATCAGTACGCATAATGCGCTTAATCCATAATTGTGCGTGAGCATCTAGCTTTAGTTTTTCTTCTGGCGTGATACCGCCTTCGGCTCGCGTTGGGGTTCGTAGGATTTTCATAGGCTTATTTTATATCACTCCCGCACGCGCTTGTCAATAGACGATAGCAGACAATATGCCATACCTTATCCCCGACAAATACTATGCCATGACGCGGTAAGATAGGTTTGAGGCAGTGGGAGCAGGTCATACTATCCGTCTATAACAGAATCTTCTAATTCCTCTTCCGGCAAACTAAATTCTTTTTCTATATCCTCATCTTCAAGTATTACCGCTTCCCATGATTTACTAAATTCTGAATCTTTAAACATTTCAGCAAGTCCAGTGATTTGACAAAGTCTAAGGACTTCATCACTATCCATTCCAAGCTCTTTAGCTATCTTTTTATCTGACCAGTTTCTTCGTTTTAGATCTACAACGATTTGTGACATAGCTTCAACTTGGTGCTTACCTCGCGCTCGATTATGTCGGATTGTTGAAGCGATACGATCACCTTTTTCGTTTCTTTCATCGTTTATATTTACAACTGGCAAATATCCATGAATACGCTGTTTAATTTCTTCGCATTCCTTTCCCACTCGATTGCGGTGAAATCCATCAACAACTTCAATTTTAGAATTTTCTTCATCTTTGAATGTAACGATAGGTTGAGTATATCCATCCTCTAAAATAGAAATTTTAAGTAATTCCATTTCCGGAGGTGCAACATTGTTCGGGTTATAATCATTTGCTTGAATATCATCAAATTTAACCCAACGAACAAAATCAACTGGTTCATTTTTGAACGGGCTAATTAGATGAAGTTGTTGGCGTATTTCATTTAGAGCCTTCACTCTATCATCTACGGATAATGATTTTAGCTCTTTCAAGAGCGGTTTTATATTCATACTATTTTTTCTAGTTTCCATTCAATGCGTTTACGTTGAATAAGTTTTTGGTAGCGTTCGTATGATCCGCTTTTATTCTGACTGAATCCAAGACCTTTCAGCCAATAATCATTTCTTAAAAGAGATTTACAAACTCTACGCCATGACGGAACTTTCCTTTTAGCCTCTAGATTAACGTCAACTTCATTTGGTATCCCCTCAGAATAGCCTCTATCCATCCACCATTTAATAAAGACGGCTATTTTATTTTCGTAATGACTTTGCATTTTTGGAGGCATTGATCTTAAAAGTAAAATAGCAAAACTTTTCCATGTATGACCTTCCGGTTTAGCAATTTTTCTATATCCCATTATATTTCCACTTTCCTGAACATAAAGCGCACCAGAATTAGCACCGTTTACACGCGCGACAACTCTTGACCATGTTTCAGGCTCTATAAGATGAAATAAATATAATCCTCGTCGTTGATCGTCGCCGTATGGCTGGCAAATACGCATTTGATGGATTGTAAGACCGGCAAGATGCATCATTGAATAGAGCGGATTGTATTCTTTTGAAGCATCTTTTCCATGATATGTCCAAATATCTTGCGTCTTCCAGTCATAAATAGGATAGATATTAAAAACATTTTCAGTAACTTTTGTCGTCCACATTTTTCCGTCTTTAATAATTTTATTCTTTTTAGCTATCGTCCTGAAACGATTAAGACTTTCGTCGGCTCGAATGCCTACAAGGCAAGCACATTCTTCTCCTTTCGCATACCATTCACCAAACAGTGGTACAAATTCTTCAAACTCCATTCCTTTAAAAAAGAAATCAAAATAATCTTCATCTAAAATTCCATATTTTGGCGGTTGACGAATCCAATCATTTTTACGATCCTTATCCCAACAAATCCAACGAGGCTCATATACACTTACAGCATTTCGTAGGATGATAGGAAGACACACCCAATAAAGATCAATATATTCTTTATATCGTTCAACTGTTTTTTCTAAATGATCAATGGTCATTTTATATTGACCCTCTAAATCTACGATTAAAATTCCTACTTTCTTTTTTCGTTTAATTGCTTCCTCCATTACAAGGTGAACCATGACCGTGCTATCCTTTCCTCCACTATAAGAAACATAAATTTTATTAAAATTATCAAACGTCCATTTAATACGCTTTTTTGCGGCAGTAAATACGTTCTCTTTAAGATATTTTTTTGGCATATTCTTTTTCAAACTTTTCAATAATTTTTTCAGCCATGATATTTGCTTTTTTCTTTTCATCATCTTTTAAGAATCCCCATGCAACTATTGTTGTCAGTTCATTTGCTCCATGATTGAAACAACAAGCCGCCTGCCCAAGCCACGATCTACGATTTTTAGATGAATTCGTTAAATTAAATTTTGTAGATATCGGCCATTTTTTAGTCATTTTTAGCATTACTTTATAGAATTCTTTTTCATTTTTTAGAAGATTATAAGACTTCTCGCACTTGCTAAATGCTTGTGCTTTTTTTTCGTATAGACCAGCTTTATGATCTTCCCAGTCTTGAAAATTAGAGAATTGTCGTTTCATATTCAGAATGGCGCAATGAGTGATTTAATTTAGGTCGTAAATTGATCCGGTAATTTAGAATCAATTTTCTTTAAGGATTCTTTTCTATTTATAAGTTCTCTAATCATCTCATCAGCAAATCTCGCACAATCTTTAGAAGAATGAGGGCCGGGAGTTTTTTCGTGGTAATCTTCTATTGTCCAGATGGCACTCGCTCGTCCAGCGGCAAATTGTATCCACGCATCTTCGTAGGTCATATTTTTATGAATTTATAGGCATGCTAAATGGCATGCTCGCTTTAAGTCGTAAGCCGACAATTTGTTTACGATCATCGGAAAATCGCAAGGCGCGGCTAACCGGCGTAATCCACATCCCATCAAGTTCCGCGCGGACGTTTTCTTTATTCTTCGGTTTATGGCCTTCACGGTCGCAGAATTCTTTATAGCGACGATAAAATTCATCCATCATATATGTTTTATCATCGCCATATTCTTCCGTTTCATCAAGGACGAACGCATAGACGGTTGAATTCGTAATTCTGAACATCTCGTTTAGATGATCGCTTGCCTCACATGGTATCCAGTCCTGCTCACGGAGCATTTTTAATCCATCAATGAATAGATTGAATATCCCTGGCAATTCAGCCGTCAGTTTTTCTTCCAAATGCTTATCAGCGGATGAACCCTTAAATGAAGCGTTGAATGGGAACATACGAAACCGACGAAAAAATCCGTCGGTCTGATCGCACGATCTTGGCATTGGATTCGTGAGAATCATTATTTTTGCATACGGAATAAATGAAAATGGATGCCCGAATTTCTTTTGTGCCATCAGGGTTTCTCCGGTAATAATTTTCTTCAAAACATCCGTTTCCATGATTCGATCAACGGATTTTGTTTCATCAATGACAACGAGATTTTTATTTTTTATTTCAGCCGCTCCATATTTTTCCGTCAACAGCCCCATGCTCATACAAGCAGTATTCGCATCTCCTCCGAGCGTTTTGACAAGGATGCGAGCAAATAAACTTTTCCCATTACTCCCATCTCCCTTTAAGATAAATGCAAGTTGATAACTCGTATCGCGCGTTTGACACAATCCTCCAAATTGCAACAGACTTATCTGAATCCCAATATCATCGCATGAAATATCGGTTAAAAATTTCTTAAACAACGGACATTCTGCTTTTTTGTCAAATTCAATAGGACGGTATGAGCTGAAAAAAACATCCGGCGTATGATCTCGTTTTTCCATCGTGGAAATATCGACGATGCCATTCTTCATGCAAATAAGATTAGGGTTCCGTTCCCAACAGGCAAATGACAGCGGTCCTCTCGCGTTTTTGATGATTTCGCTTACACGCGACGCTGTTCGCATCTCATCGCATCCTTTTTCTTTTAGGAATCCACGAATGGAATCATCCAAATCTTCTTCATCAATAACGCGATACCATCCTTCTTCTTTGATATATTCAACCCACACCCGATCTTCCTTGCAATACCGATAATTCGGATGAAGTTCAAAAAATACGTCATCCGCCGTTGTGACGATTTGCTTCTTTTCTTCCTTGGTTAATTGTGATCCCTGCTTCCATCCGTACTCGCGTGATTCTTCATCGTCATCCCGGCTGGCTAACAACTTATCACGATATTTTTCAACTTCATCGAATGAAATACGCCAAAATCCATTCTTAGGAGAGCGACGAGCCGAGAGTTCACCGGATTCACATAATTGTTGAATTCGACGCTTTGTAAAATTCAAAGCATCTCCAGCTTCCTTGGAGGTTAAAAGTTTTTCCGAAGATGACATAGCATGGAGATTAAAATACGCACACAGTAGAGGATTCATCCGCCCATGCTTGGCGATGCCAACCCGAAGGCAGGCATACGGAGAAATCCCCTACTCTATGCGTAGCGAAAGAACGAAACAGCATGGCAACGAAAGAAGAATAACATGGAATAAAATGAAAGTCAAGCCTTTGGGGTGGGTAAGTGATGTTAAGGAAGGTTTACTTTTTGAATGATGAAAGGTTATAGAAATAAAATTGGCGAAATTTCGCCAAACGTTTCGCCGGATTTCGCTTCTTCTCCCTTCCGTTCTCTACTTATCCACAGTCTACTATTCTTTACTATTAAGCAGGGGGAAATATAAAAATATATATATATATAGCGAAATTCTAAAAAATAAAATGTAAAGTATTTTGTACATGAGACAAGTGAAGATTACTTAACTTATCCACAGGGGAGTTTGAGGGGGAGAACAGGCGAAATGAATGGCGAAATTTCGCTCTTTTTTTTCACTTAGGTTTTGAAATGCAATTTTGACAAGTTTACTTTTCTTTGCCTTCCCTGCCAACCATGCTATACTATCCCCATGACAAAGGCCGCCATCGAAAAACTCATAGACAGCTACCTATGGATGTATCAGGACGCTGTTGAAGCTGGAGGTGATGTCTTCGCGGATTACTGCATGAGGAAGGCAGATGCTCTTGCTGGATTGTTATATGCCCCCAAAACCTAAATTCGATTCCAAAGCCGCCAGAATCGCGTTACAGGAGACTTTTGTAGAAAGATACAAGAAAGATGCTAACGACGTGTATGATGCCCTCCTAGCGAAAGCCAAGGGCAAATATTTCATCGTTAGCAAGAATGATAGGGGCGACTATGTGATTTGGACGAAAGATCGGAATGGATGTGATAATGCTGTTCGTGTATATCTTACCGAGCCGGATGTGGCGGCGATTAAGGAGCTAAACGAACGAGGTTGCGGTAAAGTTATTGAACATCACGACATCACGACCGATGGACAACCACTCCCCGCCCCTATCTACGGAGGTCGATCAACGAGTCTTTAACTTCTGCGATACCTCCGCCACCAAGAAGATTTTTGAATTGAAAAAACGTATTAGAGCCGTTGCTGGGGGAACGGCGGCCTCTAAGACAATATCAATTCTCATTTGGCTCATTGACTATTGTCAGAGTCAGACAAGCCCTAAGATAGTGACAGTTGTTTCTGAATCCTACCCGCATCTTGAAAAAGGTGTCATGTTGGATTTTCAGCTAATAATGAAAGATCGCGGTTACTGGAAAGACGAATGTTGGCACGGGACAAAACATGACTACACGTTTGAGACAGGATGCCGGATGGAATTTTTTAGTGTTGATACCTACGGCAAGGCGCATGGGCCGCGTCGTGACGTGCTGTTCATCAACGAGTGCAATAACCTCGACTACAAGATTGTCGATCAGCTCATCACACGAACAAGAGAGATAGTCTGGCTTGACTGGAACCCAAGTGAAGAGTTTTGGTTCTATACGGAAATGCTTAATAGGCGGGATGATATTGATTTTATTACGCTAACGTACAAGGACAACGAGGCACTAGATGAATCAACAATCAAAGAAATTGAGAGTCACAAGCTTAATAAGAACTGGTGGACGGTATATGGACTAGGTCAGCTTGGTGCAATCGAAGGACGAATTTATAGAAACTGGAAGATCATCGACGATATTCCGCATGAAGCAAGGTTAGAACGCAGAGGACTTGATTTTGGATATACGAACGATCCAACGGCACTCATTGACATCTATGCATATAATGGGGGATTGATTTTTGACGAATTGCTGTATCAAAAAGGATTGAGCAACAAACAGATTGCGGATATTATTAATCATCAGGAATGTAAAGTCTTGACGATTGGCGATTCAGCCGAACCAAAGAGCATTGATGAGATCAACGAGTATGGTGTGATGATTACTGGCGCACAAAAGGGAAAAGACAGCGTGAAGCAGGGCATCCAGTATCTTCAAAGTCAACCGATTTCAGTCACAAAGCGAAGCGTCAATCTCATCAAGGAGTATCGTAATTATATGTGGATGACGGATAAAAATGATCGAATTATTAACGAACCTATTGACCTTTGGAATCACGGGATGGATGCTATACGATATGGGACGGAGGGGCTACGGGTGATGGTATTGCCTGTTGAAGATAAGGAATCCGACAATGAGCGGTATGATCGCTTTGCCTTAGTTTAGTTGGCGTGGTATACTGTATTAAGATTTTATGCCTAAAGATGCCGTCATCGAACCGATAAAATATACAAACGAAGAAGCGGAATATCGCGCAATGGTTATTAAGCGCATTATTTCTGCAAAAAATCAGCGTGATGCGACACACGTTGAGTTTGACGACATGGATTATTTGACGCGGTATGAGGCAAACGCGAAGGCTGCTAATGCGTACGTTCCGCCTAAACTGAACAGGATTGATACTCGAATCGTGACGGGTACGACGCGGGAAAAAGAATTGACGCTATTATCCGCGTTGTTGAATTATAACCTCGAACCGAATATTGAGGCGTACGATAAGGATGACATGATTATCATGGAAATTGGGGAAACGATGGAGGATTTGATCAAAAAGAGCCGGGAGATTGAGATGTACGATGATAAGCGACCGCTTATCTACAAAGAAGGGCTAGATCAAGGCGATGCGTTCGTTGAGGAAGTGAGTATTGAACGCCAGCGCGTTGAAAAAGAATTGAAAGATCACAAGCCAGATTTTCGTAATATAAAAAATATCAAGTGGACGCGCAAACTTGGTAAGGTTTATTCACAATGCGAGGTGAAGCTAAAGAGTGGCACGCAGGTATTCTTAGGCAATATCAAAGAATTTGACGAATGGGAACAGCCGTACATCATAACGCTTGAAATTGTACCGCGTAGCGTCGCTCAAAGCATTTTTGGCGATTGGGAACGCTGGAAGAACGTATCGACGAAGATCGTCAGAACCATTGAGGATGGAGATATTGCTTATCGTGACTGGTCATTGCTCACGATAGAGGAAGATTCATGTGAGATTATTAAATACTACGATAAGTGGACGAATGAGCTGATGATTTTGATTAACGGCGTGATGATGTTGCCGATTAAGTTTCCACTTACGGCTGTCTCGCCTTCCGGGGAATATCCGCTCGCTCAATTGTCTATTGAACCGATCTCGCAATTCTTCGCGTACTCAAACTCTGTTCCCTCAAAGACAAAAGTTGAACAAGCATTATTGGATGAGATGTTTAAGGCCATCGTGACGGTGTTCCAGCAAAAGGTGAAGCCGCCAATGGCAAATAATACGGGTCGTGCGTTGTCATCGCGTATTTTTGATCCGGGGAATATATCGAATAACATTGACCCGACAAAGTTACAACCTATCTTACAAAATCAGGGGCTTACGCCTGCGGAGTTTTCCGTGTTTGAGCTTGTAAAGGGAATTGTAGATGAGAAGACGACGAGTCCGGCATTTAGCGGTGACACGACGCAGGGATCACAGACAGCAACGGAAATTATTGAGCTAAAAAAGCAACAGATGATGAAACTTGGCTTTGTCATTTGGGGCGTATTGAGGTTTGAAAAACGCATGGCGTGGTTGCGTCTCCATAACATTCTCGAAAATTGGACAAAGCCGATTGGTGAGGAAGTTGATGAACTCACGAAGCAAATTAAGGAACTCTATCGAACGGCAACGGTCAAGGGGCCGATTGAAGATGGACGCGAAGGACGGAAGATTTACGCGATGGATAAGGAGCTTACCGGCATCCTTTCAGGAGAGCAAATCATGGCAGAAGAAGAGTTTTTATCGCGCGAGTCGAATATCCCAACGCGCAAGATATATCTAAATCCTGATGAGTTGCGGAATCTCAAAGCGAAGTGGTTTATCACGGTGACGCCAACGGAAAAAGATTCATCGGTTCTTGATCGCGTGCTTTATACGCAAAGTTTGAGCCAAGCGGCGATGCTTTTTGGCCCGCAGAGGCTCAATATGCCGTATCACGAACGGCGATTTGCCATTCTTAATAAAGAAGACCCTGAAAAGTATTTTTTGCCTGAACAGGCCATGCAACCCGCTATGGCTGGTGCGCCTCCCGGTACGCCACCTGTTCAAAGCCAGATGATGAAGCCAGTAGAACCATCGCTTAATACGCTGATGCAATGAGACTAAAAAATCTTCGTAAATATCTCGCCGAATGGCTCTATCCAATTGATACGGTTGAGCTTATTCGGCGACGGTATGCGCTTCTTACGGATCAAAAATCATTTGAGGAGATGGAGAAAGATGAGCAGGATCGGTTATGTGCGAACGCCTTTACGCTTGTCTCTAATCCGGCATTTAATGTTGTCCTAGAATATCTCGCTGACGATCAGATTAATTATACGGCATGTCTCTCCCCCTCATGGGATTCCGTCATTCTTGGTCGTGGATCGGTAAATGGCATATCAAAGGTCGAGGAAGAATTTAACAAACTTGCTTTAATTCATAAAACCTCATTACAAAATGAGAAATATAACGAACACGACATTATATGAACGTACCAAAGAAGAAAATGAAGATGATTGATATTCCGTCTCTCAAAAAAAAGAAGCAAGAGACGGAAGATGAGTTTAAGACGCTTCGTGATGAATTGATACAAAGGCAAGAGGAGTGGAAGACATACGCGCAAGAGACAAACACGAAACTTATTCAGCTCCAAGGCGCATATCAAGCGTTGAATACGCTTTTAGGCGATGCGGAGAAAGCACAATCAAAATAATTATGCCAAAAGTACTCTACGACGCAGAAGGTAATGAGGTGCAAGTCCCTACAGATGAGGAAATTCAACAGACAACGGCTGAAAAAGACAAACAAATCGGCGAGTTAGACGAGAAATTGAAGAAATTAGAGAATAAGGACTTCAATTTTAAGCGTTTGAAGGACATGACGGACGCGGAACGCGAAATATTGTCTGTACAAGAAAGGGGAATAAAACAACAGCAAGAAGACTTACAAGATGAGATACGTCAATTCAAGGAAACGCAGGTTGGCGAGTATAAAAACTACGCTCTTTCTACGCTTGCGGGTGATGATAAGGAGCTACGGGCTAAAATGGAACTTCATTTTGGCCGTCTCGATCCCGATAAGCCAGCGGTAACGCAAAATGCGATCATGGATCGTATGCGCGAGGCTTATACCTTGGCAACCGGCGGTTCATCAAATGCTCCTAGCGCATTAGGAATGGCAATGGGTATGAGTGGGACTGGCGGTAAGCAAAAACCGTCGGAAGGAGAATTAACACAGGATCAGAAAGACCTCGCAGGTCGTTTTGGCCTTACGGATGAAGATTTGAAGAAAGATGTATCAAAAGTCGTCATTAAATAATTATGGGACGCCCAATTGGATCAAAAAATAAGTCACTTGAAGACAATCAACCTATGCCAGAAGAAAAAAAGACACTCGTACCAGATGAGGAAGGAAAAATTAGAGTCGATAAGGACAAGCTAGATAATATTCTCGCTCAAATTGATGAGCAGAAAAAGCAAATTGCACGTCTTGAATACGCCGCATCTAAGTCGGGTTTAGGTAAATTTGACGATAAAAACAAGGTAGAACGTGGTAAAATAGGAAAGATTAGGTCGTGGGTAGCCGAAGATGGCAAGGAACTTGTCATTACGTCATGGAAGGATTTGCTTAAAGATGTTGTCGAAAAAGATGGCAATGGCCGATGGCATGAGGATCAAATGATCTCAATTCAAACGGAAGATGGTGTTGATCGTGAGATGCGGTATGATATGTTTACACGACGCCATAAGTATCTTCCCGTTGATATTTTGAGCAAAACGGAATATACGTCTGCGGAAGACAGGGAGATGTATGGTGTCTATAAAATGAAGGTAAAAGTGTCAGACACAAAGTCAAAATTGTTTGGCAAAGAGTACGAAATTAATGATAAATTCTTCAACTAAAATTATGTTTATCGGATCACGCGAAATTAAGACGGTTACGCCTAAGGAAGAAGATGGGAAGGTTGACGTTCTCTTTGATGACGGAGGCGTTGTTACGATGAATCAGAATACTCTTAATCTGATTACTATTGAGGAAAAAGGGCAAGGTGACGTGATAGACGCGATTAGGTATGATTTCGCTAATAAATATGTCCATGATATGGCTGAACACGGGCTTAATTTCCTTGAAATTACGGCTATCGCGCAAGGAATTCCGACATTGGCAAATCAAATCAAAGATCAGGTCGTGAGTATGATATTCGAGGCTCCCCATCCGCAGGCAATTAAGATGGAGAGTATCTTCAACCTCATCGAAAAGCGAGAGGAGGAGGAGGATTTGAAGGGGCCACCTGTTGATGAAGTTGCACCTACCGAGTAGTCGTGCTATACTACCCTCAACAAGTGAATAATCGAGGGAGTAAACCCGCGTCAAAAAAACATACTTGCTGATTCGCGGGAGCCAACCCGTTGTTAGTCCGAAAGGGCAAAAAGCGCAAGCGTCTAAAGGCGTTTGCGTTTTTTATGCAATGCCGAAGACGCTCTAAATAAACATCTCATTATTTATGAGCTTTAAGCGTGTAAATGGGAAAACGAAGATCATGTGGCTTCCACTTGCGACCTCTACGGCCTGTAGTGTGGATTCGATCGTTGCGTGGAACGGATCAGGGTATCTAATCGCCGCGACTTCGACGACTGCTCCTACGGCCCATGTTGGTATCATTCGCGAGGCTATTACGTCAGCATCGTCGGAATATACGACTGCGGGTCTTGTTCCCGTGGAGGTTCCTGTGGAGAAAAATGTCGTATGGGAAGGTGCGGTTACGTCCGGCCTTGTTGTAGCCGATCGGGGTCTTTTCCAAGATCTTACGGATGCCTCAACGGTGAATCGTGGAGCATCATCATATGACGCCGTTCAGTGCGTCAAGGTTCTTTCTACGACGAAAGGACACTTTATTCTAAATCTTGGCTGTGAAGGCATGGGTGTAGCAGGTGCGGCATAAAAACTAACTAATAAATTTATGGAATTGAATTCAGCCAGTCTTACAGACTTGACATCTATTACGCCTCATTTGTTCCTTAAAGCGCAGGAAAGCGTGGGACAAGCGGCGCGTAATTCGGGATTGTTCAAAATCGAACAAATCCCAGCAAATAGTGGCGATACCCGTGATTTTACGGAAATTGACCTTGAACAGTATGCCTCACGAAAAGGTGAAGGCGATCAGGCGGAACGTGCGGCGGTACAACAGGGGTACTCAAAAACGATGACCCCGTATCGTATTGCGAAAGATATTGGGATTACTTACGAAATGCGTACGCGCAATCGGTATTCCGATGTTATTTCCCGTCTTACAAACCTTGGTACGCTCGCTCCGAATCGGCAAGATCTCGACCTTTCGCTTCGTCTTTCCTTCATGGCTTCTACGTCCTATACGGACATGGATGGTAATACGGTAACGACGACATGTGGAGATGGATTCTCGCTTGCATACTCCCTGCACTCGCTCGCTGGATCGTCAACGACTTATCGGAACATCCTCGCGGGCAACCCGAAGATTTCCAAGGGTGCGCTTGAAGCTATTGAGCGTCTTGTTGTCGAGAATACCTACAACCAGTTTGGTGAGGCAGTTTCCGACGGGACGTTTGATCTTCTCTGGACAACGAATGATCCGAATTCCGTCAATACGGCGCGTGAATATCTACAATCCACGGCGGCAGTTGATGGAGGCAATTCAGGCGTTAAGAACGTTTACGCGGCAAAATATCGTCATGTCATCCTTCCTCGCGTTGCGATGACTGCGGCAGGTGTCCCGGATACCGATAAGCGGTATTACTGGGGTATTGCCTCCAGTATGATGTCTTCGGCATATCTTGGCATTTGGGAGGAACCGCATTTGAAGGTTCCTGCGAATCTGAACGCCGCAGAAGATTTCTCTACCGATGACTGGAATTATGGCGTCCGCGCTGGGTATGGGATTGAAATTTGTGGAGCGAGCTGGTTCAAAGGTAGTAAGGGCGACGGAACGGCTTAGTATGTTGTCAAAATGTAGTGGCAAGAAAAAACCACGAAAATAGTATGCAACTGAACAATAAAGAAGTCTTAGAGGCTTCCCCATACTACATTAACGGCAAGAAAACGACTGCCGTGGAATTCAAGCTTGCAGATGGAACAACGACTGTTGTATCGGCGCAGGATTTGGGAATTCTCATCAATACTCGGCGTCTTCGAGGCTATGACGGGTTGGAAGACCCGATTGTGGTCAAGGAACCGAGTATAGATGAACCCATTGATGAACCACAGCCGGAAAAAGATGTACCCGAAGTTGAATCAAAACTTCAACCAGATGGAGAACCCAAAAAGACGCGAAAATCTAAGTCATCGGCTGTAGAGCCGACTACGAATGAAGCCTAATTATGCTTAATGCTTTTTCAGTGCATGGACGATATGGAATTGGCCTTCCGATGACGGCTGGAAAAATTTTCCACGTTTCATCGGATACCGCCCTTTCTAATCGCTTGCAAGAGCAGTTTCCGACGGATGAAGATGGCGTTGTGCGCGTTCATGCGACGATTGATGCCGCACAAGACGCTTCGTATGGAGATAGTGGAGCGGATCGTGGTGATATCGTATTCGTCTATCCCGGTCATACTGAAACGTGGACGACCGCACTGACAACGACTGTTTCGGGCATGTCTATTATCGGACTTGGTAATGGGACATTAACGCCAACAATCACGGTAAATGGTGCAGTTGATGGATTCAATATCGCCGCCGCGAATCAAACGATTGAGCATTTTCGTTTTGCCGCCCCGGGAACGGATGCTCAAACGTCAGTCATTAACGTCAATGCCGTCGATGGCGTGACAATTCGTGATATTGTAGCAATCGGATCAACGACTGCTAAAAATATCGTGGACATGATCACGATTGTCGCTGGCGCGGATTATTGTACAATTGAAAACATCAATTTCTACAATGAAACGGTTGCCGTCAATTCCTTCATTTCCATTGAAGGCGCATGTACAGACCTTACGTTGAAGAATATTCGATGTTTTGGCGAATGTGCGACGGGTGGGATTATTGACGCGGCAAAGGTAACGAACCTCTTTATGGAGGATGTGCGAGTCGCTACAGTCGGAACGACGATTCCGGCGATTACACTCGACTCAAATCCGACGGGGATGGCGCGTAATTGTTTCTTTGCGGGTACGTCAACAACGATTGCTGACGACGCAAATCTTGGAAACTTGATGCGTGTTGATAACATCAAGGTACTCGAAGAAATTGACAACTCCAAGTCGGCCATGATTCTTCCCGCAGTAGACGCGGAAAGCTAATCCTCTTTATCCCCTCCCCTCTTAACCGGGGGGAGGGGACAAGAGAACATCGTATGAAGAAAATCCTTATCGTCTTATTCATCATTGCCCTTATAGGTGGTATTTGGTATCTCCTTAATGTTAAAAATGGTGAAAAAGGATACGGGGAAAATGAACGATATAGTCTGCTCGCGGCGTCTTCTACGCCTTCCGCTTCATTCACTGGAGCCGGATCAGTCTCCTCTACCGTCTCGACGGATGGGATGAGAAAAAAGGCAATCGCATTTCGGTATCTTCCTAAGTCGCATGGATCGAGTTTTGACGTGTTAGTCGAAGAAGCGATAGACAATAATTGTAAAAACTACAATCCCGTATTGTTTGCAGATGCTTCTTCGACAAATATCACGTTCCTTAATTCGACGAATACGAGCGGTATTCCATATCGTTTTCCGTATGATGGGGTGACTGGATATACGCCAGTTACGACATCCGGGACGCTCTATGGAGGAAAAATTGATCTTCCTGAATCCACCTCTCAATGTATGCGATTAAGCGTAAAAGAAAATACAACGTCAACAGCAGGACTCATTACTCTTGAACTCTTAACAACTAATTAACTTATGGCTAATTTTCCTATCGCACATCCCGAACGGCGCGATAAAGGACTTTTGACAGAAAACGCAACCGCGACGACGATTGATACGATCAATGTCAAAACGGAGCGGACGTTCTTCATTAAGTCATTCATCACGGTCTCTCGAAATACATCATCAGCGGGAGGAACGGCGGGAGATGCGGCAACGTATGAACTTTCAGGCGCATTTCGAGATACCGCCGGAACGCTTGAACAGATTGGCTCAACGGTAAAAACAGCTTCCAAAGTCGATCTTGCATGGGATGCTGATTATGCCGTTTCTGGAACGAATGTTCTTATTCGCGTAACTGGTGAAGCTAGCACCGATATTGATTGGCGATGTTATTCAACCATCTATAAGGACAAGGCATAAATCTATGAACAATAAAGAGAAACTTCTTCTTGTAGCAATCGGCATTACGATTCTATTGTCAATCGTGACGCTTGCCTTCGTGACGAGAAAAGCGGAACCGCAAGCCGTGACTGACACAAAAGCTGTTGCTCAACAGATTGGCATTGAGATTGGTAAGCAGATTGCTACTCAACTCGCTGATTCGACGATGGGTGTTGGTTGGACAACTCAAACGGGCATGGAAATAATGAATGAGATTTCCAGTACGACTCATGCGATTAACCAGTTACTATCTGTAACGAACATCACCGCGACAGGAACGGCGACGCTTGCGGCGGTAACAGCTTCGGGAGCCACGACTCTTTCTGGTGGGGCTACGTTTACAGGCAATGTTAAAGATTCTCTCGGTTTCTATGGTCTATTCTATGCTTCTTCGACGTTTGTAACGCCGACGACGGCAACGAATACGCTTTGTGCAATTCAAAACACGACTGGGGAACCTCGAAGAATCGCTGATATCGCTTTCGTCTTCGCATCGACGACGGCTCCAAAAGTCGGTGAATTTATTATTAACGTAGGAACATCTTCAAATGCCTATGTTACTTCTACATCACCGATCATCAATACGTCGGTCATAACGCAGAATGGTAAGGCAATGGCGAACACGACTTCTACGATCAACACGATCATGGGAGGTTGGCCTGCTGGTGTAGCTACAGATACACGATTTGCCTCAGAGAATCCTATCTGGCAGGCGAATGAATATCTCGTCTTCAAAGCAACGACGACGACCGCTCCGGGACGATGTCGAGTCTTGGCCTATTAAATCTTAGTCGGGGCGATCTCCGAAGAGATCGCCCCTTGGGATATGGAAACTATTCAAATGATTCTTTCTTGGTTAGATGGGAAAAAAACGTATATTTTCGGTGCTATTTCGCTTACAGTAGCCTATTTGGGGTTGCAAGGATTCCTTGATCAAAATACTCAATCCTACTTTCAAGCTTTAATCGCGTTATTCGCGGGTGGTGCTGAGGCAGCAACGGCAAAATTAGGTATTCGCAATAAATAATATGGAATATGGGTATATCCATGAAGAAATACCCATCGGAACCCGTATTTTTACGGGTGATTTAGGAGGTTCGTCAAGTATTCTTGTCTCTGATCGAAATTGGGAAATCTTCTTACCAAAATACGAGACACAAATCGGAAATGGATTCGACACTCTGAACTGTACAAATTATGCCCTTTTGAATTGCATGGAAACATACGAGAAATGTGTTTATGGAATAATCCATGATCATGCAGATCGGTTTGCGGCTTTCGTAAGTGGAAATACGAAGATCGGTAATACGTTCTCAAAAACAGCATCCGCAATTAAACAATTTGGCGTTGTTCCCGAAAAAATGTGGCCAAAAACAGTTACAATCATTTCATGGGAAGCCTACATGGCAAAACCGGATGAAATAGTCTTCAAAGAGGGGGAAAAAAGCCTTGAATTATACGATTTTGACTCAATGTATGTTGTACCTGAACCTGATATTCTCTATGAAGCCTTGGGTCATGGCCCTCTCCGTGTGGCCGTTCATGCGTGGGAAAAGCCCGTTAATGGAATTTATCAACGAACGGAAAAAATGGCGAATCATGCCGTGATGCTTTTTAGAGGAGAATACGGAAAAACATTTACGATTGAAGATCATTATGATCAGGCAGGAAATTCAAAAAAAACGCTTGCATGGAATTTTAGGTTTTGGGCGGCTCAACTCCACACTCTAGAGAAAAAATCTATGTCACGATTCAAAATTTCAAAGCAGGAAGACGGAAAAGGGTACGCTCTACTTTGCGAAGCGCAGAATGAGGACGAATTAAAGACGCTTTGCAAGGTGCTTGGCGTTGAACTCCCTATTATGGATGGAAAAATTGAATGGAGTTTCGTTAAGCACGATTCAACGTATAAGAATATCTAGTATGTCATTCATCACGCGCAATCTTTTCAAGGAAAAAGTCAACGGGAAATACATTCCTGTAGGTGGGATGCTTCCAAATGAAAAGGATGATCGTGATTTTGAGTTTGGAGGTATTTTTGGGGATTTATTTGCCTATAAGCCTAAACATGATGAAAAAATTATCAAGACTCATTCCGTAAAGGATCAATTTCCTTATAATAATTGTGTCTTTCAGAGTTATGCGGTCTCTCGTGAGTCAGATGAAGGAATGGCACTTTCTACTCAATCCATCGTTCGATATTCGAGGTTAAAGGGATATATTAAAGGAAATGGATTTTCAAATCTTCGATCAGCGCAGAAAGCCGGTGTAGATTTTGGCATCGCCGAAGAAAGTCTACTTCCTGAAAGGCACATCTCTTGGCAGCAGTATTCAGCGGGAGGTAATGATGATCTGATAACGCAAAATGCTGCGATTCATAAGGCTAAAAGTTTCTTTAGAGTCTTTGGACGTAATCAGTGGTTAAAGGCTCTTGATGAAGGTCATACGATTCACACGGGTTTCACATGGCGATCATCATACAATCAGTCTGGTGGATTTAAGGCTCCTTGGATTATTTGTTGGGGTGCTGGATGGTCCGTTGGTGGACACGCGGTTACGGTCAAGGGATACAAAAAAGGAGGTGAATTAGCGGTAACTCAAAATTCCTTCGGCAAGGACTGGGGTGATAATGGAGATTTTTATATCCCTATGGATAATCTTCGGAATACTGAGGGGTATGTTGCGCTTGATCTTGAACCGTCGACGATTGCTCAACTGATTCAAAAATACGAAGGAAAAGACGTAAAAATGAGTGACAAATCGACGATCTATAGAATAGAAAATGGGAAGAGACGGCCATACCTGAATGAACAAACATTTTTTATGTGCGGAGGTAATTTTGATCCTCCATCTTATTCAGTGATATCCGAGACGCTTTTGAATAGTGTTGAATTAGGAAATCCGATGCCGTAATTATGGATAAAAAGCATTGGATTATCATCATAACACTTTTCACTATTTTTCTAATTGGTGTGGCTTTTTATCGTACATATAAACAAGAAGATTCGTATGGTGCTGGCTCTAAAATTTCAGACATGACAGAGACGACAAGTGTTGAAAGTACGGCGGTTTTACCCATTGTATCAAGTGCTGGAGTTTCGAACGAAAAAATCACCGTTGCCAACCTTTTTGCCTCGATGGCATCTACAACAGCTCTAGATGAATTAGCTGTAACATCTTCTACTATTTCTAGCATTATTTGGTCGTCTGCCACCGGCACTAACACGACTTCAACGAATCTATATACTCAAAATATGTCTTTTTTGGGTGCTACGGGAACAGGATTGAAAATTTCAAGTACGTTTGAAGCAACTTCTTCAACATTAACAACATTGAATTTTATCAATGCAACAGGTACGAGTTTGAATAGTAATGTTCTTTGTATTGGTGGGACATGTAAAACGTCATGGTCTACAACTTCTTCTTGGTACGGACCGATTGAATGGACGTCCGCGACAGGGACAAATACAACTTCCACTAACCTCTACGCCTCAAATTTGGGCTTCGTGGGTGCCACCGGCACGGGTCTTAAATTGACCGGTACCTTTGAATCCGCGTCTTCCACAGTCACGACGTTCAATTTCACAAGCGCGACCGGCAACAACGTCGGAATCATCGGAAGCGCGCCGTCTGTCTATTTTACGGATTTAGACGCGGGGCATGATGACTTCCGCACATACGCAGATTCGGACCGGTTTAATCTCTACGGTGGTACGCTCCAGCTTTTGACGGCGTACAGCCTCGGTTCTGTCTCCCTCTCCCCTATCGCGGCGTCAGCCGGTGGACTCCTCATCACGAATACGACCGCGACGACGATGTTTGTTAACGGTCTCGCGACATTCGGCACGGCAACTGGTACCACGCTTCGATTCAACACGGGTAATTTCGCTGCGCTTACGGTAGGTGCACAAAACGTCTGCTTGGCTGATGGGACGAATTGCCCGGCTGGGACCGGTGTACCGACCCTACAGGAAGTCTTGAACGAAGGATTTGAGGCCACGACCACGTTAGCCCTCTATGGGAGTTTCTGGGCATCAAACGTCATGGCGACGGGGACCCTGTATGCGTCTTCTACCCTCATCTCAAACGGAACATCGACCGCGTGGGACGTTACAAGGCTCGGATGGACGGATGCGACCGGCACGACGCTCTCCATTACGGGTGGCTTCTCCGCCGGTTCCTCGACGGTCACGGCCCTCAATTTCACGAACGCTACTGGCTCATCGGTCTATACGCCCCTCTTAGCAGCGGTGTATGGATCTGTGACGAATCTCACCTGGACCAACGCCACAGGTACCTATTCGACTTCCACGAACCTCTACGCCTCAAATCTGGGCTTTACGGGTGCCACGGGTACTGGTCTTGATCTCACGGGAACCCTATCGGCAGCCTCGACGACTCTCACTTCTCTAAACTTCACAAACGCGACCGGGGCTTCTTTGGCGGTGAGCTCAATACTCGTGAAGGGGAAGAAGGTTTGCCTTGAAACTGGCTTCGGGTGTCTCCCCAAGACGCTCACGCTTTGGGCTTCCACGTCTACCGGTTCCGATTACCTCCAGGTAGGCACGACCTCCACGGAGACGTTCATCTGGCCGTACCAGGGTGTCTGGACGCTCGTTGAGGCTACGGGGACGCTCGAATACGCGGGCGCGGGTGGAACATCGACCCAGGTCATTGTCGTCAAAGAGAACGGAACGGCTCGCGTGAGTATGCTCGATCGGTGGATTCACATTGACCCCTGGGGACTTTCGAGTGACTTGGCAATGGCGACGACGACGGTTCTCATCAGTTCTACGAATGGAACCGTGACGGCGGGCGATCGAATCACGGCGGGCATCTCAGCGCTCCCGACGACGAAACCTATTGGAAGCCTTCCCATCACGTTGAAGTTCGTTCGGACGCAATAATGTATGAAACGTAAGCCCCTAATTATCGCTCTCATCATCTCGATCATCGCGGCGTCGTTTGCGTTTTTACCAGAAAAAGCTAATGCGACGACCGACAAGATTTATGCAAACTCCGGCGACGGAGCTGTTGGATATTATGCGAGCACGCAGACCTGGACGACCACACGCAATTCGACGGATGGGACTGTCGTCAACACGACAAATGAGGATGTCAGCATCATGGCTCGAAAAAATTCGAGTACTGGGAAGTTTGACATCATCAGGTATTTCGCCACATTCGATACATCAAGCATCCCAGACGATGCGACGATCACGTCTGCGACGGTAGGACTTCGAGGATGGGCTAAGGGAGGTACGGCAGATGGGCGAGCCTACAACATTTATGGCTCGACGGCAGAGGATACGCTCACAACCGCTGATTATGATCAGGCGGGTACGACTGCTTATTGTGACACGTCTATTTCTCATACTAGTTTTTCGACGAGTGCGTATAGCACGTTCGCGCTCAACGCGACGGGTCTTGCCGCGATCTCAAAGACGGGTTCGACAAAGATTTCGTTCCGTGAAGTAACCTTTGATGTTGAGAATACCGAGCCTTTAACTGACGCATACATCTATATCTACCCTACCGATCACGCGGATACATCAGCCGATCCGTATATCGAAATCACGTATACGTCGGGCTCCGGAGGAGCGGCACCTATAGGGAGGGTTCAACGATTCTACATGATGGACTGATATGAAAGAAGGAGGGAACATTATGCACCACTACATTCCGCTTGCAACAGCCCTTGCTTGTGGAGCATCGATCATTGTCGGTGTTTGGCAACTCGCTTGTGCAAAAATTGAAATTAAGGATGAGATCAATTCTGTAAAGGTTACG
>Ga0172381_10002380_pt1 | contig 20768 bp, 21 predicted proteins | sample Leawel6488metaG_FD_119754 | JGI IMG/M metagenome (GOLD analysis project Ga0172381, IMG submission 119754) | Leachate microbial communities from a municipal landfill in Southern Ontario, Canada - Leachate well 64-88 metaG | ecosystem: Engineered > Solid waste > Landfill > Unclassified | place...
AAATCAACAATTAAAGATTGATCAAGTTGATTAAAATTAACAATTAAAGGTCGTTTCATATTCTTTTTATTTAAGCCGATCAACCGATGGACGAAGAATAGTTAACCAGCGTCGCCAATCAAAAGCTTTTAATATCAATAAACTTAAACCATAAATTAACGCAGCTAGTCCAATAATAATCAATAATTGAATAGATCCTTGCCCAGCCCAATGGCGCAGTGGCCAAATAATTACCGCCATTAATAAATTAGCAATAACCACCTTATAAGTGATGGACCATGGCCAACGCCAATTAATTAATTTTTTAGATTTATAGGCAGCCAACCAAGCAATTAATAATTCACTATAAACAGTTACGGCAGCGGCTCCCCAATAAGAAAATCTTTCAATCAATATTAAATAAGCTGGAACAGCGGTAACCGCGACCGCCAAATAGGGCCAAACCATTATTTTTTGTCGATTAATAGCAATCAAGATATGATTAAATAAACAACTAATAAAAATACCAGCAATAGCTAATAATAATAAGGCTAAAATTGGTCCAGCGGCAGCAAATTCTGATCCAGCAATCAAATTAATAATTGGTCCAGATAATAATTGTCCACCAATAATAATCGGTAAAACTGCCATCAATAAAACTGACAAAGCACTATCAATCAATGAATTAAAATATTGCTGCTGACGATTGGCCCAGGCCCTGGTTAAAAGTGGTAATAATAAACCAACAATCAAAAAAGGCAAACTAGTCAAAACATCAATAACCTTATAAGCCGCTCCATAAAGACCAACTACACTTTCACCTTGAAACCAGTTCAGCAATAAAATATCGGCTCGCAAATATAATAAATTTAAAATAATCGTCACTGCCAGTGGCCAAGACCGTTGAGCAATATCGCGCCAGATGACTGGGTCATAGGCTAGTTTTATTTTAATAACTTTGCCGGCCCAATACCAAGCCAATCCAAAATTAATCAAACCAGATAAACCAGTTGCCACGGCTACTCCTAATAAACCCCAACCAAATCGCTGACTAATCAATAAACCAAATAACCAAAATAATCGCCCAGCAACTTCAGCAATCATTAAATAATCAGTTTTCAATTCGCTTTGCAATAAACCAACCAAAACCTGATTTAAGGCAATAAAAAAATAAGACAAAGATAAAACCAGTAAAATCGACCACAGTGCCCGATAATAAGGCAATAAACCAGCAATTAATAGGCCAGATAAAATAATTAAACTGGCAGTAAACAGACGAAAACCAAATAAATTATTTAAAATTCTAGATCGTTCAGTCGGTCGCTCATTAATCAATTGAGCAGTTACCATAGTCAAACCCAAATCAGCTAAGACTGCAAAAATTCCTAAAAAATTAGTCAAAACAGTATAGCGACCAAAACCACTAACCCCTAAATATCTAGCAATCAAGGCCACGCTCAATAAGCCTAGAAAAATAGACAGCGATTTACCGACAATTTGAACAAAACTATTGTAAGCGAATTTTCTAGCCAAGGACATGCCGTTGTTTTTTAAATAATCATCCGATATAATAACTATATCACAATATCTTAAAAAACCAATTATGTCTAAAATTACCATTGGCTTAATCAACTTAACTGGTCTCATAATGGCCACTATTTTATCACTATCATGGCCGTCAAGTGTAGCCGCTCAATTTACACCAACTCAACAAACCGGTCTAACCGAGCTTGGTAATATCGCCTATAACAACAACGAACCAAAGGATATTCGCCTGGCTATAGCCGATGTCATTCGAGTAATCTTGGGTCTAGTTGGTTTTATTTTAGTAATCTTAATGATTATAGCTGGAGTCCAATATATGACTGCAGCTGGCAATAAAGCACAAATTGACGGCGCAATCAGCCGAATCAAAAATGCTTTTATCGGTCTGATTATTATTTTAATTTCTTACGCCGCCACTGTCTTTATTATTGCTCAATTAAATAAGGCTTTATCAATTAGTCCACCAATTACATAGCTTGTCCGCCAAGACTTTTGATAGCAAAACTAATTACTACATAGGCAGTAAAAATAACTACTAGGCCGATGGCTGTATAGGTAACGATTGCTTTACCTTGATTAACTTTAGTATCATTACCACCGGCTGAAATCATAGTCAAACCACCATAGATCAACATCAACAAAGATAAGGCACCAACAATTGCTAAAACTCTAGCAATAATCAAACCGACAAAGCTCCCGCCTTGTAAAATATTATTAAACTCTCCCAAAGGATTTTCTAAATCAACTGTTTGAGCCCGAACACTTATTGGTAAAAAAAGGTTTACTAACAACCAAGAAATATATATATAGATATTAGCCATAAATTCAAAAATTAATAACCCAGACTAGTAAACAAAAATCTAACTATAATATAGGAAGTAAAAATTAATACCAAACCAATCACTGTCCAGGTGATAATTTTTTTAGCTTTAGTAACAGCTGTTTCATTGCCAGAAGCAGTCATCCATAAAATACCAGCATAAACCATCATAATAATGGTCAAAGTACCAGCTAAACCGAGCATGCTTTTAATAATATTGCCAATTATTTCAATTGGTGTAGCCTTTAATAGCCCATCAAGTTTTGGTAGTGATTGTTCATTTAAATTATTATTAGACGCAGTATTGTTTGCAGTTTCATCTACTGAAGTCTCAACAACCCCTGAAGAAGAATGAGCTACTCCACCGCTAGTACTACCCGGCGTTCCGCAACACAAGGGTGTTGCTGAATTATTTTGGCGACAGCCACCATCACCCGCGGACCAATGAAGCGGATATTCGCTATTACAAGAGCTTAAACATCGAGCTGTTCCATTGCCATCCACTGTGGCAGCACATGTAACAATAGCACCAACCTGAATTGGTAAAAATATAATTAATAATGAGCTTAAAGCTAATAAAAATTTCGACTTAATTATAATGTCCATAAATAATAATAAAATATCTATTTAAACTACCCTTATTATAAAAAATTTTATTAATTAATGTATAAAACAATCGTACTAAAAAATACTTATTCTAATCTAATAATTTCATCAAAAAACTTAATTTATTATAACAAATTAAACTACAAAAAGAAAACAGACCTCTCGGCCTGCTCTCATAAATGTAGTCCCTAGGGGAATCGAACCCCTGTTATCAGGATGAAAACCTGGTGTCCTAACCACTAGACGAAGGGACCGTCAAGCTAACGCTTATTATAACGAAAGCTGGCTGACTGTCAAGCTCAGTTTATTTAACCTTGAATAATGCCTCAACGGCTGATAGAATGAAATCAAATTATTATGAAAATATTAGCCATTGAAACTAGTTGTGATGAAACCGCGGCCGCAGTCGGCTCATTGATTGATAATCAAATTATCATTGAGAGTAATTTAATTGCTTCTCAAATTGATATTCACCAGGCTTTTGGCGGAGTTGTTCCTGAAGTAGCAGCTCGAGAACACGTTAAACAAATTATCCCAATTATTAATCAAGCTCTAAGTCAAGCTGGATTAAGTAGATCAACCGCTAGTAAGTCGCTAAATGGACTAGCAGTTACCCAGGGACCGGGCCTAATGACCTCATTACTGGTTGGGACAGAAACTGCTAAATCTTTAGCTCTGGCTTGGAATTTACCCCTTATACCAGTTCATCATATTGCCGGCCATATCGCTGCTAATTTTATTAATCGACCATTAGATCAAATAAAATTTCCATTACTGACTCTAACCGTCAGCGGTGGCCATACCGCCCTAATTTTAATGAACGATCTACTTGATTATGATATTATTGGCCAAACTGTCGATGATGCCGCTGGTGAAGCATTTGACAAAGCCGCTACCCTATTAAAACTAGGCTACCCTGGTGGACCAAGTATCAGTGCCGCAGCCCTTGAATTTGCTAAACAATCTCGGCCATCAACTATTAAATTGCCCCAACCAATGCTTCGTCGGTCTGATTATAATTTTTCTTTTTCTGGATTAAAAACCGCCTTGCTTTATGCTATTAAGCAAGACGATAATTGGTCTAGCCGAATTACTGAATACGCCTATGCCTTTGAACAAGCTGTAGTTGAAGCCCTAGTTCGAAAAACTATCAAAGCCGCCCTGGATCGATCGGTTAAAACTGTTGCCCTATCTGGCGGAGTCGCTGCTAATCATCAATTACGACAAATACTTAATAATACTTTAAAACAAAAAATGCCGACGGTTGAATTATTATTGCCAAACATGGCTTATACAACCGACAATGCGGCCATGATTGCGGCCGCTGGCCTATTAAAATTAAGGGCTAACCAAACAATTGCTCCTGCCAATTTAGCAGCCCAACCTAATTGTCTATTGGTTTAAAACTAAATTTTTATTATTAATTTTATTACTATGAGTGAAAAAATCAAAGAGCTGGTTAATAGTCTTAAAAATGAAGATATCTACACATTTGAACGGCGCTGTAAAGAGTTTTTTTACAATAATAGTTATGAATTTGCCAGTCTTGACCAGAAAAATCGTGATTTTATAATTGATTTCCTTAAAAAATACCGCAACGATGTCATCAGTTTTGGCGGTATTCCTGGCTATAAGCTAGACAATGCCCTATATCAAATCCACGGACAATTATCTAGTCATGGTCTTAGTGAATTAGATTATAATAATCTCAAAAAAATAGCTAATTATTTTCGCCGCTAATCAGCCAATAGACTTAATATTTCATCCCGACGATTAGCCATAATCTCAGCAGTTTTAGCTTCAAGATTAAGCCGCAATAATGGTTCAGTATTGGACGATCGGACATTAAACCAAAAATCCGGATAAGTAACCGTAATACCATCCAAATAATCAATCTGTCCATCAGCATAATGCTCGGCAATCAATTTAATTTTAGCTGAAGTATCATTAACTCGCCGATTTATTTCACCAGAATGATAATATTGTTGATAAGGTTGGACTAACTCGGCCAAGGTTTGACCGCTAGCCGATAATTCTTGCAATAGTTTAAGAGCAACAATGCCAGGCACTTCATAGCAACCATGTTCCATATTTAAGAAAAAATGACCAGATGATTCACCAGCAAAATAAGCACCTGACTCTAGCATAGCGGCTTTAATCAAAGAATGACCAACTCTAGTGACTAATGGTTGACCGCCATTAGCAATAATCGTATCAGCTGTAATTTGGCCAGGGCGAATATCATAGGCAATTATTGAGCCAGGTTGTTCGGCTAAAAATATTTTTGACAAAATAGCTCTAATAATGCCTGGTTCAATTGGTCGACCCTGATTATCAACAAAAAAAACACGATCAGCATCACCATCAGTAGCAATTCCCAGGTCAGCTTGTTGACCAATCACCATCTGACTAAGTGGCTGAATATTATCCGACTTAAATGGATCGGCTTCGTGATTAGGAAAAGAACCATCTAGCGGCCAATTCATTCGAATCAACGAGATTTGTGGCAAACTAGCCAATAATTTTTCAAAATAAAGACTACCCATGGCATTGGCTGGATCAATTACTACCTTAAAAGATTTAATTGGTTGAGAACCAGCTCGAGTTAAATCATAAGCCAGCTGCTTATCTAATATATTATCAATAGTTCGTCGACTACCTGGCTGATCAGCCGGTGTTAATGATTGATTTAAAACTAATTCTTTTAATTCAGCCAAACCACTGTTTTCACCAACTGGCTTAGCTCGATCTCGAACAATTTTGAAACCATTATGATCTTTAGGATTATGCGAAGCACTGACCATAATACCCCCGTCAGCCAATTGATCGGCAACCGCAAAATAAAAAGTCGGCGTTGAACATAGGCCAATATCGATAATTTCAGCTCCACCGTCAATCAGTCCTTGACATAATGTTTGGTGCAAAGACGGTGAAGATAAACGCATATCATGACCAACCACAACCACTAGTCGGTCGGTCGATAATTCAGCTTTTCGCCAAATAACATAAGCTAAGCCAAGACGATAAGCCAAGTCTTCATCAAAATCTTGACCATAAACTCCTCGTAAGTCATAAGCCTTAAAAACTGAACCATTGGTAAGCATAATTATGTTCTTATTTTTTTACCTTATAAATTGAATGCCAAATAACTCCAGTGCCCCACCAAGTCGCTAGCACAATAATCAATCGACCAAGAACGGGTAACCATGACAACCCAATAATAATAATTATACCAATCAAAAATGGCCACAATCTATTTGTCTGACTAGTCATTATCTTAGAACTTAACCAATAAGCAACTACCAGTCTAGCACCATATAATAAAGCTATCCAAATAATCAACCCAGCCAAAGCAACTGGTAGGCCAACAATCGTTACCGCTAAAATTAAAATAATAATTGGTAAAATAATTAAAATAGCCAAGCCTTGTAAAATTAATTTAATCGGGTGAGTTTGGCTGTGCTGAAGTAGTTTATCACCCAATTTCGGCCATAAACTAAAAATAACTAAACCAAAAACTAATAACATAAATAAGCCAAGCGATTTTGACCAAAGCCAATTAATTAACTGTTGACTTTTATCCAATTGTTTAACTGGTGAAACTCGTTTATCTACTTGACCAGTAATCTGAGCTGCTGAGTCTATCTTAGCCAGCTGATTAGATCGATAAATTAAACCATTATCTAGTTTGGCTCCAGCTACAACCTCTAAACCAGGCAATTCATCGCTAGCTGAAATTAAATTAACCGCTCCTTGATAATGACCATAAAGTCTAGCCTGATTATATAATCCATGAAAATCTTGTCGATAAGCACCTCGACTATCTAAAAATATACTAGCCGATAAAGTCTCACCATCAATTATTGCCTGCTGACCTAAGAATATTTTGGAACCAAATAGACTAGCGTTGCGACCAATTTGATTATCAATATTAATCGAACTACCCAACAAACGAAGACTACCACCGATTTCAGCGTCAATTTTAATATTTTCTGCCAAACAAATAACATCACCGCTAACCGGCTGATTAATAAAAATATCATTACCGGCACAAATAAAATCACCAGGCAAGGGCGTATCAACTACAATTTGACGCCCAGCCGCATAGGTTGTACCACTAAGTTGATCGCCGGATCGAAAATTTATTTCATCCCCACGACGAGCCGTAAAAGCTTGACTGGCCAAGGGTAAACTTAAAAAAAGACCAACCAATAAAAAACCAATCGACCACCTTGTCTTCAGCATATAATTGTGATTAAATTAAATAGTCTACGGCTAAATTATAACATCAGAGGTAATGAATATCAAATCAAAAAAAATAATTGACAATCTACTAACCAATCAGCCAAAAAATAAAGTTGAACTAGCCGAATGGAAACGTCGGTTAGCCGAATTATCTGGTCAACCATTACTTAGCAATAGTCAATTATTGGCCGCCTATCGTCAATCATTTGGATCAACTGGCCAGGGTGATCTACAAATTATTAAATTATTAAAAAAACGGGCCATCCGAACAATGTCTGGAGTAGCACCAGTAGCAGTTTTAACCAAGGCTTGGCCCTGTCCTGGCCATTGTCGCTATTGTCCACAACAAACTGATGTACCAACTAGTTATTTAGCCAACGAACCAGCTGTCATGAGAGCTCAACACTGTCATTATGATCCAGTTAAACAAGTTAATTATCGATTACGAGCATTACTAGCTAATGGCCATCAACCCAATAAAATTGAATTAATTATTATTGGTGGCACCTGGTCATATCTACCAATTAAATATCAGTATTGGTATATCACCAATTGTTTAGCTGCGGCCAATTCCTATGGCCAGCCCCTGCGTCGTTATCGACAAAGTCTAACCTTAGCACAATTAAAAGCGGCCCTGCTTAAAGAACAAAAAATTAACGAAACCGCTGAATATCGAATCATCGGTCTAACCCTAGAAACCCGACCAGATTGTTTAACTAATGAAGAATTACAACGTTTTCGACAATTGGGTTGTACTAGAGTAGAAATCGGTGTACAGGCCATTGATGATAAAATATTAATTAATAATCAACGAACTGCCACCGTCGATCACATTGTTACAGCAACCAAGCTACTGCGTGATTGGGGATTTAAAATAACCTATCATATCATGCCAGCTCTACCCGGTTCAACACCTGACCATGATATTGAAATGTATCAACAATTATTTAATGACCCTCGTTTTCAACCCGATCAAATTAAGCTCTACCCAACTGTTGTCGTTAAAGGTAGCCAATTATATCAAGATTGGCTAGCTGGCAATTACCAGCCCTATTCTGATCAAGAATTAATCCGAGTTATCCGCGCCTGTAAAAAAGCAACACCAGCCTATGTCCGAATTATCCGCTTAATTAGAGACATTCCAGCCGAATCAATTGAGGCTGGCAATAAGATAACCAACCTGCGACAAATAATTCAGCGACAAGGGGTTAATTGCCAGTGCATCCGTTGTCGTGAAGCTGGTTCAGAAATTATAAAAATTAAACAAATTAAATTAATAGTTCGTAATTATTTAGCCGGTGACGGACAAGAATATTTTATTAGCTGGGAAAGTTTAGATCAGTCTAAATTATTTGGCTTTTGTCGATTAAGATTACCAGCTAATAACGCTGGTCCATCTTATTTATCAGGCCGAGCCATTATTCGTGAACTCCATGTTTATGGACAATTACAACCACCGGGCAGCCGCGGCCAAATCCAACACCGAGGCTTGGGTCGACAATTACTAGCTGAAGCTGAAAAAATTGCTAAACAACATGGCTATAAGAAAATGGCCATAATTTCTGGAGTCGGTGTTCGTGGCTATTATCGCCAACTTGGCTATCGACTCAGCCATACTTATTTAATAAAAGCTATGCTATAGTTATAGAAAATAAATTAAAATCTATGTTATTTAATCCTGAACGATTCCTACAACAACAGGCTGAAAAAAAAGAAAACAACCAAAACTTCAATAATAAACATTATCTTGATGAGCTTTTGGAAATGGCTCAGAAAGCTAATGAAATAGATCGGATAGAACATGATGATTTTATTGATTTATATGGTCAAGAGGCTGTTAAAACTGACACTGACTGGGTTGAACAACAAAAAGATCTGCATCAACAGAAAAATTCTCCCAGCGAAATCTGGCATAAAAAGGTTGCCGACATTCTTGAAGCTATTTTACATCATCAGATTGAAGCCAATAATTATTTCGGCGGAAATGTTTGGACCATTAAAACTTGCGATTACGATGATTTTCGTAACCATATTGATTCAATTTTAGAAATACGCCACCCTGACCAAAAATCAGCTAATTACTCCGGTATTGCTCTAGACGTTACTTCAGCTAGCCAACCAAGTCGTTTAATGAATAAAGTAAACCGTATCCTTAGTAAAATTAAACAAGGTAAATTAGCCAAAATCAAATATTTCCAATCTGATTTCTTAAATATTCGTGGTGAAAAAAGTAATGTCCCTCTTTTTGTAATTGGTTGCGACTTAAAACATACTGAAGAGTTGGCTAAACTTTGGTATAATGACCAACAAAAAACTTTAGCCCAACATCCAATTCAAGTATTATTATTAAAACAAATAACCCAACAGGCTCAACTTTATCGTGACTACGCTCAACAAAATAACCAACCCGCTATTGCTGAAATTTACAAACAAATACTAGATGAATTTAAGACCATTACCACTGAGCGTGAAGCTATAATCACCGAAATTGAAAAAAACCCTAAAAATCGAGATTTTTTTCATGACGATTATGTTTCCACCAATTTACAAGCAATTATTCAACAATATGATCAGTCCAATTAAAGATCAGCTAGTGTTAAAATTAATCGAATTAGAACGGCAACGGCAAATTGATGAACTAGAATTAATTGCCTCAGAGAATTACGCCTCTCCGGCAGTGCTAGCAGCCCTATCAACTCCACTAGCTAATAAATATAGCGAAGGTTATCCTGGTAAACGCTATTACGGTGGTAATCAATTAATTGATGAAATTGAAAATTTAGCCATTGATCGAGCCAAGCGATTATTTGGTGCCGAACATGTCAATGTTCAGCCACTATCTGGTTCACCAGCTAATTTAGCTGTTTATTTGGCATTACTAGAGCCTGGTGATACCGTTCTGGGATTACGCCTCGATCATGGTGGACATCTCTCCCATGGTCATCCCATCAATATTTCTGGCCGACTATTTAAATTTAGCCAATATGAAGTTGACGCAACCACTGGTCAATTGGATATGGCTCAAATTCGAGAAATCGCCAAATTAACTAAACCTAAATTAATTGTTGCTGGGTTTAGTGCCTATAGCCGAGAAATTGACTGGGCTGCTTTTAAAAATATTGCTGATGAGGTCGGTGCCCGCACCATGGCTGATATTTCTCACACCGCTGGACTAATTGCTGGCCAACAACTCAATAGCCCAGTAGGACTTTTTGATGTCATCACAACCACCACTCATAAAACCTTACGCGGTCCACGCGGAGCCATTATTATGTGCCAATCTAATTTAGCTAAAGAGATTGATCGAGCTGTTTTCCCAGGATTACAGGGTGGCCCTCACGACCAAGTTACTGCCGCCAAAGCGATTGCTTTTGAAGAAGCTCTACAACCAAATTTTAAAAATTATGCTCAAAAAGTAATTACTAATGCTCAATTATTGGCTACCGAACTACAACAGAAGGGCTACCAAATAGTCTCCGGTGGAACTGACACCCATCTTTTAGTTATTGACTTGAGCCAACAAAATATTACTGGTCGACAAGCCGAAGAAGCCTTGCAAAAAGCTGGTTTATCGGTTTCTCGGTCAACTGTTCCTGGCGACAAGCGACCACCACTCAATCCTTCAGGAATTAGACTGGGAACAGCCGCTATAACCACCCGAGGTTTTGCGGAATTAGAAATAAAACAAGTGGCTAATTGGCTAGATCAAGTTTTATCTAATATTGATAAACCTGAAATTTTAACTGACATAAAAAATCAAGTAATTAAATTAGGTCGACAATTACCACCCCCGAATTAATCTCAACTATAATTATGGCTCAGCACCTAATTAATGGTCGGCAGATAGCCGAAAGCATTAAAGACCCAATCGCTCAAACAATTCACCAACTAGGCGGACCGCGACCAAACCTAGCCATTATTTTAATCGGCCAACGATCTGATTCACAAATCTATGTCCGCTTAAAACAAGAAGAGGCTAAAAAAGTCGGTATTGATACTCATCTTTATCATTGCCCAGAAGATATTAGTCAAATTGAATTATTGACAATGATTGATTTTTTAAATCATGACCCATTAATTGACGGTATTCTTCTACAATTACCTCTACCCCAACAACTTGATGCCGATGCAGCAGTCAATGCTATTGCCGCTGATAAAGATGTTGATGGTTTTACAACAGCAAATCTAAAAAAATTATCGATTGGTGATCAAACAGCTATTATCCCACCAGTTTTTGGAGTAATTCTTAGAATTATTGCCGAGCAACAACTTGATTTACAAAATAAATCAGCCGTCATTTTTGGCAATTCCGATATCTTTAGTCAACATTTAGCCAAATTACTAACTGATCAAGGAGCCAAGGTAATTATTTTCCATCAATTTAATCAGGCCGCTCAACAAGCAACTGAACAAGCTCAATTAATAATCGCCGCCCTCGGACAACCCCAAATTATTAAATTATCACAATTACCAAGTGATTATTTAATTATTGATATTGGTATTACTAAAAAATCTGGCAAAGTCTATGGTGATGTTGACTTAAAATCAATAAATCAACAAATAAACGGCTGGGCAACACCAGTCCCCGGCGGAGTTGGGCCATTAACTATCGCTATGGCTCTAAATAACACTCTGATCCTCTACCAGCAACACCATGAATAATTTTGATAGTTTATCAACTCTAATTAAATTGCATTTTGGTTTCAACCAACTTCGACCCGGCCAAGAGTTAGCAATTAATTATGCCTTAAATGGCCAAGATTGTCTGGTTATTATGCCAACCGGTGGTGGCAAATCTCTTTGCTACCAATTACCTTCATTATTATTATCAGGTACTACTTTAGTTATCTCACCATTAATCGCCCTAATGAAAGATCAGGTTGACCGACTTAATGCTGTTGGAATCCCTGCTACTTTTATTAATAGTTCAATTTCCCTAGTCGAAACTGATAATCGTCTCCAACAAGCAGTTAATGGAGAATTTCGTTTAATCTATATAGCCCCTGAGCGTTTTTATAATTCATCGTTTAATAAAATAATAAAACGATTGTCAATTGATTTAATTGCGATTGATGAAGCCCACTGCATTAGCCAATGGGGTCACGATTTCCGCCCAAGCTATTTACAACTTAAAAAATTTATAACTGATTTGGGTCGACCACCAATTATGGCATTAACCGCAACTGCCACCCCAGAGGTTCGCCAAGACATTATCAAACAATTAGATATGCGTCAGTCGCAAGAAATAATTACTGGTTTTGCTCGACCTAATCTCAACTTTAAGGTTCTTAGTACTGTTGATAGCCATAAAAAAAATATTGTTCTAGAGTCTATCCAACAGATACCCCAGGCCAATGGTATTGTCTATGTTAGCACCCGCCAACGAGCTGATGAATTGGTTGCCTTTTTAAAAAATTATCAAATATCAGCAGTTGAATATCATGCTGGACTAAGTCCCGATGAACGACAAAAACTCCAAACCGCTTTTATGACCGGACAGGCTAAAGTAATTGTCGCCACTAATGCTTTTGGGATGGGTATTGATAAGGCTGATTTACGCTTTGTTATTCATCATGACATGCCCGGAACCATTGAGGCATACTATCAAGAAGCTGGCCGAGCTGGCCGAGATGGACAACCTAGCCTTTGCTTATTGTTACACAGCCCGCGCGATCGTTATCTACAAGAATTTTTTATTGACGGAGATAATCCATCGGTTGATTTAATTTTAGATATTTATGAATTCTTAACTGATCAAGCTGATAATCATATCCTAATTACCTATGGCGCTATCAAAAATTCGCTTGGACTAGATGCTCCGGATTTAGCTATTGGCACAGCCTTAAAAGTCTTAGAAAAAGAAGGTTACTTGACTAAAACCTATGAAAAAATCGGTCAAGCTTCTCTACAACTAGCCTCACCTGACATCAAACTAACTGATGGACAAAATGCCCTAGGCGCTAAAGCTAAAAAGTCTTTAGAAATTTGGGAGAAATTATATGATAAACATGCACGCCAATTACGAACTGGCTATAAAATTAATTTAGAAACACTAGCCAATGATTTATCATGCAAAAAAGACTCATTGACTAGATTATTAAAAAAGTTAAACGACCAAGCTATAATTATTTATGAGCCTCCATTCAAGGGTACTGAAATAACTCTATTAAAAAGATGCACTCGTCATGAAGTAAATCTAGATCACTCGGCCCTTCGAGAAAAATTATTATTTGCCAAAAGCAAATTAGATAAAATGGAGAATTATATCTATCACCAAGGTTGTCGCCAACAATATATTTTAAATTATTTTGGTGAAAATTCACCAGAACCTTGTGGAAATTGCGATTGGTGTCAAACCGGAATTATTAATCATCGACCAACTGCAACCATTAATCAAACAACCAAACAAGCCAAAACTAAAAATAAATTACAATTACAAACCAAATTAACTCAATTAGTGACTTTAGAATTATACCAATCTGGCTTAGATACCACCGCCATTGCTCAAACTAGACAATTACAAACTGATACAATTGTCGAACACTTTTGCTATTTGTTGGAGCACCATTTAATTGATGATATTAACCGATTAATCGATGATAGCACGATTTCAGTGGTGGCTGATTTAATCAAACAATCTCCCAAATTATTAACTGGCCGATTAACCATCATCAAGGAACAATTACCCAATTATATTGACTGGGCCGATTTAAAATTAGCCCTAGCTTTTTTAAAAAATCAACGATTAAAATAATGAATCAACAACAGGCCAATCGGCTTCGAACAATCGTCCAAGAAAATTATCAGCAAATCGCCCAACAATTTGCTAATACTCGCCAACAACCATTTTGGCCTAAATTAAGACAACTTCTTCAACAATTGCCCCTAAGTGGACATCTTTTAGATGTCGGCTGTGGCAACGGCCGATTACTCGATGAATTAATTGATCGGCCAATCACTAATTATACTGGCCTAGATTCTTCATCGGAATTATTAAATATTGCTAGCCAAAAATACGCAAATCAGTCCATTAATAAATCAATTAATTGGCAATTAAGCGATATACTTAAAACATCAATTAATAATCAATTCGATATAGTTTGTTGTATTGCCACATTGCACCATATTCCTAGTAAATTATATCGACAACAAGCCGCCAAGCAATTGGCGAACTGGCTAAAACCGGGTGGATATCTAATTATTAGTGTTTGGGATTTATGGCGTCAACCAAAATATTGGCCACAATTATTATCGAGTTCATGGGCCAGTTTACTTGGCAGCAGAGACTTGGGTGATCTTTTGTTTTATTGGCATAATCATTCTCAACCAGGTTATCGTCGTTATTATCACGCTTTTACTAAACAAGAATTAAAACGCCTAATATCATCAACTGGTCTAAAAATTATTAAATATGATAACGATAATCTCAATCATTATTTAGTCGCTCAAAAACTAATTGATAATTGATTATCCACCAACCAACCAGATTGTCCCTTAACCGTTGAACCATCAATTTGAAGTGGTAATTGCTCAGAATGGGCCCGTTTAACAGTATTTATAAATTGCAAATCAATATTAACCGAGGTCCGTTGACGACCCGGTTGTTTTTGTAATAATAAATTATATTGGCTAGCCGCAATTTGTTGAACAACTTTATCAGATAACTTATAAGTTAATTTGATTGTTTGACTTTTTTTAGGCTCAACCACTAAAAACCCGGCAAAAACAGTTTTATTAAATTCTTGACTAATAACCACATCCTCTTTAAAGCCACTATGACTAATTAATTGACTACCTAATGGTGTATAAATTCTAGTATAACTGCGATAGCGAGTAGTTCGCCAATCAAAACCACCATTGTGGCGATAATTTAAAGTTAACTCAGCTAGCCAATCATCACCCGATTTATATACGCGATAATTAGTTTGCTTATCAACCACTGCATCAGTTTTATAGGCAGCCAGATTAGCATCAATTACCCAGAGATAATCACCATCAAATTCTCGAGCATGACCCGACCAGTTTTGTCTAATTAACCATTGTTCAATAACTGAATCATAACTAAATAATAAAATATTTTTTCTTTCTAAATTTTTGGTAATTATCTTAGCAACCTCTGGCCAACGACTAGTCGGCAAATTTAATAGTCGCTGCTCTAATTCAGCAATAACATCATTAATAACCGCCTTACGATTCCAAGAGCTAACTCCATATTGCTCATAAGACATTTCTACTCGATATTGTAATAAATCAACAAAATTTTGCTGATTATAAGTCTGATCTTCGATTGTAATCGGACCAACCAAACCCAATAAGTCTTCAATTAAGGTTGGAGTAATGGCAATAACTCCATCAATTTTTTCATTCTGATCGGTTTTATTAATCACCTTGGTTTGTTCTTGATAAAAATAACCGATTTGCTGAGCGGCCGTAGGGAAATCTGGCGACCAATTAGCATCTCGTAAAAACCATTGTTTTACTCCTAAATATTGATTAAGCTCCAGTGGTGGACTTGGTTTAAAATAATCCTGTGCTGGCATATCCAAATGATAACTATCATAAGTAGCTAACTCAACAATACGACCATCTTGTAGCCCTAATAATCCATAATTACCAATAAAACCACCAGTTGGTCGTAGTTCATCATTATTTTGCAAAATTAATAAAAACCGACCATCACTTAATTGGTTAGCTAAATAAGGAGCTAATTGTAACCAGGGTAAATGTTCAGCCAATAATTCCTTGCCAGTCTCCAAAGCTTGTCGTAGCTCAGCCACTGGAGCATTTAATTGACTCAATCCACTGGCAAATTCAATCTTAGCTAAACTAGTTTCCATTGCATGAAGATTGGCTAATGTTCTTATTAATAATGGTTGAGCTCCTTTTAATTGACTTAAAAGATTTGGCGTATTGCTGGCTGTTAAATGCTCTAAAGAAACTTCGTTCAAGCTATCCGGCCAATTATTTTGCCATTGTTGAATTTGGCCAAAAAAATCTAGAGCCGTTATACAGGCCACCTCAGTTACCCGAAAAAGATGATAAGCACTTTCAGTTTGTTGTTGATACCAGCCCAGCCTTGACCAAACCAAATGATTAACTAGGCGCTGACTATGCTGACGAGCTATTGAAAATGATTGACGAGCCTGATCAATCTCTAAATGAGCTAATGGCCAATCACCAGCCCGGGAGGCTTGCCAACCTGACTGCAAATAATTTCGACCAGCTAGTCCCGATTGATAAACTAGCCAAGCCGAGCGACTTAACCTAACGATATCGGCTAGTAATAAAACCAATAAAACAATAACCAATAATTTGATCGAACGACGTAAACGCATAAAATATAATTAACTAATTCATTATATAATAAAAATCTAGTAAACCAAAATAAAAACAGGATCGCTATGACCCTGTTTTTAATCAAAAATGGTTTATTTAGTTGATTCTTCAGCAGCCTCAGTTTCTTGAGCAACTTCAGTTGATTGACCATCTTCAACCGATGGTTCAGCAATAGCTTCTGCAACTGCTGGTTCAGTTTTGGCTGGTTGATTATCAGATTTAGTCTCAGCAACAACTGGACTAACTGGTTGACTAACCACTCTAATAATTTGACCATCAACTATTTTATGATTAACCAATAAATTATTAACAGTAATAGTCATCTGAGCACCCTGACTAATCCAATAATTAATTCGATCTGCCTTAGCTTGCAATTCTTTAGATTTAGGATTATAAGTACCAAGATTTTCTAAAGCTCGCCCATAAGTATCACGGGCTACCTCGGAAATAATTAATCTATAAATTGGAGCTTTCTTTTTGCCAATACGGGCAAGCTTGATTTTCAGCATAGACAATGCCTGATTAAATAAAAATAATAAGTGAGCATTAACGGTAGCTTGATTATAACCTCGACAAGTTGTTTTTGTCAAGCAATAGCAATAAAATAAACATAAAAAAACCAATAACTGACAATTAACTCCTAGGCTGATATAATAAAACCAACTTAGTTAATAGAAAAAAATTAAGCTCAGCGACGTATTAAAAAACATGACTGAAACCAAACTCGATGAAATAGACAAAGAAGTCAATTTAACTGATGAACAGCTGGCCACTGATCTCAAAGATTGTCCTGAGCACTTAGCAACGATAATTAATCGCTATCAAGCTCCTTTGTCAAGATATATTTTTCGTCTATCTGGACTTGGTCGAGAAGATATTGAAGATATATTGCAGACTATCTTTTTAAAATTATACTTAAATATCAATAATTTTGACCAAACTCTTAAATTTTCTACCTGGCTATATCGAATCGCCCACAATGAAACAATTAGCCATTACCGCAAACGCCAAGCCCGACCCAAGATTGACTATTCAGCCGAAGACAGTGTCTTTAATTTATTAACCGATAATAACTGGCGTCATCAAGCCGATAGCATTGTTTGGCGAACACAATTAAATAAGGCTTTAGATAATTTACCAGCCAAATATCGTCAAGTAATAATTCTTCGCTATTTTGAAGATCTTGACTATCAAGCCATCGCCGATATTATTCAAAAACCGACCGGCACAGTGGCTACCCTAATTAGTCGGGGCAAACAAAAATTAAGACAATTATTGATTAAAAAATATGAATAAATTGGCTCAAAAAATTATCAAGATAATAAAACAAAAACCAATTAAACCAAGGCCCCATTGGTTTTTCTATACCTATAATATGCTGATCTGGTTGACTTTGTTAATCTGGGTTATTTTAGGCGGACTAGCTAGCGCAATGATCATTGATAATGTTCGCTTCAATGATTGGTCGCTAGCACTTCAACTCGGTAATAAATTAACAGTCCAATTATTGCCAATTTTTTGGTTAATCATCTTGACTGGTGCTGCCATAATTGCCAAAATTCATTTTCAAAAAACTAAACACGGCTATCGTTATCCCTGGTTAAAAATTATTCTCGTTGGCCTGGTTATTAGTCTGTTGATTGGTTTAATTTTAGTCCAAACTGGTTGGAGTCGAACTATTGATAATCAATTAGCTCAACAAAATCTTTATCGTCAACTTAATTGCCAAGATAAATTATGGTTACAACCAAACCAGGGTCTGTTAATCGGCCTAATTAAATCACTTAATAACCAAGAATTGTCATTAGTCGCTCCTGATAATTCAACCTGGTTAGTCACAATTAATCATCAAACTATTATCCGATCAACTAATATTATTAAAAACGGTCAAAAAATTAAAGTATTGGGAAAAATCAGTCAACCAAACACTTTTCAAGCTGATGAAATAAGGCCGCACGAGGTTAGTTGTGGCTGTGGTTGTAATCATTGTCAATACCAAACCTGTCAAAACTAAAATGACAGAAAATAGATGGACTTAGCGTATTATTATTTGTCGACTATTTTTATTAATTTAATTAAACAACAATGCTTAATAAAAAAGTATTACTAGGTAGTTTAATTGTCAGTATTATAACTATTGGTGGTTTAGCTTGGTCACAAGTTTGGGCCAGTAGCGGTCAATTAACCAATGACCAACCCACTCCCAAAATAACAACTTGTGGTTGTGGAGCCGCTGGTTGTGGAGTTAAACAACAAACCGGACAATCAGGCTGTGGTTGTCGTAATAAAGCTAATTTTATCGATGCAAACAATAATGGAGTTTGCGATCGAGCTGAATAATTATCAATAATTTTAAAAACAGGCCTTATTGGCCTGTTTTTGATATATGCAATAAATCCCGTTGGTCAAGTCTAGCCTCAATTTCTTGATCATTCTCATCTTCAATTTCACCAACAATCTCTTCTAAAACATCTTCCAGTGTTACTAAACCTAGTAACTGAGTTTTATGCCGATAAACCAAAGCAATATGAATTCTCCTTTTAATCATTCGTCTAAAAATTTGATCAATTTTGCTATTTTCATCAATTTTAATAATTGGACTAACATATTTAGACAATTGATCTTCACGACAATTACTGTTTAATACCTTCATAATATCAATCAGGTGAACATAACCAATAATATTATCATCTTGATTATGATAAACTGGATAACGACTATAACCCTCTTGAGCCATAAAATAAGCAATTTGATCAATCTCGGCCTCATCATTAACCACCGACATCCGATAGCGCGGTGTCATAATCTGTTTAGCAGTAATATCACCAAACTTCAAAATATTCATGATCATTTCATGCTCTTTGAAATGAATTACTCCCTTTTCAACAGCAATTCGACTAAACGCCTTCAGCTCTCGCTCAGAAATAATAGCTCGTTGTTTTTTGCCAACTAATAATAACAATAATTTTTCTAATAAAAAAACTAATGGGTAAAGTACAATTTGTAAAAAATAAACCACCGGGATAAATAATAAAGACATCTTCTCAGCTCTGACTTGGAAAAAGGCTTTAGGACACATTTCACCAAAAATCAAAATCAATAAAGTCATAACACCAGTAGCAATACCTAGTGCGCCACTATTAAAATGATCACTAACCCATAGACTAGCCAGACTGGCGGCCGTTATATTAACCAAATTATTACCAATTAAAATAACAATAAGCAAGCGTTGCTTATTTTTTAAAACTTTATCTAGTAGTCTAGCATTACGAGCCTTGGCTAAAACCAAAGCTTTGACCGCCCCCTGACTTAAAGAGAATAAGGCAATCTCCATGCCTGAAAACCAAGCCGATAAGACTATTAAAACAATTATTTCTAGGAAAAACATACTTATAATTTTATAAACCCAGTATAGCAGAACTAACTAATAAACAAAAACCACCATTCATTAGGTGGTTCTATGGAGATTTTAAAAAAACTATAACCAAATATTAATGTTCCAACTGTAATATTTTTATTTGACTACAATTATAATTACTTATAAAAATAAGTAGCTCTACTGTAGTTTTTTTGTGGGAGAAGAGGCAGGAATGAATACTATTAAAATTTTAATATTATTCCAATCTTTGTTTTATTTTATTTATTGTAATTCTAATATAAATAACATTCAGAATAATTGGTATAACAATCATTAAAATTAGTCCTGTTTTTATATTTTGTGTGATTATAGTAAAAAATATACTTATAATTATTCCTAATACAAACAATGATAATGAATAAGGATATAGAGATAAAAAGGCTTCAAAAAAACTTGGCTTTTTAGCTCCTTCAGTGGACACTAGAGCTTTTTTTATTTTTAAAGATGTTTCATTTGGCATATCAAAGTCTTGTTGAACTGTATTAAATATTTTATCATCTTTACCTACTTCTTTTATTATTCTTTTTCTTGCTTCATATTCTAGTTCGCGCCATTTTTTTATTATTTTAAACATATTTTATTAATTGTTTATATATAATTTATATGATGAATATTCTTTTGCTTTTTTGAAAATATATAGCTGTAAAAAAATAAAACCACCAAAAACCATTAGTATAAAATAATAGATTCCTAGAACTGAAAGATTTATTTAAAACCCTTTTCCTGTAGCCTCCTTTAGATCGTCTCCATCTTGTGAGCGGGTAACGGGAATCGAACCCGTATCTTCAGCTTGGAAGGCTGACATAAAAGCCATTATAC
>Ga0172381_10002382_pt1 | contig 20766 bp, 21 predicted proteins | sample Leawel6488metaG_FD_119754 | JGI IMG/M metagenome (GOLD analysis project Ga0172381, IMG submission 119754) | Leachate microbial communities from a municipal landfill in Southern Ontario, Canada - Leachate well 64-88 metaG | ecosystem: Engineered > Solid waste > Landfill > Unclassified | place...
TGCCGACAAAAACACGCCGAGCAAAGCGAGGTGGAACATTCAGCAATTTGATTCCCGCTTTCGCTATTCAGCTTCGGACGGGCAGGCAAAATAGGTTCGAGCTTCGTCGAGCAAGTTCGACCACACTTCGCTTATAAATAAACTTCGCACGGCAAACCAAAAGCTATAAAACAATAGGAGAAAATATGAAATTACAACCACCAAAAGGAACACGAGACTTTCTTCCAGAAGATATGAAAATTCGCGAAGAGATTTTCGGAGTTGTCAAAAAATATTACGCTCTTTATGGTTTTCAACCTTGGGACGGTCCCGCATTTGAAAATATTGAGACTCTAACAATCAAAAGTGGCGATGCTATCAAGGATGAAATTTACGCCTTTGCTGACAAGGCGGATCGTCAACTTGGTCTCCGTTTTGAACTAACTGGGTCACTAGCTAGAATCGTCGCTTCAAATCCTCAACTAAAAAAACCCATTAGACTTTATAACATCGGTAAGTCATGGCGATACGAACGCCCACAATTTGGTAGATTCAGAGAATTTTTTCAATCTGATACCGACACTTTTGGAACGAATAGTCCAAACGCCGAGGTTGAGCTTTTAGCAATGGTCTGTAAGATTTTAGGTACGCTAAAGATAGAAAAATACGAAATTTTAATAAACAGCAGAAAAATTCTTGACATGTTAGTTGAAAGATTTGGAATATCAAATGAAAAAAAAGCTGATGCTTTTCGAGCACTAGACAAATTGGCTAAAATTGGCGTCAATGGAGTAAAAAAAGAGTTTGAATTAAGAGATTTAGATAGTTTAGTTGTTGATAAATTAAAAGAGTATTTCGACCTTGATATTTCAAATACAGATAAATTTGCCAAAATTAAGAAGATTGCTAACGAAAATCAAACCAAAGATATAGAATTTTTACAAACCATAGTAAAACAAACAGAGAAGCTAATTCCCGATAGTAAAATTAGAGTGGATTTCTCTTTGGTGAGAGGTCTAGATTATTACACGAGCACTGTTTTTGAAATTAGATCTACCGATCTGGCAGATATGGGAAGTTTTGCCGGTGGCGGTCGTTATGATGATTTAATCAAGTTATATGGCGGTCAAGATACTCCAGCTGTTGGCATTTCGTTGGGTGTAGAACGACTTTTTGAAATCAAAAAAAGGTCATCTGATAAAAAAATGAGACCCGATGCAAAACTGATGGTCTGTTATAGAGAAAATATGGTCGAAAAAGCATTTGAATTTGCGGAGAAATTTAGAGTTGCCGGCATCTCAACCGTAGTCGATTTAAATGAACGATCACTAACAAAACAATTAGATTACGCTGACTCGCTCAAAATTGATTATTGTTTTGTGATTTTTTCTGAAAATGAAACAAAACTTAAAAGCATGTTTAAAAAGAGCGAAAAAAGCTGCAATATAGACGAAGCGATAGAAGAAATTCGCTAATGCCACTTAAAACAACCAAATTTGGTAAGGCCGACTTACATATTCATAGTAATTTTTCCGATGGACAAAATTCTATAGAAGAGATTTTGGAATTTGTTGAGACCAAAACCGATCTCGACATAATTGCTATCACAGACCACGATACTATCGAAGGAGCTTTGTTGGCACAAAAAATTGTTAAAGATAATAATTACCGCTTTGATGTAATTGTGGGCGAAGAAATATCAACAAAATCAGGTCACATAGTCGGACTGTTTTTAACCAGAAAAATAAATCCCAATATGACTCTCATAGAAACATTTAAAGCAATAAAAGCACAAAATGGTATTTCTGTCGTTCCACATCCGTTTTTTCACACAAAAATGAGATCAAAAGATGGTCTCATAATGGATGGTATAGGTTTAACAAATATTATCAAGCATAAACAATTTATAGACGCGATAGAAGAAATTAATGCGACGCCATCATTATCAAAGGAAAATTTACAAGCAGGCTTTGTAAATAATACATTATTATTTAAAGCAGAAATTGGTTCAAGCGATGCACATATCAAGGATATCATCGGTAAGGGCATAACATTATACAATGGTAAATCGGCTACAGATCTCGCCAAATCTATCAAAAATTATCAGACTAAAGCTATCAGCGCACACAAAGGAATCTCATCAATGTTACGTTATGGACTATTCTTCTTGCCGAAAGGGTTAAAAATTTTGTTTTATACGTTTTTCGGTAAAAAATAAAATACGACTAAAGCAAAAACCCTAGTCGTATTTCTTTTCCCAAACAGCTAACTTCTCTAATTTGTTAAGCCAAGTCACCTTAGCTAGAAAAGTATTTATTATTTGAGACAAAAATAAATATAAGCTGTATAACAAGACAAGTCAAGCATGAGAACTATTTATCTTTTAGATGATCAGAACGCGTAACCGCCAAAACAAAAAACAAAGCCGAAATTACAATTAAAACGAAGCCAACGACAAATCCGGCAGTAAAAATTATATATTGTGTTTCTGTTGCCGTAATTGTATCCGCCGTTACCGAACCCATATAATAACTAGTTGCTAAAGCCATAAAACCCGCTGTTAGCAGCCCTGTTCCAGTATTAAAATACTTCTTTTTCATATCCCTCCAATTTACTTTTTCTACACAGATCAGTTTATAAAATTAATATAGATTTATATTTGGATTTTGCAAACTGTCTTTTATAACATTCATCCAATCCCCAATAGATGAAAAGACGCCCAATGAACGCAAGACATACCCTATAACAGCCAAAACAAAAGCTACACCAATTGTTGCACCAAGACCATAACATATTCCTAAAAAAAAATATCTAAAATATATCCCTAGACCTCCATGAGCAATTTTTTCAACGTTTTTTGCTAATATCTCTAGCGTTTTATTTTCATTATCCACGTATTCATTATATCATTTGTTTGATATGACAGAAAAACACGCCAGACACATAGGCAGAGTATATTAACACAGTGATGCATTTCATCTAAACAATTCTCTTTAAATAAATAAAGTTTTTGATAATATTCAAACTGTTATGGTAAAAAAAATATTTATAGGCGTTGCTTGGCCTTACGCTAACAATTCACTTCACCTAGGGCATGTATCAGCTCTTATTGGAGCTGATGTTTTGGCAAGATATTTTAGGTCTTCTGGCGCAGATGTTTTGATGGTATCCGGAAGTGATTGTCACGGTACACCAATTGTTGTATCAGCAGAAAAGGAAAACGTTACTCCCTCCGAATTAGCGAATAAATATCACAAAGAGTTTGTTGAGACACTAGTTCATGGAATTAATTTTTCTTACGACAATTATACAACAACCCTGACAGAGACTCATAAAAAAACTGTTCAAAAACTTTTTTTGGACTTATTGGAAAAAAAATTAATTTACAAAAAGACCGAGCAATTGCCTTATTGCAAAAAGTGTGACCGGTTCTTACCAGATAGATATATCGAGGGGGAATGTTATCATTGTCATTTTGTAAATGCCAGAGGCGATCAGTGTGATAAATGCGGAAATCTTATAGACCCAAAGCTTTTAATTAATCCTCGTTGCAGTGTGTGTGGAAGCACCCCAATATGGAAAGATTCTGAACATTTTTTTTTAAAACTATCCGCCTTCCAAGATCAACTTGAGAATTGGTCGCAAAAAGCAAGAGGCTGGCGAACAAATGCGGCGGGATTTACTAAAAAATTATTAAAAGAAGGTTTAAAAGATAGAGCTATTACCAGAGATACTAACTGGGGTATAGAAATTCCTATTAAAGGTTATGAATCAAAGCGAATTTATGTTTGGTTTGATGCCGTCACTGGATATCTTTCGGCTTCTATCGAATGGGCTGAAAAGTTAGGCAAAATTGATAAATATAATGAATTTTGGCAAAACAATGAAGCAATTCACTATTATGTTCACGGTAAAGATAATATCCCATTTCACACATTAATCTGGCCAGCAATGCTTATGGGAGCAGGCAATTTGCACCTACCCGACCGCATAATTTCAAGCGAATATCTGACTCTTGAAAAATCGCAGTTTTCTAAAAGCCGTAACCACGCTATCTGGTTACCTGATTTTCTAAAAAATTTCGATGCTGATATTTTACGATATTTTCTTATCGCAAACGGACCCGAAACATCAGATGCAGATTTTTCTTGGCAGGAACTGAAAGGGCGCATAAATAACGAATTGATTGCTAATTTAGCGAACTGTGTTAATCGTACTGTTCATCTGATAAAAAATAACTTTCCAGATGGAATCAGCTCTAAAGAGAATGAAAATTTAAATAATATTTTTAAAAGTGTCGGCGATCTCATTGAAAAAGGAAAGTTTCGAGAAGCGCTTAAAAATGTTTTTATTTTAAGTGAAAAGGCAAATAAGCACCTGGCTAAAACAGAACCATGGAAGGAAATAAAAAATAATAGAGATAAAACTAAAAATGATCTTTATAAATCATCGATATATTGTGTTACAATCGCAAAGTTATTGCACCCATTTTTACCCGAAACTTCTGAAAAAATATTTAGGTTGTTTGGACTTGAACCAATTATTGATTGGAAACCCATCAGAGACATTAATATAAAAGTAACTAATACAACAGCACTATTTAAAAAAATTGAGGACGAACAAATTGTGCACGAAATAAAAAGCTTAATTTCTAAATTAAACTTTTAATCATATAATTTTCACGTAACTTGTAGCCTAGCTCTTTAAAATATGTCCTCAAACCAATACCACAAGTAAAAGCAAGATTTTTATAACCTTTTTCTTTAGCAACCTTTTCAGCTTCTTTTATAAGCTGGTCTCTAAGTAATTTATGTCTAGTGGACAAGGATTTGGTTTTAGATATTGCCACAAGCTGACCAAACACATGAAAATCTCTAATGATCGCTGCAGATTTAAGAACACGCATAAAACAGTCTTTTTTATTAGGAAACCGAAGACGTAAGATTCCATAAAGATTTTTTCTATCGCTTGATTCAATAGAGATAAATAATTCTGACGCATCAGAAGATTCCAGCATCTCGCTAAACAATTGTAATTTATCCGATTTGCTATCTTTTCTAATTTCACGACAGCGAATACACTTGCATTTTAAACCTAGTTCACGCATTTTTTCTTGAACTAACTGGCGCATATTTGACGTTTTACAGCCCGCAACTATATAAGCAGCAGGAATATCTCTAATAATCCTTTCAACTCTGCAAGTATGTGGTATTTTTTGCTTTATATCTACAATCAAATTTTTAAGATCATGGTCAGAATAAATTTTAAATTTCTTTTTCAAATAAACTTTGTAAAGCGGAGCTTCTTTTAAGACAGCAAGTGGATATATTTTTATATGATCCGGCATGTAGTCAGAATTACCAAATAGTTCATCAAACATTGCCCTATCTCGGTCGATATTCGAGCCATAAAGATTAAGCATAACCTGATAAGAAACTTTAAACCCAGCATCTTTAAGCATTTTTGTCGCCCTAATTGTGTCAGCTGTCACATTATCACGATTATTTTCTTTAAGTACATCGTCATATATAGATTGAACTCCGAGCTCAACTTTTGTGACGCCAAGCCGTCTTAACCTTTTTATTTCCTCGGTGGTAATATATTCCTGCCGTGTTTCAATACCCATTTCAACAACTTTTCTTTCAGCTGTTTCATTTATCTTTTGAGCATGCAATAGGGTAGTATTAAATACAGACTTTCTAGGATAGTCATTTATAGCTTGAAAAATTCTTTTCACAAACCAAGTTTGGTATTTACGATCGTAAAATGACCACGTTCCGCCTACGATCCTTATTGTTATTTTATCAGTCTTGTGTCCAATCGCCTCAAGTGCCCTAAGACGTGATTGCGTCTGTTTATAAGGATCAAAATTATTTAAAATTGCCCTTTGCACTGCCGGTTCATCCTTAAGATAACTCTTTGGCATCCCTTTTTGATTTGGGCAATAAAGACAGCGACCCGGGCAAGGAAACGGTTTCGTTAAAACAGAGATAGAAACCACACCAGAGACAGAACGGATTGAACGAATCTTCAAAAGTTCCTCAACGTGTTTATTTTCTTTTATCTTGCCTTCAGCAAGAAGTGTATGATACTTTTTGATAAGTAGATCTTTTCTGAAAAACTGTCTTTTGTATTGTTTAGCAAATATTCTCTGCAAAGAAAAAAATTGCCTCAACCCAGTTATATCTTTTTCCAACAATAAATTAATAAACTTTTCTTCAATATTCATATGGATCAAAAACTAGCAAAAAAAATATCTCTTAAAGTACAATTTGACTATAACAGAATAGCTAAGGAGTTTTCAAATAGGCGAAGTGGTTTAACACCCGATATTTTAGAGTTTGCAAAACATATTAAAAAAAATAATAAGGTTTTAGATTTTGGTTGCGGAAACGGAAGGGCTAGCGAACTCGTTATACGATCGGGGGGTAACTACACAGGAGTTGACAATTCTTCAAAAATGATAGATCAAGCCAAAAAAATATATCCTAAGGAAAAATTTGATTTGGTTGATAACTTAAATAATTTTCCTACTGGCTCTTTTGATGTAATTTTATGCCTAGCTGTTCTCCACCATATTCCGTCGGAAAATTTGAGAAAAAAGTTTTTATCTGATTTTTACAGAGTATTATGTCCAGGTGGCAAATTAATTTTAACTGTATGGGATTTACAGTCAGAGAAGAATCTTCACAAAACAATTCCAAATGCTGATAAAAACGACATTTTATACGATTTTAAGAACGCTAGTGGTAAAGTATTAGCTGAAAGATATATCCATATTTTTTCAAAGGAAAAACTAAATAATTTAGTTTTGAACACCGGATTTGAAATTATTGACTCGTACCAAAATAGCCGAGGAAATAAGAAAGTTAATCATAATTTGGTCATTATAGCCAAAAAGAATTAAAAAAATATAAAATCCATGGTATAAAGCATGCCGGGGGTTGGATTGTTAGGGATAGGGGCGGGCTTCGCAACTTTGCGGTTTGTGGGTGGAACACAAACCTATACCCAAAAGAATAAACCACCCCTTTCCTTAACAAAAACCTACGAGCTAAAGCTCGTAATCATCTTTCAAGCAAAGCTTGGACAAGGGTTCAGCTCGAACCAACCCTTTTTACTTCGAGACTTTGTAAGAGTTTGAAATCCTCTTAAACAGTTTATATGCTTCTTCGCCCTGCCAGTTTTTTGGCAAAAACTCCTTTGGTAAATGGGCATCCTCGTTGTAAATTGAAACAAACGCCTTTTCCAATTCTTTTGCCTCTAAAGCCCAATGCTCTTTCACATCAGCCAACTTACTATTAGCAAATTTAATGAATTGGTTATATTTTTTGTTTACTTTGTCAATATCCCAAATTTTCTGTATTGTTTTGGTCTCTTGATCAATTCTGTCAGTCTCAAATAAAACACATTTTTGTCTAAGCCCAAGCTCATTAGCATATTTTGAAATAATTGATAATACTGGGTGGGGTCCAATGTATACACCCTTAAAAATCTTTTTAAATTTTAATTCATTAAGCTTCCCAATGAATAAATTTTTACACTTTCTGTCGTGCTCCGAAACCGAGAACACAACTACTCTCCATTTACTATCCCAAGGTCCGTATTTGCGATATGCTAAGATCGGAGATATGGCAAGTTTCCCGTTTGCCGATAAAATGGGGACTTTTTTGTTATAATAAGTTTTGTAATCAAAAAAACCCTTATTTTTTAAAATTGAAAATTCTTTGCGGAGCGTTCTAATACTACAAGGTTCGTTATAATAATCATTAAGAAATTTAAGCATTTTTTCATAAGAAAAACTCCCACCAATTTTCGGTAGTACATAGCCCAAGTAATACAATACCTTTTCATTAATTGTCGGGTTTTGAATTTTCATTTTTTTTATTATACTATTTATATTTATTTTCTAAAACATAATAGTATAACTCAATACCAAATATCTGTCAATAGTTCCACTAATACACTTGGTAAGATTATCCAACCTTGAAAAAATTTATTTTACCTTTCTGGACAATGTCTCCTTTTTTAAGTAGTATATTTGTGCTAGAAACCGTTTCTTCATTTACCTTGATGCCACCCTGTTGCAAAATTCGACGGACATCTGAATTAGAATCACAAAGATTAGTTTCGATCAAAAAAGAAGATAACTTATAATCTTTTGGCTCAAATTCTCTTATTTCTGTTGGTATTTCTTTTTTAGAAAATGTTTCTATAAAATATTTTTTTTCCTTTTCTGCAAGATCACTGGAATAAAACATCGATACTATCTCAAATGCAAGCTTTAACTTGTAATCTCTTGGGTTTTCACCAGATTCCATAGCGTTTTTATAATCATGAATAATCTCAACATCAACTCTCGTTATATATTCAAAATACTTCAAAATTAGTTCGTCCCCAATCGACATAATTTTTCCAAACATATCACGAGCAGAATCATTAAGATTTATAGTATTTCCCCAACTTGAACTCATTTTACGACCATCCAAACCCTCAATTAAAGGATTGGTCATAATATTTTGCGGGTTTTGATTGTAGTATTTTTGCATATCACGACCGGAAAGCAAATTAAACCTCTGGTCGGTTCCTCCAAGTTCAACGTCTGCTTTAATTACCACGGAGTCATACCCTTGCATCAAAGGATATAAAACTTCACGCAAAGATACTCTCTTACCTTCATCTAGACGATTTGCTATATTATCGCGAGATATAAAGTCATTTACCGAAAAAATATTAGCTTGATCGAGAATCTCTTTATATTTTAGATCTTTTAACCATTCACTATTATGGTAAATTTCACATTCTTTGATATTGAGTATTTTACCAGCCTGCTCAATGTACGTACGCATATTTTGTTCAATAGATTCTTCATCAAGCATTGGTCTTTCACTGTCTTTGTCCGATGTATCTCCAATGATTCCCGTAAAATCACCAATTATAAAAACAATCTTATGTCCAAGCTGCTGAAAATCTCTAAGTTTTAAAAGTGGAATAGCACGTCCTAAATGAATATTAGGACTTGTTGGATCAATTCCAAGTTTTACTGTCAATTGATCGCCAGATTTGAGTTTTTTCTTAAGCTCGTTTCGATCAATTACTTCTTCTACTGCTCTGGTTAATAATTCGTTTATTTTTTTGTCGTCCGTATTTATCATATTATTCCTTTAACTGAATTTATCAGAAAAGAGATTTTCAAACAACATAAATTGTCGATACTGTATTTAGTTAGATAACTCTTACCAAGCTATAATATAAAGTACAAAAAGATCGAATAAAATAATCTAAATAGATTGGTCAGGTCCACCAAATTCAATTGACCATACCTGATATTTGGAGTATAAATTAGTAATTTCATTTTCGGTGCTAACCGGATTTGAAGTTGTTGTTTGACAAATAAACCGCCGCAAGGAAGCGGCGTACACGGAAGTGGCACAGATGAACTTCGTAGAAGTGTGCGCCGAGATCGTTGGCGAAGAGAATATCGACGTTGATGTAACTCTCCAAGCTGTAAGTGGCGAGCAGAAAGTTGTACCCGCCATCGTCAGACCCGCCTCAACAAATGAGGTACAGAGAATAGTACGAATGGCAGAGCTCGCCCGCGTACCGATATACCCTGTCAGCACAGGCAGGAGCTGGGGGATGGGCTCAACCCTACCCCCACACGACGACTGCGTCGTCGTGTCGCTTGAGAGAATGAATAATGTTCGGAAGATCGGCGACGGCTACGCCGTAATTGAGGCTGGCGTCACACAGGGCGCCCTCGCAGACCAGCTCTCGGGAAAAGGTTTCTTCCTCGACGCGACAGGGTCGGGCCGGCACACGAGCGTACTCGGATGCGCCCTAGATAGAGGGGTTGCATACAACTCTCACCGCTCCGACACCATCTCGGGATTAGAGGTTGTGCTAGGCAATGGCAGAATTATCAACACTGGCTTCGGCCATTACGACAACGCCATCGCCAGCCCCTTTTACTCAGATGGTATTGGGCCATCACTGGACGGACTGTTCATGCAGTCCAACTTCGGTGTCGTCACCGCGGCGACCGTGAGACTACAGCCAGTCGCCGACCATCACTGTTGCTTCATTGGTAGGATAGCCGATGATCAGCTAACACAGACTATCGAGAGGCTAGACACGCTCAAGCGAAAAGGCATCATCTCGTGCGTGCCGCACATCGCTAACAGGGCGCGCACGATGATCAGTCTCGCTCCTGCCGTTTACGAGTTCTACAGGGCAAGGGACAAGACTCTTTCGCGCAAACAGGCAGAGGCGATCGTCGCCAAACGCCTTCCAAGTGCGTGGAGTATGATCGGAAGCCTTTCGGGCACCCTCGGTCAAGTGCTTGAGGGCACAAAGGCCATCTGGAGTGCAATGCGAGGCATAGGAGGTGTGGTCTTCGTCAACGAGACAATCCTTACGCTTGCAGGCCGGGCACTCAACTTCGCCTCCTTCGTCCCGTCGGCCAAATCACTCTTGGCGTTCGTAGAGTCCTCGCAAGAAGTGTTTGGCATGACCAAGGGATTGCCGAGCAACTCGGCATTGAGGAGTGTGTATTGGCCCGTAGCTGCCGAGACCGGCGACTACCTCAATCCGGATAGCGGAGAGGCCGGGCTGCTGTACTGCCTCCCGATCATTCCGACGAATCCCACTACCGTGCAGTCCGCGCTCACAGTCATTAAGAATGCAGCGGAAAAATACGGCTTTGAGCCCTACATCACGCTGAACCTCTTGGAAGGCGCCTTGGAGGGAGTCGTCAATATCGCCTTTGACAGGCGACAAGACAGCGAGACTAACAGGGCACACTGCTGTATCAACGAGATGTTGGGTGGACTAGCGGCATATGGAATCTATCCCTATCGCGTAGGGATCAGCCAGATGTCGCATGTTGTTCACCACGACTCGTTCTGGGAAACAGTTCTCGGGATTAAGCATGCGCTTGATCCAAAGGGGATCATAGCCCCAAGACGATACAGCCTAGAGTGAGAGGAGGTCTTTCATTGATCGTAGTTCGACCGCCAAAAGACAATGTAGAAATGAGCGCGGGACTCGAGCTCGTCAAGGAGGGCTTTCTCCGCGAGTTTGGAACAGCGCCAGAACCAGAGGAAACCCCTGCCAATTTCTTCGTCGCAGCAGATGAAGAGTTGGGAAAGGTCCTCGGAACCATCGGCCTTCAGGTTGTCAAGAACCCCTCGGAACTAGAGTTGGAATGGTACTTCGATTGCAGATTATCCGACTTCTACACTGGCCCTGCCGTCAAAGTCGGAGGGATTGGTCGATACACTGCAACCCGTCCAGGAGTAAGTAAGTTTCTCCTGTGCTACGTGATCAAGTTCGCCGAACTAACAGGGGTTGAGTTTCTTTTCTCTTTCAACAGGAGGGGTATTGCCCACCTAGCCGAAAGGGGTGGGTTTTCCTTCAGGACCAGATATCTTGCAGTGCGCGACAACATCCCCGAGAAATACTGGCCGTATTTCCTCAACCAAGATGATCCCGTAATAGTACTCACACAAGACGTCGCAGCACTATTGCCGGTAGCAAATAGAGTCATCGCGGAGCAAGTTGAGAGGTTCCGCCTAGAGCTGCCCGGTTATGACAAGGCTGCAATAGTAGCCTAATGCAGCCGTCCAAAAGTATAAGGGCGTCGGTATCCCCGACGCCCTTTCGATTAAATGATATAATTTAAATAGTAACGGAGGGCTTTATAAATTACCAATATCTTTTGGGTATTCTAGTTGTATCAATGCTCTTTTTGGGTTTTTCGGTTTATCGAAAAAATCAAGGGGCATCGGAAAATAAGGTCTTTGCAATAATCGCAATGTGCACAGCGATGTGGATAGTCACCACAATGCTGACTGCCGTCTCAAGGACAAATGAGTACGCACTAATATGGGTGAAACTTACATTAGTCGGTCCAATAGTTTTTGCACCCGCTTTTTATCAATTTTCTAGAGTCTTTCCGCAAAAAAAAGCTCAAACCGACAAATTCAAAATCATTAATGTGCTATTTCTTGCCCTACCATGTATAGCAATGCTTGTGCTAGTTCCAACAAGTTTAAATATTATTTCTGCCACAATAGACAAAAACGGTTTTTTAGACGTGCAGTCAGGAATTTTATACCCCATTTTTTTTGTTTACTTTTTAATTTATATTATTTTGGCAGGAAAAAACTTTTTTACATCATACAAAACACAATCCTCAAAAAACAAACTAGCTCTTCATTTCCTCCTCTTTGGGCTAATTATAACAATAGCCTTTGGGACATTTTTTAATATTATACTCCCGACTCTAGGAGTGAACAACCTGGCGAGATTTGGATCATTCGCATCGATTTTTTTCGTGGGCTTCACAGCCTATGCAATTTTATCGCACCAGCTTTTTGACGTGAGAGCCGTATTGACGGAATTTGCTTCGGTTATAGTAATATCTACGATGGCTATTGAGGTGATCATTGCTGGTGACTGGCGAACAAAATTAACAAATTTAGTAATAACATTGGTAGCAGCATATGGATCAATTGTGCTAGTAAAATCTGTTAAACGAGAAATAGAGCAAAAAAACGAGTTAGAACAACTGGCTGCCGATCTCAAGGATGCTTATAAAAAACTCGAGGAGCTCGATAAGATGAAAACAGAATTTATCTCGGTTGCCTCACACGAGCTTTTGACACCGATTTCCGCAATTGAAGGATACCTTTCAATGATGCTAGAGGAAAAACTGGTAAAGATAGACGATCCCAAGGCGGTGCAATATATGGATAGCGTTTACAAGTCATCAAAACGCCTTGCGAGATTAGTCACCGACCTTCTGAATGTTACCAGAATTGAAGAAAAAAGATTATTGGTGCAAAAAATTGAGGTTGATGCAAAAGATATAATTAACCAGGTTGTGGAAGAATTAAAATTTAAAGTCCAAGAGGAAAAATTATCGATATCAACATATTTCCAAGAAGGTATTAAAACTAAGATCTATGGTGATCCTGATAAAATAAAAGAGGTACTTATTAATATTGCCGGTAATTCTATCAAATACACACCCAAAGGTGGTCATATCGAGCTAGGATGCTTTATATATGAAACCAGCAATATAAAAAAGAAAATTGAATCTATGGAAAAAGATGTTGATAAATGCAATCAAGGTCCGATAGATGAATCCTTGCAAAGAGCAATTGATAATAGATTAAAACAATTTGTCGGTGAAAAACAATTGGTAATTTTCTCAAAAGATACAGGTATTGGACTTAAACCTGACGATCTTTGTAGACTGTTTAAAAAATTCTCACGTGTTGGCGAGTGGAGTACCAGACAGGTTCAGGGAACAGGTTTAGGACTATATATTTCAAAAGCATTAGTAGAGATGCACCATGGCAGGATTTGGGCTGAAAGTGCCGGGGAAAATGCCGGAAGCCAATTTTTCTTTTCGTTACCATTAGCCAACAACAGAAAAGAAATTGAAAATATTGATAAAAAAATTCCACAAGCAACAGATGCTAAACCACTGGCAAAAAATAAAGAAATTAATTGACAAAACAAAAATTTAAAATAGGTTTATACTAATACAGGGAGGTAGTATGAGTGAACAAAAAAAGGGCAAGATATTAGTCGTTGACGACGATATAACTCTGCGCGATATGTATGCGGAGAGACTAAGGGCCGAAGGGTATGAAGTCGAAATCGCCCAGGATGGTGAGCAAGGGATAAATAGGGCAAACACATTTAAACCAGATTTGATTCTTTTGGATATTATGATGCCGAAAATCAATGGGTTTACCGCTCTAGACATACTCAAAACTACTCCTGGGCTTAAAGATATTCCGGTCATACTCTTGACGGCTTTAATACAAGAAGACAATAAAACCAAAGGGATACAAGGCGGAGCTGCCGACTACATCGTAAAGTCAGAAACAATGCCAAAAGAAGTCATTGAAAAAATTGAAAAACTGATAAAAAAATAGAGTATCATAACAATTTTTTACTATTGTGAATCCTGTTTTGCCTTGTTTTGTAGATACAAAAAACCAAACCCCTATCACATATCAACAAGAGCTCTTATAGCTAATTTTATTGTTTTTTCTTAGAAAAATTTAGCTTTATTGTTATTATTTTATCCGATGAAAATATTTTAGCGGCAATAAAAACAAAAACCAAAAAAAATATTGCCTGATAAATAATTCCGGCAAAAACAAATATATAGTTTTTCATAAATATATTTGGCGCTGCCAAAAACGGATGCGAAAATGGAATAGCGTACACCAAATACTTAACAGTCTGACTCATCGAATTAAAATCTAAAAGTAATGTTATAAGGTATGGAATCATCACCAAAACCATTAGCGGGGTTATTACTCCCTGAACGGTTTTTGTATCCTCGGCAAAAACGCCCAAAATCATCGCTACAGATAGAGCTGATAAAATTCCAAAAAACAACGATCCTCCAAGCATTAGATATCCTGAGGTATCGAGTTTTAATCCCAAAAGCTCGATTGCTTGTTTCATTTCCGTCGTTACGTTTGTTGCCTGCCCACCCGACAAACCGTCTACATAATATCTAAAACCAAACATATATACTCCAGCCATTAAAAGTGCTACGGCACCAGCAGCAATCAGTTTTGCAGATACAATTTGGCGACGACTAATAGGCAAGCTCAGAAGAGTTTCGAGTGTCTTGTTTTCTTTTTCGCTCGCAACTGATGTTGCGATCATCTGCGCTGCCATCACAATAACCATAAATAATATTATTGGAATAAAAGTAGTCTGTTGCGTTACAAAACTAATAACCGCCTCAGGAGATACAGCTGCCACAACTCCACCAACTACTACATTTTCAACCGTAAAGATTGGATTTTTAATTTTCACCGGATCGACAGAACTCATATTGCGACTTATAACATAATTTGAGACCTGTTCATTTATGCCAGAGAGAAAAATCTTTGCGTTAGTAACACCTTGAGTTCCCATCATTGAAAAACTTTTTAATAGGTAATACGCTTCGATTTTAGTCGATGTATTCGTATTAATTGAAGCTGAAAAGTTATCAGAAAATACAAAAACAGCTTGAGCATCGATCTCTCTTGCTTTCTTTATCGCTTCAGAAGAACTAATCGAATTAACAATTTGCGGATCAAATTTTGATTTTGCGCCTTCAATAAGACTATCAACTAACTCACTAGGATCATTCTGAACAACAACAATCTTACGTGGTTTCTGTGCTTTTTCTGTCTCATTTCCGACTAAATCGCCAATCAACGCAAATAATACTACTACTATAATAAGAGGCAGAATCATTTGCAAAGTAAGAAGTTCCTTAATTTCTTTTTTTAAAAGTATAAAGAAAACTTTCATGACTGCGACAATTTAACAAAGACCTCTTCTAGATTCTTTGCGTTGTTATCTCTTTTAATATCAGAAACTGTTCCCGATTCAATAATTTTGCCCTTATCAATTATGGCTACTCTGTCAGCTAGATACTCTATTTCCAACATATTATGGCTTGATAATAAAACTGACATTCCCTCGCTCTTAAGATTCTTAATAATATTTCTCACTTCCATTGCATTAATAACATCTAGACCACTAGTAGGTTCATCTAAAATTGCTAGTTTCGGTCGTGTCATAATTGCGCGCGAAATAAGAAGCTTTCTGGTCATACCTTTAGAATATGTTGAAATTTTATTTTTCAACTTTTCATTGAGACCACAAATATCTTTTGCAAAATCCAGATATTTTTTCTTCTGCAAACTGTTTTTGGCATATAAAGATGCCATAAAAGTTAGATATCCAAGACCAGATAAATTTTTATATGCGCCCGCCTCCTCTGGTAAATAACTGATTTGTTCTCGAACCAATTCGGGATGTTTTTTAAGATCAATTCCACAAATTTTTATTAAACCACGATCAAAAGATAAAATTGTCGCTATAGTTTTTAGCGTTGTTGATTTGCCAGCCCCGTTTGGTCCAATCAACGCAAATATCTCACTTGTTTCTATCGAAAAATCAACAGCTTTAACGACAGTATTCAATCCATAACTTTTGTAAAAATTTTTGATCAATAATACTTTTTCCATAATAATATTATAATCTATCTGTTTTTGTAGCGCATCTGATATAACTGAAAAAAAATCTTTAGGTAATAATCAGCAGTGCAACAAAAAAACGCTTCTGCAAATTTACCATCAACAAGATTTATTGATCTATAAGAAGACAAACCCTTTGCCGCTTCAACCAAATTTTTATGCCCTATTTGAGATTTATGATTTAAAAGTGCCTCTATTTTATCGTCGATTTGCGGCGAAATATCCAATATCGCATTAGCGACCAACGCATTCCATGTTTCATAACAAAAAATCTTTGCTTTTGAATCGCTCAACCTTAAACCCTCGTACAAAATTTTTGCTGCCTCTAATCTGTCATGATCAGTTTCCAGAGGAAATGGACAGTAAATAAGTTCGGGTTTGTATGTATTTAATACTCCTTGCATCAGTTTTATCGTTGTTTTATTAGCCTGAATCGATCCTTGAGCAAATCTCCAAAATTGCAAATCTTTGACACCGATAGCACTCGCTGCTTTAACCGTTTCATTTTCTCGAGTCTGTGCCATTTTCTTTCTTTCCGAAAGCGATGGTCTAATATTAGCTGGGAAACCTAGGGATCCATCTGACAAAAACAATATTTTGACCCTATCTTCCTGTTTTATGTGCTTAATCAAAGCACCAGCGCACCCGATACTCACGTCTTCTGGTTGCGCAGACAGGACAAGAACTTTGGCCCTCTGAACATTTACTATTACTTTTTGTTCAAGATTAGATTTTACCAATGAGATAAAATTACTATAGTGCGTTATTCTTAATAACGATCTTGCTGCCGAAGTTATATTTTTAATATTTTTTTGTATATTCACTAATTTATATAAGCAAATTTTCGCCCAGAAAGAAAATCAATGATACAATTAATCTATGCCGAGAAAGAATAAATTTTCAACAAAAAAAGATCTGATTAAAGTGTTGGCTAAATCGACTAAAAACAACGTGGATATTACAAGCAAATTTGTCGATAGCTATTTTGCACAAATAAAACAAGCTCTATTAAAAAATAAAGAAGTAAAACTCATCGAATTTGGCAATTTCCGCGTTACTAAATGGAAAACCCAAGACGTTTTCGATATAAATACCGGCAAAAAAAATGAGATGCAAATCAAATCCATAAAATTTAAACCTTCGCAGAGCTTAAAAAAGAAGGTAATTGAGGACTAAACAATTTCGTTGATCCTCTTGATTACAATCGCTCCACCAGTCTTCTCGTCAATATCGACTATAACTGCATTCACCTGTACTGGACCGTCCGCTACCTCAAAAGCTGCCGGCAAACCAGTTGTAAACCTACGGATTGATTGTTCTTTTTTTACTCCTATAACTGAATCATATGGTCCGCAAAAGCCAACATCACTGATATACGCCGTATGTTCGTTTATTATTTTTTCATCAGCGGTCTGGATATGTGTATGCGTACCAACTATTGCACTCGCTTTGCCTGAAAAATAATGACCAAAAGCGCACTTTTCACTAGTTGCTTCACCGTGAAAATCAATAAAAACAATTTTTGCTTTTGATTTTTCGATGGCATTTTCAACCATAACAAACGGTGAGTCTAACCCTTCGGTCGTCCACACTCTACCCAAAGCGCAAACTACAAGAATTCTTTGCCCCTTAACTTCTAACTCAGTAGAGCCATTACCAGGACAAATCTCAGGATAATTAATAGGTCTCACAAGCTTTGAATTCTTATCAGATAAAATATTCATAACTTCCTTTTGATCCCAAATATGATCTCCGCAAGTTAGAATATCGATCCCTGATTCAAGTAATTCCCCGTAAACACTAATTGTTGGCCCACGACCGGCTGCTGCATTATCACAATTGGCAATTATAAGATCAGGTCTAATCGAATCTCTTTTTTGTTCAATAAACCTTTTAACAGCATTACGACCCGGTCTTCCAAAAATATCTGAAAAAAATAATATCTTAATCATAATTATTTAGCGTATTCTTCCGATCTAGTCTCACGAATAACATTTACTTTAATCATACCCGGATATTGAAGATCCTCTTCGATCTTTTGCGCAACATCTTTTGAGAGTTTAATTGCTTCCAGATCAGAAATTTCTTCAGGCTTAACGATAATTCTAACTTCTCGACCAGCTTGAATAGCAAATGATTTATCAACACCAGAAAAACTATTTGCTACATTTTCGAGATCCTTAAGCCGTTGGACATAATTCTCAAGTGTTTCACGCCTAGCACCTGGTCTCGAACCAGAAATTGCATCGGCAGCTTTGACCAAAACCGCTTCGACAGTTTGTGGCTCAACATCATCATGATGAGCTATAATGGCATGAACCACATCTTCTCCGATACCATACTTTCTAGCAATTTCTGCTGAAATATGGTGATGCGGTCCTTGCACTTCATGAGAAACAGCCTTTCCAATATCGTGCAAAATACCTGCTTTTTTAACAATATTAACATCCGCTCCAACTTCACTTGCCAAAAGCGCACCGATATTAGCTACTTCACTAGAATGTGCTAAAACGTTTTGCCCGTAAGAAGTTCTGAATTTAAGATTCCCCAATATTTTTATTAAGTCTGGATGTAAACCATGAACGCCTAGATCAAAAGCGGCTTTTTCTCCAGCTTCTTTAGCTTCTTTTTTAATATCTAATTGTACTTTTTGTACAACTTCCTCGATTCTCGATGGTTGAATTCTGCCATCAGAAATAAGTTTTTCGAGTGCTACTTTGGCAATATGTCGTCTGACCGGATCAAAGCTTGAAAGCAAAACCGTATCCGGTGTTTCGTCAATTACCAGATCGACCCCGGTCGCTCTCTCAAACGCTTGAATATTTCTGCCTTCTTTGCCTATAATTCTACCCTTCATCTCATCGGAAGGAATATGAACCGACATTGTAACATGTTCCGTCGTATATTCGTTAGCTATACGATTAATCGCTGAAGATATAATCTTTTTAGCTTCGTCCTCGGAGTTCTCCTTGAGAATTTCTTTCATCTCGCGGACTTTTTTGATGATTTCCGAGGAATAATCTTTTTCGATTTCTTTTAAAATTAAATCTTTGGCATCCTCTCGCTTGAGTTTTGAGACTTTTTCAAGCTCTTTGATCCGGTCCTGCCTAAGATCCTCTATCTCCTTAAGAGTTTTGTCGATACTCGTTGACTTTGTTTCTATATCCTTGAGTTGATTTTCAACCTTGATTCCACGGGACTCCAAAATCTCCTCTCTTCTGATCAGAGATTTTTCACGTTCCGAAATCTCTCGAAGCTTCTCGCTCTTTTGTTCTTCGGCGTCCTCTTTGATCTTTAGAGCTTCGTTTTTTGCATCAAGCAACAGCTCCTTTTGCTTGTTCTCGGTATCTTTGACTTTTTTGGTCAGAGTCGATTGGCGAACAAAAAATCCACCGGCCACACCGGCCGCAAGACCGATCAGCCCGTACAAAATCGGGTCCATAGTTAATTCCTTTCTTGAGACAAATTAAATAAAATAAATTATTGAACATCAAACGTTACTATAACCAATTAGGACGTTTTAAGCAAGTCTATGGGGTTGATATTTTGTGGGTTTATGGCATATTTTCTCGATCGCAAGATACAAGTTGACAACAGGAAGTATCATGAGGAGGGCAAACGGGTGGCCACACTTGCAATCAGCAGTGGGTGCTTCGGGTTCTCCAATCGCCTGGCCAGAAAGGTGGCTAGGGATGCCACGAGAGAACTCGGCACGTCAGTCGGTGTCGAGGTTGTAGTTCCTCGGTGGGGACTCAACCTCACGAAGTCATTGGCGGTCTCGGCTCACTACCCCCTGCAATTCGACTGTAAGGAAAAGCTCGGGGAGCGAACCTACTGGGCTCTGCTGCACGGAGGACCGCAGAAAAACCCGACTCACAAAGTCGGGCTGCCGATCGTCGTTCACGCGCCGACGATCAAGTACCTAGTCGGAGAACTGGGTGAAGATGGTTTCTACAAGCGATTCGGCAACACCACCATCTGGCTGGAAAACGCCGAGTCGGACGACCCCCAGACAGACCCGATCGGCAACGTCATCGACGCTGTCGAGATCCTGAAGAGTTTGGGCATGACCGCAGGCGTGTGCTATGATGTTGGGCACGCTGCGACACATGCGTTGTCCACCGATCGATGGCGGCCAGACAGAAACGATCGGTTCATTTGTCAGATGGCGGTGGATCTTGGCCGGATGTCCGCACTCACCATCAGTGCGGCCCATATACACGACGTAGGTCTTTTGGGTCAAGATCACAGGCCGCTCTACTTCGGGTTTCTATCTCCGTGGTTAGTTGCCCATACGCTCGTACAGCGTAACCCCAACATCCAGCTAACGCTGGAAGCAAACTACGTTGGTAGGTACACCAAGATGGTTGCCATGCGCATCTTTGGTTGTGGCTACCGAAAAGCCGAGGAGAGGGCTATTTGCGACTTGGCCCTCCTCAAGGATGTCATCGATCGAACAAGCTGACTCCCGTGATGACTCCCGGCGTAGCAAGATACCCCATCGTCCACTGCCACGGCGGCGCCGAAACGCCGCCGTGGCAAGTTGTATCGACACAGGACAACAGATTGCAACAGAAAACTATTTTTGATAACATCTCTTCATCAGAACATTTTCAGAAGATATACGTAATTTTTAATTTGGGGTGGTAGCTCAACTGGTTAGAGCATCTGCCTGTCACGCAGAAGGTTGAGGGTTCGAGTCCCTTCCATCCCGCCA
>Ga0172381_10002383_pt1 | contig 20763 bp, 20 predicted proteins | sample Leawel6488metaG_FD_119754 | JGI IMG/M metagenome (GOLD analysis project Ga0172381, IMG submission 119754) | Leachate microbial communities from a municipal landfill in Southern Ontario, Canada - Leachate well 64-88 metaG | ecosystem: Engineered > Solid waste > Landfill > Unclassified | place...
CCAAAGGTATGCTAAAACTAATATACAAAGACTTAAATCCAATAAAACTAAGACAGCAGGTCAAGGTGAAAATTGACCGTCTAAAAAGAACGCTAAAGTAAGATTATTTCACTATCTAACACGGGAGAATCGCGGTTTCCGTACGCAATTGTTCTGCGTCTTGCAAATAATACTTATTTTACAGGTAGTATCTGATACTCGAATTTATATTTGCCCCCTCCGGCCGCACCCTCAACTTTAGATCTGATTTCTTTATAGTTGAATTTGTATTCGAATTTTTTACCAAAGAGATTTGACTGTTCTTCGATAGTACCCTCTCTGGCACCGCTCATTGTGTTGTACGATTCTGATTTAAATCCAAACCCAGGGGACATTCCATCGTCAAATCCTCCGCCGCCGGATGAAAGGCCGGAGCCTGCTTCGATTAACATTTCGGAAAATTTGACCGACTTCGCATCGTCGTCAATTTTCATTTTGGCAGAATAAGTGAGTTTCTTTTTTGATAAGAACGCTTTGCGCTCGGCGATTGTTGATTTAAATTCAAAAACTCCCTTTTTTTCACTCCAATCACCATCGTAGTCTTCGAGCACTTTCTTAATTTCTTCAATCATACTTTTCTCCTGTTAATTCTTCTTATTTTTTTAAAACTTTTGTTTTTTTCTAACTACACTAGACGGAGGTTAACAATGAATATATTACAACTCTTTTAGTAAGCCAAAATCCCCGTTAATTAAAGCTTCTTTCTTTGCTCGTTTCCAACCTTTAAGCTGTTTCTCTCTTCTCATTGCAGTTAATAAATCAGGAAATTCTTCGGTGTAGACTAATTCGGGATTCTTGCAATATTTTGTAAATTTTGCACCCTTGGACTGTCTGTGATATTTTAATCGACTTTTAGGGTCTTTAGAAATTCCAATGTATAGTCGGTTATCGGGCAATCTCAAAATGTATAAAGCTTGCTTCATCTGCCCTTCGGCTCACTTTGTTCGCTCTCTTCGAGTCTGAGCGACGAGGTCGCCAGACCTCAGAGTCGAAGACAGGACATTCGACTTTGATATATTTGCAAACGTCGCTTCAGAATGGTCGAAGACCATGAGCGCTCCATTTGCGAAGCAAATAGGAAGTCGAATGGTACCCCCGGTAAGAATCGAACTTACATCTAGAGCTTAGGAGTCTCTTGTTCTATCCATTGAACTACGGGGGCAAACCAATGGTATTTTATCAAAGTACTTCTATTTTTACCAGATTACTGGTATATTTTTTATAGATTTATACTTCGGGGTGTAGCGCAGTTGGTAGCGCGCGGCGTTCGGGACGCCGAGGTCCGCGGTTCGAGTCCGCGCACTCCGACCAGCTTCGAGGGTGGAACTCGAAGCTAAACAAAAGAAGGAGCTACTAGTGGCACAGCCAAAAAGAAAGGAATCATATGGAACGAACGCTGATTAGAGAAATTAAGAGAGCAGAAAATGAGGAGGTTTTGATACGGGGTAGAGTTACGAACGTGAGATCACTGTCCAATCTTACTTTTATTCAAGTACAAGATTATACTTCGAGTATTCAGGTGGTTTTTGAAAAAAACTTAGACGTAAAAGTTTCCGAAGCAGTCGAAATTATAGGCACAGCAAAAAAAGAAGAGCGGTCCAAAACCGGATTTGAAATACAGGGCAAAGAATTAACTATTGTTTCAAAATGCATTGAAGACCTACCGATCGATTTGTCTAAGAATGATCTTAATTTGCAGCTAAACACTTTGCTAGACAATCGAACTCTTTCCCTGCGCCACCCAAAAACAATAGCTATCTTCAAGCTCTATGACATTATTCTCAAAGCATACGAGTCTGTGATGCGCGAAGAAGGCTTTACCGAGGTTAAAACACCAAAAACGCTAGAAGCCGCCTCCGAAGGCGGGGCCAATTTTTTTAAAGTTGATTATTTCGAGAAAGAAGCTTTTCTTGCCCAATCCCCCCAGCTTTACAAGCAAATCTTGACAGGGGTCTTTGAAAGAGTTTTTGAGATCGGGCCGGTCTTTAGGGCCGAACCACACTTCACCACCAGGCATGTAAATGAGTACATTTCACTAGACGCTGAAATGGCTTTTATTAATTCGTTTAAAGACGTTACGGCAATGATCAACAAAGTCTTCAAAAAAATGTTCAAGATCATAGCTAGAGAAGGCGAGGAGTACTTAAAAATCTGGGGTGCAAAAATGCCCGAAGTCCCAGGCGAAATACCACACATTAAGCTTGCAGAAATAAAAAAGATCATCAAAGAAAAATACGATTACGAAATTCCCGCAAATGATATAGACCCAGAAGGAGAGAGGCTGGCCTGCCGCTGGGCAAAGGAAGAATACGATAGTGAATTTGTTTTCATAACCCATTATCCATGGAAAGAAAAACCATTTTACACTATGCCATCTCCAGATAATCCAGAAGAGACCGAAGGGTTCGATCTGCTTTTTAAGGGCTTGGAGCTAATTACCGGCAGTCAAAGAATCCACGACTATAAACAACTCATTGAGAACATGGAGAAAAAAGGAGTAAAGCCGGAAGGATTAGAATTTTATCTTGAAACTTTTAAATTTGGCATGGCGCCACATGGCGGCTGGGGACTTGGAAGTGAAAGAATCCTCCAGCAGTTGCTCGGCTTGCCAACAATCAAAGAAGCGATATTGTTCCCGAGGGATGTAAAACGACTAAGCCCTTAGATCCTGAATCAAGTTCAGGATGACAGAAGGAATTATGATTAACAAAGACAAAAAAATCTACATCGGTTCTGCTTGGCCGTATGCAAACGGCTCTCTTCATCTTGGCCATGTTTCATCGCTAATCGGAGCTGATATTCTGGCGAGATACTTCAGACAATCGGGCGCCGAAGTGCTCTGGACAAGCGGAAGTGATTGCCACGGAACTCCAATTGTTGTTGCCTCCGAAGAGCAGTCTATTCCGCCAAAAGAAATTGCCCTTAAATACCATGAAGAATTCAAAAAAACTTTAATTGACGGGCTTGGATTTACTTACGATAATTTTACGACAACACTATCTGAGAACCACACTAAAGTTGTTCAGGAAATTTTTCTCAAATTATACGAGCAGGGCGACATATATACCAAAATTGAAACTCTCCCCTTTTGCCCGAAGTGCAACAGATTTTTGCCCGATCGTTATGTCGAGGGAGAATGTCCAAAATGCAATTACAAGAATGCTCGCGGTGATCAATGCGATGAATGCGCAAGTCTGCTCGATCCAAAAGACTTGATAAATCCAAGATGCAAAACCTGTGCAACCGAACCGGAATTTAAGGAAAGTGAACATTTTTTTCTCGCTCTTAGCAAATACCAGAAAAAGATAGAAGATTTTTTTGAAAAATCCAAAAACTGGCGAACAAACGCTAAGGGGTTTACCAAAAAATTATTAAAAGAAGGACTTAGAGACCGAGCAATTACCAGAGATACCACATGGGGTGTTGATATACCGGTTCCTGGTTACGAATCAAAAAAGATCTATGTCTGGTTTGAAGCCGTTTGTGGATATATTTCCTCCTCAATTGAATACGCACGAGACAAAAATAGCCCTGATGCATGGCGCGATTTTTGGGAAAATGACAAAGCCTACCACTACTATGTTCACGGAAAAGACAATATCCCCTTTCACAGCGTGATTTGGCCGATTATCTTGAAGGCTCGAGGCGGTTTGAATTTGCCTGATTCAATAATCTCAAGCGAATACCTTACTCTTGAAAAAAAACAATTTTCAAAAAGTCGGAAATGGGCTGTTTGGCTACCCGACTATCTCAAAAGTTTTGATCCAGACTGTTTAAGGTATTACTTGATCGCCAATGGTCCAGAGACTTCAGATGCCGATTTCACTTGGCAAGAGTTTGGTAAAAGAATCAACAAGGAATTAATTGGAAATTTTTCAAATTTTATATATCGCACCCTCCAGTTAGTCGAAAATAACTTCGACTCAAAACTCAACGAAGAGCCGGATCTTACCGGAGAGAGATTGAAACTAATTGAAAAGACTATTAGCGCGTTCGATAAAGCCGGACAAGATATTGAAGTTGGCAAATTTAGAGACGCAATAAAAACTATTTTTGAGTTGGCCGAAAGCGGCAACAGGTTTCTCGCTATCGTTGAACCATGGAAAAAAATAAATCTAAACAAACAAGATGCCGCCGATGATCTTTTCGTTTGTTGCCAAGTAATTTACTCGCTTGCCACATTAATTAGGCCATTTATGCCAAAATCCGCAGAAAAACTAAACAAAATTTTAAACAAAGCCTCAAATGTATGGGTTTTTGAAAAAATTGTAAAGGTTGAGCTCAACCCCTCGAAGCCCCTGTTTAAGAAAGTCGAAAAAGAAGATCTCGAACGGGAAATCAACAAACTTAAAAGCTAAAATACTAGTTTTGCTAGTGTTTGAAAAGTTTTCAAATCAGTCTTTAAGTACGCCTCGGCATATTTGCTTTTTCCGTAAATTGTCCCTCTGTAGCGGTTTAGTCCTTCGATTGCTTTTGAATAATCTCGGCTTTGAATTTGGCTTTGATAGATTTTTATCGCATCGAGTTTAGAATTTATTTCCTTGTCGATATCGAGATAATAATTAGCGAAAGTCGGCGACCAAACATCATACTGCATGATCGTAGTATTTGGGGGAAGATTTTTTGATGCAAGATAAAAAGTCCTAGCTGTCTCAAAATGATCCTGATTTGTATCCAAAGAGGACGGGACAAAAATTACATCTGGTTTGTAATTTTTAATTTGCTGAGTCAAATAATTTATTAAATTTTTCGTCGGAGTCAAACTTGAGTCTTTATACTTAAGAAAAACTACATCGGAGATCGCAAGAAAGTCCTTCACCTTCTCCGCTTCTTCTTCGCGCTTTTTTGCCATCTCAATCCTCTCAGCGCGCGTAGGCTTGAAATCCTCCGGAAAACCCCCGGAGCCGTCGGTAAAATGCATAACCTTAACTTCTCCTTGGCTCTCAACGCACTTAATAATGGCTCCCGCACATCCAATTACTTCATCATCGGGATGCGGCGACAAAATCAAAATTCGAGAGCCATTTAGTTTACCCGAAAACTCAGGATGAAGATCCTTTTTTATCGCCTTAAAAATAATTTCGTTTGAAACTATTTGTCTCAAGGCAACGAGTGATCTGGCCGCTTTTTTTAATTTGTTTATCATCAGATGAAATATACCACATGAATTAATAATTTTTAAGATATGGTAAAATATCAATATGGGAAGAAAGAATAAATTCGCTACAAACAAGGATATTGCTAAAGTCGTTAGAAAAAAATTGAAAATTAACGAAGATTTAGCCAGGAAGGTTATCGATCGTTATTTTGTTGAAATAAAATCTTCTCTTTTAAAGGGCGAACATGTAAACCTCAAGGGCTTCGGCTCTTACGATTTGATTAAATGGAAGAGCGACTCTTATTATTCAATCAATGAAAAGCGCAAGGTCCAAAAAGAATTAAAATCGGTCTCTTTCAAGCCTAGCGTGGAAATAAAAAAGAAAATAGCTGATTAATCTAGTATTTTATTAATCCGCTCAATCTTTTTCGCTTTGCCGGATTTCTCGTCAATCTCGACTGTGACAGCATTGATTTGCGCAGGACCCTCTGAAACTTCAAATCTAAGCGGCATTCCGGTTAAAAACCTTTTTAGTGAAAGTTCTTTTTTCACTCCGATTACCGAATCCGTAGGCCCGCATGACCCAACATCAGTGATGTAGGCGGTCTTATTCATAATGTGCTCATCGGCAGTTTGCACATGTGTGTGAGTCCCGATAATGGCCGAAGCATCATCTGAAACGTAGTGGCCAAATGCATACTTCTCGCTGGTGGCCTCTCCGTGAAAATCAATTATTTTTATTTTTTCATTACGATCGCGGATCAACTCATCATACATGGAAAATGGAGAGTCAAGCCCCTCAGCAGTGAATACCCGACCCAAAAACGAAGCGACCAGCACATCGACGCCTTTTACTTTCACGGTTATCATGCCACGTCCGGGAACAGAGGTCGGATAATTAATTGGCCTTACAAGACAAGAATCTTTTTGCTCCAAGCTTTCTAGAACCTCGGAATTGTCCCAAATATGATCTCCGCAGGTGAGAATATCAACACCCGCTTCAAGCATTTCAAGATAGGTTTTGTTTGTTGGGCCGCGGCCGGAAGCTACATTATCTACATTGGCAATAACTAAGTCGGCCTTTAGCTCTTTCTTGTTTTCCTCTACAAACTTTTTAACCGCAGTTCGCCCCGGCCGACCAAAAATATCCCCGAAGAATAGGATTTTCATTATTTAGCTAGCTCCTCAGCTCGGGTTTCTCTTATTACATTGACTTTAATCATTCCCGGATATTGTAGATCGTTTTCAATTTTTCTCGCGATATCCTTGGACAATTTAATTGCCTCAAGATCGGTTACTTCTTCCGGTTTGACAATAATTCTAACTTCTCTTCCAGCTTGGATAGCAAAAGATTTTCCAACTCCTTCGAAGCCGTTTGCGATATTCTCTAAGTCTTTGAGCCTTTGAACATAATTTTCGAGCGTTTCTTTCCTTGCGCCAGGTCTTGATCCGGAAATAGCATCAGCGGATTTGACTAGAATTGCCTCAACCGTCTTTGGTTCAATATCATCGTGGTGAGCCACGATTGCGTTTATCACTACTTCGCTCATTCCATATTTTCTAGCGATATCGCCGGACAGGTGATGGTGAGCTCCCTCAATCTCGTGTGAGACGGCTTTTCCGATATCATGAAGAATTCCCGCTTTCTTGACAACATTCACGTCAGCGCCTACCTCGGCAGCTAAAAGCGCAGCAATATTTGCTACTTCTATAGAATGCTGAAGGACATTTTGTCCGTATGAAGTCCTGAACTTGAGATTGCCCAAAATTTTTATCAAGTCAATCGGCAGACCATGTATTCCAAGATCAAATACCGCTTTTTCTCCCGCTTCTTTGGTCTCTTTTTTTATGTCCGCTTGAGCCTTAGCTACTACTTCCTCAATCCTAGAAGGCTGAATTCGCCCATCGGAAATTAGCCTCTCTAGAGCCATCTTCGCAATTTGTCTTCTTATTGGATCAAACGATGATAGCAGCACTGTGTCGGGAGTCTCGTCAATTACCAGATCAACTCCGGTTGCCCGCTCAAACGCCTGAATGTTTCTTCCTTCTTTTCCTATGATTCGCCCCTTCATCTCTTCGGAAGGAATGTGAACCGCCATTGTAGTATGCTCGGAGGTAAACTCATTGGCAATCCTATCTATTGCAACAGAAATTACCTTTTTAGCCTCTTCCTCGGAATTATCCTTGAGCAGTTGTTTCATCTCGCGGATTTTCTTGATGATCTCTTCTTTATATTCTTTTTCTACTTCTTTAAGAAGTTCGTCTTTAGCATCTTTTGATTTGAGTTTAGATACCCGCTCCAGCTCAGCAACCCTCTTCTTGCCAATCTCTTCCAATTTTTCTTTCGTATCTTCAAGCGCCTTCAGCTGTCTTTCTATTTCTTCTTTTTCCTTTTCTATCTTCTCGCTTCGATTTTCAATATTTTCTTCACGCCTAATCAAAGACTTCTCTCTCTCACTCAAGCCCTTTAGCCTCTCTTCTTTTTCACTCTCAGCCTGCTCCTTAATTTTGAGCGCTTCGTTTTTCGCCTCTAGAATGAGTTCTTTATTCGTTGCCTCTACATTTTTTAGCTTTTTGCCAAATGTTGATTGACGAATAAAAATTCCCGCACCCGCTCCGACGATTAACGCTGCGCCAGCTATAACCATAGATAGCAACGTCATTATTAATTTCCTTTCTAATTAAATTGAAGAAGTATTTCATCTTGGATGATTATATTAAAAAATCGCTCAAAAAGCAACCTAGGGGTAAGTTTAAGGTTAGGGTTAGGCGGCCAGTATGGTTAGTGGGTTAAGTTGAAAGTTATGAGAGGTTTGCTTTTAGATGCTCGGCTAAATTTTCAATTTTTATTCTCTCTTGCTTCATCGAGTCGCGGTTTCTTAGCGTGACCGTGTTATCAGAGATGGTATCAAAATCAACAGTGACGCAATATGGCGTACCGATCTCATCCTGACGGCGATAGCGTTTTCCAATATTTCCATTGTCATCGAATTCGCACATGAATTCTCTTTTAAGGTCGTTATAAATCGCTCTTGCCATTTTCACTAATTCGGGCTTGTTTTTAAGAAGCGGAAAAACTGCAACCTTAATCGGAGCTAATTTTGACGGTAACTTCAAAACGATTCTACTACCTTCCTCTACTTCTTCGACGAAGTACGCTTCAGACAAAACAGCCAAAAAAGTTCTATTGGCTCCGGCCGAAGTCTCGACAATGTGGGGAATATATTTTTTGTTTGTTTCGGGGTCTTGATAGCTCAAGTCTTGGCCTGAAAATTTCGTATGCTGGGTCAGATCGTAATCGCCGCGAGCATGAATACCCTCGAGTTCTTTAAAACCAAATGGGAAATTGTATTCAATATCATAGGCCTCTTTGGCGTAGAAAACCAGATTTTCATGTTTATGCCATTTTAGATTTTCCCGACTTAATCCAAGATCCAAGTAAAACTGGAATCTGATTTCGCGCCACTTTTCAAAAGTCGGTAGCTCATCTTCGGGAGAGACGAAGTACTGCATTTCCATTTGTTCAAACTCACGAGTTCTAAATATAAATTGCCTGGCAGTAATTTCATTTCTAAACGCCTTTCCGATTTGGGCAATTCCAAAAGGTATTTTTACTCTCGAGCTATCGACAACATTTTTGAAATTTACATAGATTCCCTGACATGTCTCGCCCCGAAGATATACAGGATCTTTTGCCCAATCTTCGGTCAAGTTACCAAGGTTAGATTGGACCAAAAGGTTGAATTTTTTTGCCTTGGTAAAATCTTTATTTTTGCAAGCCGGACAAACTATTTTTTCGATATTTTCATCAAAAATTTTGTTTATTTCCTCTTCGGTCATCTTCTCATCAGCAAAAATTCCAGCCTCATCTAACAGAGCGTCAACTCTCGAGCGCGCGTGGCACTTTTTACATTCCGTGAGAGGATCGGCAAACCCGCTAACATGCCCGCTAGCTTCCCAAACCTTCGGATTCATAAAAATGGCTGAGTCGAGCCCGACAATATTGTCGTTGTATTGCACCATCGCCTTCCACCACTCGGCCTTAATATTGTTTAGAAGCTCCACTCCGTATGGGCCATAATCATAAACTGCGGCAAAACCATCATAGATTTCAGAGGAAGGATAAACAAAACCCCGCCTCTTGCAGAACGAAACAATTTCTTCAATCGTTGTTTTTTTCTCTTCCATAAATCTAGTGTAACCAAGAAAGCAATAATTATCAATATATAAAGCTGATATAATTAAATATGTGAAATTCTTTTCTAAAAATTTGTGGCAAATCCTTGAGATAATTCTAATAATTTTATTAGCAGGTTTGTCGTTCTATTTATATTATTCATATAACAAAAAAGTAAATAGCCTGCAGAGAGAAAATGCGGTTTTAAGTCAAAAATATTCAAAATCGGAGCAAGAATCTAAATTAAAAGACACCCAGCTAGATGAGAAAAATAAAGAAATCGAAACTTTAAAGCAGGCTAATAATAATAGAATCCGAGAGGATGTAGAGAGCGATAAAGCAAAAAGCGAAGCAGGGAGCGCAACTGAAAACGAAAATGAAGGAACTACATCTAGTAAAAGTTCATCTTCGATTTACGATAAAATCAATGGTTCTGATGATTTTAAAAATAAGATAACCAGCGCCTTAGATCTAATGCGGGCACAAGACGGGGATCACTTTCAAATGGCCGCAACTCAAGTTGGATCGATCAACGAAAACGATGACTATGGTGGAAAACAGAAAAAAAGAGATATTTATATCGGGGCTGATAACAATCCGGCAATTACCGGCAGCCTCATTACTCACGAAGCCCAGCATATTTATAATGTTTATGTTGAAGGAATATGGTCGTATGGCACAAAGGAACAGGAATTACCGTGCTATGAGGCAGAATTAGTCACAGCGCAAAGACTAGGCGCACCATCATTTTTCATAACCTCAATCGAAGAGAGCATAAACTATTGGCAGGCGCAGAATTGAGTCTCAACTGAAACCCGAAGGTTGACTTTGGACAGTTAAAAAAACCTTCGTATAAAGCTTCGGATCACATCTTTCATGAGTTTCATCTTGATAACCAATTGTTAATTATTCAAATCTTAATGATTCTTCTGCCATCTTGGTCACAACCTCCCCCTGGAAGTTATAAAGTTTGACTGTGGTTTGACTAGATGGGTCACTGCTTTGCGGAGAGATCACCACAAAATTCGCAGTTGTATTGTCGGCATTTCTATCAATCCATGTCCCTGAATTCGCATAAATAGTTTTTTTACCACCTAGGTTTTCAGACGCAATAATTTTCGCAACGTGAGTATGCCCGAATATTACGATCCTTTTGTCTGAAGCCGGATTTGTAAAATATTGTATAGTTGCTTGATTATCTGATTCTTTCGGATCGGCAACGAGTTCGATCGCGCGCTCTGTCGGTATGTCTATAGCCACATTGTTGATTTTTTGTCTTTCTTTCCAAGTATCTTGAATCCCTTTATAGAGATTAACATCTAAAGTCCCTCCAGGGGTAGCTTGAAATGGCAACAGGTCATTTATCGCATAATTGCCGACAAACCCGTCGACATTGGTTGTGATAATTTTTTCATCAAATTTATTAGTTACCGGAAAACTATTGAGTGTAAATTGCCAATCCTTCCAGTATCCATACAATAGGTTTTGACTTTCATCACCAGAACTATTTGGTACAACATTCGGTATAGTATCGCCTGGCGTTTTACACTGCTCTTGGACATGAAGCGCGGCAATTCGAGTAAAGAAATATCCGGGTGGCATGATGGTGCCGGGTGCTCGTGATTGGTTTGAAATCGGATCTGGTGCACAGAAAAAATTGTAGCGATGTCCATGCTCGATGGCTATTTGTGGAAGATCGGCAGGTGAATATGTGCCCAGCCCCTGAACATTGTCTCGCGCCTGAGCGATCCCGGGAAGAACACTTTCAATTTGCTGGGCGGTTATCGTAAGATCATGATTGCCTGGTATGTAGGTAACTTTGATTTTTCCCTCTTCGATGATTCGATTAAAAGCATCAAAAACTTTTTTATTTGTCTCAGCGATGCGTTTTACAAATGACGCCTGATCCTTGCCTTGATAAGTATCTACAGTTGCTGGCACAAACCATTCATCGACTAAATCCCCGGCAATAACAAGTTCTTTGATATTTGGCGAAACCCTTGCTTTTTCCAAGAAATTTTCTAGCGGTTTACTATTGTCGTTGAGCTCAGCATAGGCAAGATCAGCGCCAAGATGAAGATCGCTGATGACAACAACAAGATCTCTTTTGTTACTATCGCTTACAAAAGGATCAATTGATGCAGTTTTTGAAGTAACCAATTTAGATCTTACAAAAAATGCAACCAAACACAGCAAAATAACGATTAGTGATATATATAATAATTTCATTTTCTATCTCCTTGAATTTAAGCCTTGCTCTAATTATAGCCTAAAACGTGTTTGATGGATGCAAAAAAAGTTCCACAAATCTTCCGGCGAGACGCATAGCGTGGCGAGACAGACAACTTCATCACGCATAAAAAACTATTTGATTTTATTGGCATCTTCACATCTGAGTTTAACCTGATACTATGTAGCCATGCAGGAGACAAGAGTTAATTTAAAACGATTGCTCGAAGATATTCGGGACAGCTATGCGATGTCTTTGGAGGAAGTGATCATTGTCGAACTTATCGCCAATGCGCTTGATTCGGGTGCCTCAAATATTGATTTTTTTGTTAATCCTCTCGAGCGAACATTCACAATTGCTGACAATGGCCGGGGAATGCGCCGACCAAATTTGAAGGAGTATCATAACATAGCTGCTTCGACCAAGATGCGAGGCGCTGGAATTGGTTTTGCTGGCATTGGCGCCAAGCTATCGCTTTTAGTTGCCGACTCTGTTGTAACCGAGACCAAAGGCGGTCGTGGTACTCATGCGGCCACCACTTGGCATCTTTCAAGCGACACTCGCGCCCCATGGCAGTTTCTACCCTGCTCGGGAATTGTTTCAACACCTCGCGGAACGGCGGTCACGATTACTTTAAAAGATATTGACTCTGCGCTTTTATCGCGCGATTTTATTTATCAGGCGGTTACAACCCACTTTTATCCGCTTTTTATACCGGAATTTTTTGAAGCAATTTATAGTTTTGTATATAAAAATGGGGTTAAATTTTCACTAAACGGCAATAAACTTAATTTGGCCGACAGGTGCCTTCCCGATGCATCGAAAATTTTTCGGATTGTTCTGGGACGTCAGACCAAACACCTGGCGGGATTTGGTTATCTTGCTCAATTGAAAGGCAATAAGGCCAATGGCTTGAGCATTTCGACTTACGGCAAGGTAATAAAAACCGGCTGGGAATGGGCTGGACTGGAGGTACCATCGAATCTCGGTTTATTTGGATTTGTCGAGATTCCGGCCTTGTCTGAGATTTTAACAATAAACAAAATGGATTTTTTGCGCGATGCGACGAGTTTAAAAAAATATTACCAATATCGCAAAGCCATTCAGGCGGCGATCCAGCCGATTTTGGTGGAATTTGGCGGCAATTCGGGAATTGCCGATCCGGTCAAGGCCTTGCGTCCATTGACTCGCCAAATAGAGCATGCCCTGCGCCAGATGCTTGGTAGCTTTCCAGAACTTTTGCCCTTACTTGGTGTTCGCGCCACCAAAAACAACGACGTAGCGATCAAGGCGCTGGATCGTCAGCCACTGATTAAGATTGTCGAAAATGGGGATGAATTAGAGGCGAAGAACACTGAAAAAAAGTCCGAAGCTAAAACCGAAAGCCGTAATATAAAGCGCTCAAAAACAACCGCACTCGCCATCGGCTATGAGGCTGCAGGTGTAGCGAATCCGATTGCGCGGATGGTTGAAAATAGAATTTTGATCAATAATGACCATCCTGCCTGTTCCAAGGCTAGAAGCCGGCGAGTCGAGGGCTATCACGCTGTTTTCTGTGTCGCGTGGTCGCTGTCGCATTATTTAGAAGATGGCCGCTCGCCGCAACTTTTTATTAACGACTTTCTTTCTTCCTGGGGACGTCAGGATCCACAAACATCACGAATGTTCTGATGCGCTCATTTTTTCAAATTGATAACTTGCTGAAAATCCGTGGTGAATTTTATTTCAAAAAACTTCTCATACGAACTGGCGGGACACTCCGGTCTAGAACCTTCTACTCCTTGTAAGGGGAAAAAATGAGACTGGATAAGACATATAAAAAAGGGAGTCTCATTCGTTCTTTAGCTCCTCGTAAATCTGCCCTTTATCGTCCTGACCCCTCAATCTTCCAGTTAATACTCCAAGTTTATAGCTAACTCCGTCGCTCATTAGCTTCCAGTTAGTACCCTTGAGTATTTTCTCGAGTGCTTTCTTGAGGTTTTGCCTGCTATCGTAATCGCTTCTGCCGGATTTAGAGTCCTGAACGGAAAAGTTGATTATTAAATCCTTCCCGACTTGTGGATTTGCAATTGATAATCCGACATAATTTACCTTTTTGAGCTCTTTGTTTAGCAAATCAGATAGATCGGCTAACGAGAGTTGTTTCATCTTCTGCACCTTTTCATAAATCTCTTTGTGTTTTTCATGGTCTTTGAATGATTCAGTCAATTGCTTCATATTCTCAAGATCAAATTTACTGGAAATATACTTTTTACCTTCCTCGTCGGAAAGACAGTATTTAAGTTTGTCTTTGGCAAAGTTCAGGTCGGGCTTTTCCTTGGCTTTTGGTTTTGGTGACAAATCTAAAACAAGCGTGTCTTTATTTCCACATTTAGGGCAAGAATAATAGGTCGTTATTTTATCTTTTGTTTTTACATCTCTAGATTCCCATTTAGTATTACACTTATGACAGAAGTCACCTTCGCAAATGTATTCGTCGCCATTAGCATATAGTCCGCGAGTTTCCTTACAGTCTTTACAGCCAAAGAGAAAATAGACACGATCAGTATCCTTTTCAAAATCAGTCTGTAAACTAGTTAAGCCCACCTCCATCAAATTATTACACTTGGGGCAAAACACGGTTGGCGGTTTGGTCTGTAATAGTCCATCTCTTCGACGATCCCGTTCCATCCACTTTTCAATCGTGGCTTCTTTGTCCGCGTATCGTTCTCCCTTCAAAAAGAACAAGGCAAGATCTAGTGAAACTCCTGCCCAGCGATGTTTAATCTGGCCGAGTTTACTATCAACCTTGGTTGCTTGTTGTTTATGGTACTCAATAGAACGACGGCATCGCTCGACCGTGCCCTTGTCATATAAATTGCTGTAATGCTCTTTATCTTTCAGGTGAGTATAGCTCATTTTTTCTGCAATATTTTTTCTAAAATATCACATGATTTAGTCAAAGAAAATGAAGAATTTTTAATGAGATAAGAAACTAGTTATTGGACCGTCTTCAATTTTCTGCCCGCGTCTTCGCTGAGATCGCTCTTGCAATTGAATTTCATGGACGGTTTTTTGCAATTTCCTCAATCCATTGAATACTTTTATGTGTTTGCAATCCCTGTATCTTTTGCCCGAACCACAAATGCATTGATTGTCACTTCTGATTTGGCTTTGCCTGACTAGCGCATCTCGATACAATTCGCGGTCAGGGGAATTACTTAATATCTGCAAACACTTATAGTCAATGTCGGCGATATGATCAATATTATCGTCATAGTTCTCGATGAGGCCAAGCGTTCCATGAGAATATTCACCCCTAGGCCATTCACGGTATTTTTGAAAATAACTTTGATCATATAGAAACTGCATTACGGGTCCATCAAGAAATTCGTCTAAAGTAAATTCCTTGGATCGGTCTAGCGGACCGACCAGACACAAGCTTCCATCCCTCGAGTTCTTATGGAAATCAGCTTGCGAGGGAATTCGACCATCGGTTTCGAATACATCGGGAAAATTACTCTCAGCAGAAAGAACTATTCGTAAGTTATAGCTGTCATGAATGGTGCGCGCATCATCAATCAGTGGATTGATAGTATATTGCTTCTCCTCGTCGTCAAATCTCGCCGTGAATTCAAATGCACCCTGAATAATCGTTTCCGTATCTTCAGATTCAAATTCTAAACCTGGGTAGCGCGTCCGAACTAGATTCTCGACCTTATCATTTAGATCCATTTTATCTACCAGCTATGAGGCCTGGAGTACGGTTCAACGATTCTGGGTGGAGCGACATCAGGTAATGTGCTATGGCTTTGTTTTATAACTATGAATTCTTTCATGAGCTTTTCCAGCTCGATATAATTTGTTAAAGATTTCATTTTTTCGACGACTACCGCGGCATTGGCCAAGAAGTTGCTAACAGCCGAGACTTCCGAAGAATTCATCTCCGTCAAATACTCATCAATATATCTACCAGCATTAGCTCTATCCACAAAGCAAGGCGCATCAACAAAATGCCGAAGTTGCTCAAAGAAGCTACTAATTCCACCAAGAACATCTATATTAATATCTTGATTAAAAATCTCAGAGACGATCAACTCCAGATGAAACGATTTTAACGCTAATTCCGGATTTTTTTCTTTACAGAAGTACTTCCATGTTTTAACGAACTTGGCAACTTTTCGAAAATTCTCATTTTTCTCATTGAGTTCTCTCGAACACTCAATATAGCCCTTCGGATCAGACCTGATCCATTTAATCGGGATGCTCGTATCAGAATATCTCTCTGTTCTACTGTCTTTTGACAACTTTACAATCTCAGGCACAAGATAAATCTGATCACCATATTCATTAATATCCCCACTCGAAATGGCTGGAACAATGTCAATTGAGAATTCTTCGTCTGTTTTACCGTAAAAGACACAAACCGAATGAGTTCTAGGTTCTATTCTTACTGAATTTCCGATTTTTTTAAACTCAAAATCCAAGCAACTAGCCAGGTCGTGTAATACATTAGCCATATCTAACTCGATAGGATCAATAGACTTTCTCAATTTATTCACGCTAGGGACTTTTGCAAGATCTTTTGCGTCAACCTCCCAAATGACATCTAGATCATTCACAGGGGTTATTGCTGTAAACCTAGCATACGATCCACTTTGAAAATTAACCCCTTTCAATATCCCGGACAACTCCTCATATCTAGCGCTAATCATATCTCTCTCTTCCTGTGTTGGGGACAAATTTTCTCTAATATATTTTTCTATTAAGTCTTCTGGTTTTAGAATTGGCATTAACTCTCCTTTTTATTCTTTTGTTTGTAATATGGAAATGTCGCAAGCGTACTAAAAATGCTGTTTAGTAGAGTAATCTTGAAATTGGCGTATAGCACCCATGGAGATTCCTTTAACTTGTTAAAATCATTCTTTGCTATAACATCAATATTTGCGCCATATGTGTAGACAATTATAGGTATTCCTTTTTGCTCAGCCTTGCTTATTATTTTATCCAGTCCAGCCATTTCTTCGTGATAGCCAACAACAACAAGACAGTGATTAGTATTTGGGTCGAACGTCTGGTAACTGGAAACCTCTTTACTGACATTCAGAAAGCCGTTGTCTTTTAACATTTGTTTTTCAATCTCCATTGAGGTGCCTGGTATTTTATCTCCCTTCGAATTGGTGGGCTCAATAACCATAATTGGCCTTTTTAGATTTCTGTACAGGATTTTTTCACGTTTTAGGAAGAAAAAAACGAAGGAAATTACTCCTATTACTGAACCTATAATTGTTAGAATGGCATACGCCAACCACTGCATTAACGAGACTTGCCCCAATATATCCCAAACATTCGCTGCCTTATTGGCCCCATCTGCAGCGTGGGCGACGCTAGATAAAGCAATCACTATCAAAAATGCCACTCCAGTCGCATAGAAATTGATCTTGATATTATTCTTCATCCCTCTCCTTGTGTCGAAATTAATTAGTTAACTTGAGTATTAATAATACCGCAATTTTAGCAAATGTCAACAATTGACAAAACTAAACAAAACTTGACAAATAATATCAGATTGGCATATAATTACAGGTAATAAGGGAGATTTATGCATCCAATCCAAGTAAAAATTTTAAACGTATGTAGGGCTGATAATTTAGGCCCTCTCACTTTGCGTAAACTCGGTGAGCTTGTGGGTGAATCACTTCCACAAAAAGTCCTTCATCATCTCGTTCAGTTAGAGAACAAAGGACTAATTTTTTATGACAGAAAAAATAAACTCGTAAGGCTTGTAGACACAGGTCGAGCGCTTCCATCCAGCTTACTCACGATTCCTATAATGGGATCTGCTAACTGTGGCGAAGCTCTTGCATTAGCAGAAGACAGAGTCGAGGGATATATCCAAGTTTCGTCTGGCTTGCTCAATAACTATAATGAAGGAATCTTCGCATTAAAGGCATCGGGCGACTCAATGAATAAAGCGAGCGTAGACAATAAGAATATTGAAGATGGTGACTATGTCTTGGTTGACAGTAGATACAAAGTGCCGAGAAATAATGACTATGTAGTTTCAATCATCAATGGAATGGCGAACATCAAGAAGTATTACGAAGACAAAGAGAATGAACAGATCGTGCTCCTATCTGAATCCACAAAAGATTATCCCCCAATCTTTATTGGTAGTGACGAAATTGATAATTATTTAATCTGCGGACGAGTGATGCAAGTCATCAAGAAGCCGACATTTTAAGATGAAGACACAAAAATTGCTATACAAGTTAGTGTATTCCACAGAAGAACTTTTTAAGAATGGTGAGAGGAAGCCGTCCGGTTACGCCGACTATCTACTAACAGATATTAAAATTCACGCTTCCCAACCCAGGAAACCGACTTCGCTGATCAGGCAGATTGAGAAATCCGCTAGAAGTGGCAAATATAATCGAGCTTACTCAGACCTTGAAAAAAATAGTAATGGGATTGATCATACCGCCGAAACTTCCCTACCTTTATTTGAAAACGATACTGAGATTCAAAAGGCTAAAGATAGAGCCCTGAAAGAAAATAAAATCTTAAGAATTTATGCTCCAGAATCAGGACTTCCAATTTTTGCCGCCGAGGATGCAGTTGAATTCGTAAAAGCGCACCCAGAACTGGTTGAAAAAATGGAGAGGCTTGACAAAAAGAAATCAAGGCGTAAATTATAAGTCAGAAAATTGAAAATTAAAAGATAGTGGTCATCACACATTCCAGCTAACGCTGGTAGAAGGCGAAAGAACTTAGCGTTCCTAGCCAGAGAGGCTTTGCCTCAGTCGTGCCCATTTTACGAAGTAAGCTTACTCTAGTTTGAGTATTTTAGGCTTCCTTCGTAAGATGGGCATTTTTTGTTATCAAAAATAATTTGCGAAAGGAGCAAATATGAAAGACATAAAAATTGAATATGTCGAAGTGAGCGGGTTAAAACCTGCCGAGTACAATCCCAGAAAATGGGATAGCGAAAGTAAGGCGCAACTAAAAGAGAGTATCGCTAGATTCGGTCTGATCGACCCAATTATAGTGAATTGTGCAGAAAATAGGCAAGGAGTTGTGATCGGTGGTCACTTCCGCCTGGAAGTGGCAAAAGAATCTGGAATTAAAGAGATCCCAGTAGTTTATGTGAACATTCCGGAGATCGAACGAGAAAAAGAATTGAATCTCAGATTGAATAGGAACCAAGGAGAATTTGACTACAATCTCTTGGCTGAGTTCGATCAGGACTTTTTGGCTGGAGTTGGTTTCACTAGCGAAGAACTCGATAACATCTTTGAGATCGACGAAACACCAGAGGAATTCGATCTGCAAAAAGAGCTGAACAAACTCGACATCAAAAAGATCGAAATGAAGAAAGGTGATGTTTGGGATCTCGATGGATCTAAAATCATGGTTGGCGATTCAACGATTGAGGCTGATGTAACCAAACTAATGGGTAGCGAAAAAGCTGACATGTGCCTAACGGACCCACCCTACATATTGGATTATTTGAATGCCAAGCGCCACGGCAAACCGACTGAAGGATTTGGAGCTAAACGAAATCGAAGGTATCTAGAAACTGACGTACTGCCCGACGACTTTACCGAATTGTGGATGGCTAATATCGCCAAAGTCCAAAAAGAATCATTTAGCATCATCTGCTATGAGAATTGGAAGAACATCAGAACCATTTGGGACGAAATGGAGAAACATTGGAAGATCAAAAATATGATCGTCTGGCACCTTCCGAATCGAAATCAGGGATTCGCCGCCAAATACAAATTCTTTTCCAAGCATGACATTGCTTTGGTTGGTGCATCTCAAGAAAGCAATATCGAATACAATTTCGACGATGAAAAAGATGGACTTCAGAACGAATACGAAACCGCACTCTATGCAATCTCAGGAAAGCCACAGTGGGAAGGATACAAAAAGGGTAACAAGATTTGTCCTACTGACTTCATCGACTTTAACGCAGCTGATGAAAAAAGTTCCGGTCAAGGGATTATATTTGGTACCAAGCCAATCGAAATCTTAATCCCTTACATCAAAGTGCTTACCAAAAGAGATGATTTGATTGTTGAGCCATTTGGTGGCTCTGGATCAACATTGATCGCCGCAACCAAAATGAAGCGTCGCTGTTTCATAATGGAAAAATCACCTGTCTACGCTGAGGTCATACGAAATCGATGGGAGAAGTTAACCGGTAAGAAAGCAATCAAGATTGAAGGCAAGAATGACTAAGCCAAAAATTGCCAAAACAAAAAAGATCATCGCCGTTGAGCTTGCTAAAACCCCTATCGTAGAGGTTGTCTGCAAGAGATCGGGAATCAGTCGAGCCACATTCTATCGCTGGCGAAAAGACGATAAAGGTTTCGCCGAAATAACTGACGAGGCACTCGTCGATGGAACAAAGATTATCAATGACATGGCCGAGTCACAATTGATTTCGGCTATTAGGGATAAGAATCTGACCGCAATAATCTTCTGGCTCAAAAATCATCACAACACTTATAAACCCAAGGTCGAAGTGACAGCGAAGTTGAATGAAGAAGAGTTAACGGAAGAACAACAATCAGTCATCAAGCGAGCATTAATACTTGCTTCGCTAGATGATGTGGGAGACCAAGATGACAAACAGGTCACTAATTCAAAGTAGTTCGGACGATGATCTAGAGCTTATCCTAAAGAATCGAGAGATGCGAAGGAATTTGGCAAAAAAAGACCACTATTGGTTTTTTAACTTGTACCTTCCGCATTACGTCCATTATCAAACTGCGATATTTCAACGCGAGATATTTAGACTTACCGAAGATGAAAAGATTCAAATGGCCGTAATTATCGCTTTTAGAGGTTCCGGGAAATCAACAATTGCGACTCTTTCATACCCAATCTGGTCGATTATTGGCTGGCCTCAGAAAAAGTTTATTGTTCTTCTGAGCCAAACCCAACACCAGGCCAGAATGCTACTGACTAATATCAAACGAGAACTCGAAGGTAATGACATGTTGCGAGAAGAATTAGGACCATTCCAGGAAGAATCAGACGAATGGGGTTCAACAACTTTAGTGATTCCTGGACGAAACGCTAGAATCACCGCGGCTTCGACAGAACAGAGTATTAGAGGTATTCGTCATGGTGCATCAAGACCAGATCTTATTATTGCCGATGATATTGAAGATATAGCTTCAACAAAAACTCGTGAAGGGCGAGATAAATGTTTCAATTGGCTAATGGGCG
>Ga0172381_10002384_pt1 | contig 20762 bp, 23 predicted proteins | sample Leawel6488metaG_FD_119754 | JGI IMG/M metagenome (GOLD analysis project Ga0172381, IMG submission 119754) | Leachate microbial communities from a municipal landfill in Southern Ontario, Canada - Leachate well 64-88 metaG | ecosystem: Engineered > Solid waste > Landfill > Unclassified | place...
AAGGCAACTGTTTTCTTCTCGGCCTTTATCGCGGTAATCCAGGGGTTGAGTATGCTTAGCGCAGTCGCCAAGGCATACCCTCCGATAGGAGCTCCGCAGAAGACGTCAACGTTGGTCAAACCAACGCATTCTTGCAGTTTGACCGACAAGCAATCGGCAAAGTATTTCAAAGCTTTGCCATGCATCTCGGCCATCGCAAGGTTGACGTAAACGTCGCCCACAAACTGCAGCTTCGTTCCATTCGGCCCGTCATACGTGCCGGCATAACCGACAAGCGGACCAAGGCGTTCACCAGTCCCGGGACTTCTCGGGCATTCGTAGTATCCATCGCAACTTGTGAGTGTCGCCAGATGATCTTCCGCAGCGACTTCAATCCGTGCCTTCTTCATAACCGCACTCTCTTTCTACGCCGCAATGGCGTTGTTGATGGAGTCGCGGAGAGCTTTGGCTTTTTGGGCCGCGGCTTCCGCAAAGTCTTCACCTGCACTGGCGAAACAAATCTCCGACGAGGAGCTGATTGCAATCGACCCTGGGCCCCGGTAAGCAGTTCGTGCGGTTTCTTCAATGAATCCGCCCTGCGCGCCGATGCCGGGGATCAAGTACCACAGTTTGTCGCCAACGAGCTCTCGGCAACGAGTCAGGTGTGCGGAGTAGATGGTTTTCTTATCGCCCGCCTTGACTCCGTAGGCAGCGGCCATTACGAGTCCGGCGTTTTCCACAACGCCGAGTTCTTCAGCCCACTGCAGAATCCATTCTGCGTAATGTTCCCAACTCGGCCGGCCATCAGCCATCAAGGCATCTTGCACCTGTCTGGCAGTCGGGTTGCTCGTGTAGCAAAGACCAACGAGAGCCTTGCCCGGCCATTTTTCTTTGTCTGCCAGCGCGGCCATGCAGTCCTTGCCCATGTAGGGCGAGAAGTTCATGCCGTCTGCTCCCAGTTGGTCGAACGCCGCCACTCCGTACTGCTTTTGTGTGCGAGCGATATCGCCACGCTTGCAGTCCAGAAAAATCGGCATGTTGGTTTGATGGTGAACCTCCCGGATCAGCTGTTCAAGCGCACCCACGCCGTTGGGAATTGCCTCCCAGTGGGCGATCTGTAGCTTGAGCATGCAAACGCAGGGAGCAATCGCCAAAGCAATCTCCTGCATCCACGCCCCCACAGCATTTGCCAAGGGAATTCCTCCCCTAAGAAGATGCTTGGGCAGATTCTCCGCCAGCGGGTCCAACCCCCCGCAAACGAGGGTATTGAGCTCTTCCTGCTGTTTCGCCAATCGCGCCCTAAATCCTAACATAACACACTCTCTTTCCGGCTTTTAGCCAAAAAAGTAACAATGTCAAAGGCCTGTCAAAATCAACGCTCCGGCGAACACCGGAAAATACGTTGGCTTTCATATTACATTTTACATCATTTTGTGTCAACGAAAAAATCGCTCGGTTTTGAACGATTTTTAGAGTTCAATTGGCGCTTTCTTAATATTTTCTTGTTATGGAGTAGGTGCTGTTGTAGTTACAAACAAGTTTATAGCCGTAGCCATTTTTATCTGTGAAAGCAGTGCTGCCGTTTGTCGCGGCTTCGCTAAAAATTTTCTCCGTCTCCTCGTAGCTTAAATTATTTAGGTGTTCAGTACCAATTTTAGAGTTATCATCATAAATAACGCTATGGCCGTGAACATCTAATTTTTCTGCCTCTGGCATTTTTTCTTCCATAAAATTAACTTTATTAATTATAAAATTTCTATTACTTTGTTTCGGGAAGAATATCCGGAAACTATTTTAACTCTTGAGGAACCAGTTTTAAAATAAACTGCCAAGGCATTTCTTATCGCCTCGTTTGCCTTGCCCTTCTCCGGCGGTTCTTTTACAGACACAACAAAATTACTGTCGTCGATTTTTTCAACCTTCTCTTCTCGCGAACCTGGTTTTGCTTTTACGTTTATCTTCATACAATTATTTGTTCGCCTTTTCCAATTAGCGACACTTCTTTTCCCTGCACTAAAATTGCTTGGTCATCAGTCAAAATTTTCAATCTCTTGGCGCGCCTCCTCGGGTTATTCATTTTTTGTTTTATTAGTTCTGCGTGTTCGGGCTGATAGTGGCAAAAAATATCAAACGGCACAAGGTTCAAACCTTTAAGATTTCTTAGCTTCGCAATGTTTTTATCTTGGTCTTTCCAACCGGCTGTCTGTATTGTGCGCCCGGCAACCATACTGCCCGCAGAAGCGCCAATATAAACTTTTCCTTCTTTTAATAATTTTCTTATTATTCTTTCAAAATTACAGGCTCGCATTGCTTTCAATAAATAAAAAGTATTTCCGCCTTCAACAAAAATAATATCTTTCAATTCCAGCAGTTTCATTACTTCCGACTCTCTTTTTCCTTCAATGTCAATTTCCTGCACATTAAAACCCATTTCTTCTTTCATAATGGTCCAATCTTTTTTCAAATATCCCAAATTTTCCTGCGGTTTAGCGGCAGTAGAAATAAAAGCAACCGTAATGTCGTATGCGGGCTTTTGCAAAAGCTTTATTATCTCGTCTTTCATTTGCATGCCAGCCGAAGTTAAAAGCAAGGTTTTTGCCTGTCTGTGTTTTATGCCTTCGCTGATAACGCCAACTAAAAAATGTAAAACAGCTAAAATTACCAGAACCGCCCCAATCGCCCCGACTCCGGCTATTCCAAACGGCGTAAAGAAAAATTCTAAAACCGATGTTTTGAAAAAAATTAATTTGAGCAAGGGTAATTGCCAATAAATATTTAGGACAGATTGCGCGTCAAAGGCTTCTTTTTTTCCTATTGTAAAAACATACTTGCCGCGATTATTCTCTGAAAAAACTTCTATTTTATATTTTCCTGCCGTAATAGGGCTTTCTAGGTCAGTCTCTGACATTTTCAAATAATAATCTCGGCCAAACGATTCATAATATTCGTTCCAGCCGAATTTTGAACCATCATACAGCATTATTTGCTGTTCTTTGTCGCCAGTTATTGAAAAAACTTTAGCAGAATATCTTCCGGTTTTGTTGGCAAAAGCTGGAACCAAAAGGTTTATGCTTAAGTCAAAATCTTTTGGCGAATCGATAAAATAATATCTGCTCGACCCTTTTAGTTCATCATAAAACGCTTGCGACACATCGGGACTGCTAATTTGTATATCGCCAGACTGCGAATAAATAATTTGCGGTTTGTGCGCCAAAACATTTGGGGCTAGACCCAAAAATAAAAAAATAAATATGGACAATATTGCCTTTTTCATCGCTTATAAGGTTGATTTATTTTTATGACTGCATCCGCACAAATCACAATCCATGCCACACTCGCAACATCTAAAACAAAGCCTTGGCCTGCACACGCACCTGTCTTTCCCCAACAAGTTTCCGCACTTCCTGCATTTTCCGTTGGCCCTGGGTTCTTTTTTCATTGGCACACCAATATTTGTGTCAGCTGTTTTCTCGGCAGTCCGCCCTGTTTTATACATCTTACCATGACCCGGAATTACCCAATCAGCCATTTTCAATATACTGTCTCGGCTGTCTTGCAATTTTTGCGGGTCTAAAGCATATGCGTCGTCTTGAGGTTTCTCCGGATGGTTTTCTTTCCAAAAAACATCTCCGCATATGGCCACCACGCCCTCATTTGTATCAACAAGAAGAGTTATTCCGGTATTATCGTGCCCCGGAGTATGTATAATTTTAATACTGGCCGAAAAATTTTCAGACCACGACTCAACCGATTCTTTATCCCACAAACCATAAAATTCCAATGTTTTGGCTTTTGGAAACATTCCTATATTTCTGTAATGGTCTATATGGGAATGCGTAATGCAGACAACATCAATGTCGCCAACTGTCAGATTTTCTTTTCTGAGAGCATCAACCAAAAGTTGCTGGCTCTCTAAAGTTCCGGGGTCAACAACCATTATTATGTCGTTGTCCTTAACCAACGTTATTGTTGGACGAGTCCTCTCTTCTCCTGTTGCCACTACAGAATCGGCGTTGGTGCAACCTTCTATTAAAATTTTGACTTGGGCTTTCATAATTTTGCAGGCAGTTACCCTTTTTTACCTTTGCTTTTATTTCTCACGTTGGAATGCTCAAGCCTTGATGCGTTTTGCTGAAATCTTTTCACAGATTTATCTGCAAAGGCTTTATACTTGTTATCACCCTTCTGAACATTTTTAGGATTAAATTTTTGCATACAAATTATGTGTTAGTTTAAAATTGCAATGAATAAATTTAAAACCGAGGCAAAAGAAACCCACAAAATATATGGGAACAACAAATATGCGGCGGTTTTAGATATTTTGTAAAATTTGATGATTGTCCAAAGAATTGCCAGCCACAAAAATATAATTTCCACAAAAGCAAACACCGGAGAATGAAAGCCAAAAAATAACACCGACCAAAAAACGTTCAAAACCAACTGGCCGGCAAACACATAAACTGCAATTTTATTTTCTTTTTTATCCAGCCCTTTTGACCATATAATATACAAAGATATTCCCATCAAAACAAACAGCGTTGTCCACACCGGCCCAAAAATCCAGTTTGGCGGGTTGAAAGATGGCTTGTTAAGAAAATTATACCAGCCCTTGATTGCGCTTGTTGTATAAATAGACCCTACTGCTCCAGCTAATTCGCAAATAACTATACTAATTAAAAGCTTTACTAAATTTTCTCGTTTCATAAAAAAATCAAGCAATATAAATTATATTACTTGATTTTACTTCTTTGGTTTTTTGAAAGCAATAGCCCAAACGTACTCAACTAAATAAGACGGAGAAAAAATGTTTGATTCCGTTCAAAAGGCCGGCCGTAAAGCTGGATAGAAAAGAGAACACTCCCGGCTGTTGTTTTTCTACGGTTGTGGAAGTCGTAGTTTTACTGATGCTATTTGTGGAATTAGTTGCTGTTGCAGGCTCAGTCGCGCCGGTAATGTTTATCTGCTGGTTTAGCGTGACTTCTGCAGAACCCGCTTCGCTTGCGACATCAGGCTGTGAGATTTCAAAATATGGGCCGGTAAAAACAAGTCCTGCATCTGTTTTTAATACAACGTCTCCGCTTGCCATGTAATCTTGCACTCTAAAAACTATTTGCTTATCAGACCAGCTTACTATGTCGCTTAAATTTACCAAGACAGAGCCTATATATAAATAATTTTGTTCTTCTATGCCCAAGTTGTTGCCTTGTATTTTAATTAAATCTCCAATTGCTCCCTTACTGGGCAAAATGTTTATTATTTCTACCGTAACGCATCTGCCGTCTTTTAACTCATAATTATCCTCGCAAATACAGGCTTTACTTACAATATCATAACCGGAATTGCTTCCAGATTTGCTACGGCAATATTTATCGCCATCTATGCAGTTGTTTTCAAAAAGCACATAGCCTTCTTCGCAGACGCACGACTTTGAATCAGAATTATAAGAAGAGTGCGTACCGCTTTTGTCTTGGCAGTATAAATTTGCATTTATGCAACGCCCAGACACAGCAACATATCCATAGTCGCATTTGCATTTATTATTCGTAGCATCATATGAAGAATTTGCGCCAAAAGAATCTGTACAATATTGGCTCATTGTCATACATTCGTTTTTGATCATGGCGTACCCAGATTTGCATTGGCACGATTGCGAAAGTTCGTCAAAAGAGGCGTTACCTGGGCAGCCGGCAGCCAAAATTTTACCTGAATAAAACAAGCTGGCAAACAAAATAAACAATGCAAATACTTTTTTCTTCATTTTTTATATTTTTTCTTAACTTCTAAAAACAAAAATAGCCGTTGGGCTATTTTTGTTTTTATTGTGTACCTTATAATTTTACTATTTTTACAAAACCAGGTCAATTGTGGATAACTTGTTCCCACGGCAAATCATTTTTTCCAAAGTGACCATAAGCCGCTGTTTTAATATATATTGGCTGGCGGAGCTTGAGCCTCTCGATTATTGCGTGCGGTTTGAAATCAAATTTGTTTTTGGCAATTTCTGCAATGCTCTCGCCATTTTCGTTTATGGCCTCCACCATCAAGGGTTCGGCTTTACCAATTGCATAGGCAACTGAAACCAAACATTGTTTTGCAAACCCATTGGCAACCAAATTTTTTGCAACAAACCTGGCCATGTATGCAGCAGATCTGTCTACTTTGCTTGGGTCTTTGCCTGAAAAACAGCCTCCCCCATGCGTAATTAGCCCGCCATAAGTATCAACCATAATTTTCCTGCCGGTTAGCCCTGCGTCTGCCTCAAACCCGCCCTGCACAAACCTGCCGGTAGGATTTATCAAAATTTCTATATTGGAAATATCTCCAATAATTGGCTTTATCAATTTTTCTGTAAGTATTTGTTTTATTTCGCCTTGGCTTATTTTTTCATCGTGCTGGGTACTTATCAAAACAGTTTTAATTTTTCCGTTTTCCACTGTAATTTGAGTTTTCCCGTCTGGTCTTAGCCACGGGTCGTTACCTTGCCTTCTCAAATTTTCAAGGCCTTTTGCCAGCTCGTGAACTTTTACAACAGCCAATGGCATAAATTCTGGAGTTTCGTCTGTTGCAAAACCATACATAATTCCCTGGTCGCCTGCTCCGCCAGTATCAACGCCTTGCGCAATATCTGGAGACTGTTTAACTATGCCAACAATAATATGCAAATCTTTTTCATAACCAATTTCGCTATAAACCTTTCTGGCAATTTTATCTGCGTTAAAATCTGCCTTTGTTGTGACTTCTCCGCCAATAACCAAAAGCCCATGATTTCCAAAAGTCTCAATGCCGGCTCTTGTATATGGATCTTGCCTTAAGCACTCATCTAAAATTGCATCTGAAATTTGATCGCAAACTTTATCCGGATGACCGGATGTTACACTTTCTACTGTATATGTTTTTGGTATAAACATTTTTTTATTTTAATTTATTATTTTCCAAAACAAAAAACTCCTTCGCAAAAGAAAGAGCCGGCCTATTATCTTTCCCTTGCGGGCTGAATTTAGCACCTTTCCCATAACGGGGCGGTTGCTGGCAGAATATAAACGGGTCAGTTCCCTTTTCTGCTCTCTTGATAAAATATTAAGTTTTTTGGTGGGCGCGGAAGGAATCGGACCTTCGACCTCTGTCTTATCAGGACAGCGTTCTACCACTGAACTACGCGCCCGTTATATTTGTGAATTTTAGCAAATAATTCTCTAAAATGCAACTTCTGCGGCTCTGTAGAAAAATATTTTTTGTAAAAAAAAGAGGTCGCGGCGATCCTCTTCCAAATGAATGAAAAAAAGAAAGCGCGACCTAGGGGCGTAGAAAACTGTGGATTGGTAGGAGCTTTATAGCTCCGACGAATTTACAGTTATCAACTGCCATGGTGTCCGCACTGCGGACAGAAAAAATGTGAATGTGCACTGTTGGACAGTGGTAGAAGAGAGAGAGGAAGAGCGAAGATGGGCAGCGACAAGTCGCGCCGAGACCCGGAAGTACAAACTCCAACGTTCACTGCATATTAAGAGTTTGTGGGTTTGTGCTCCGTTGGGCTTTCGTCTCTTCGACTCTCTCTTTGTGGCTTGCGTGTTTCAACACCTTGAGGGTCTCTAAAGTCCCACGATGTCAAAAGTTGGCGCAACCACGTCTACCAACCGTTTTCACCTTCAAGTTAGCAAAAAAAATGGCCGTTGTCAACCCCCTTTCAATAAAAAACCGTAGCAACGCGCGTTGCTACGGTATCTCGTCTAGGCGGACGCCTCATCTACAAGTGCCAGAATGGCACTGGCGATTTCCTGCGTGACCTGCTCTCTCGGAGTGTCTGTGCTGAATTTCATGGGCTTGCCCACGCTGATGACAATCCTCTTCCAAAAGATAAACCGAGTGAGTAGCTTCTTTTCAGAATTAGGGACAACCCTATCGCTTCCGTCAATTCCAACCGGAATTACGGTGGCTCCGGTTTTACGAACAAGAAGTCCTATACCCTCTTGTAAAAACCGTATCCGGGCGCCCTTTTTACTGTAAAGAAACTCTCCCTCCTTTCCTTTGAAAGTTCTCCCTCCCTCAGGGAAAATTATTATGGGTCTGCCCAAGTCAACTGCTTTTTTTATCCTCAAAAGAGCAGCTGCTTTTTTTCTACCGTCGCTCCTATCGACGGGCACCATCACTAGTCTAAACGGCCAGAACCACCAACTGTCGTAAAACAACAGCCTGTCTGCCACAATGAGCGGGGCGTGCCTCCAAGGGTTGAAAACATAATACTCAAAGAGCAAAACAGCCACCAAAAATGGGTCTATCACCGATGGGTGCTTGCTGGCGATAATCACCTTGTCCAACTCTTGCAGGCAAGCCAGCCTTTCAATATGCAGAACCTTTATGGCTCTGCACAATCTTCCAAACCAAAACAAGAGTCCAAATAGCAACCCTAAAGGATAAACAAGCAGCAGCCATGCTGCTGCTTCCAGCACCACTACCACAGCTTGTTTAGACTTTTCTTTCATTGCGTGCCTCCATGAGCCAAAATGTAAAAGAGCAACGAGCTCTTTTGAGTTCTAGTTAAAACTACGCCATTTTATCCTATTTTTCAAGTTTTTTTGCAAAAAAAGAGGGCTGGCATCCTCTTTCACAAAACGAACAGAAACAAAGAAGAAGATGCCAACCCATGGCGGAGAAATGAAAAGAACAGCAGACAGTGGCTAGAGAGAGAATGGCAATTCGGATCGCCAAGCGCAGCATGCTGCGAGAACTGCGCGAGGAAACCCCCGCCAAGTCACACCCGCAAGGAAGCGGGAGTTGCATCTCTCCTCTCTCTTAGCATTGCGTTTCTCGCATCTATCGAGCATTAGCCCGAGATACAAGCAAAAGTGCAATGCCGCCACCGTCCGAGAAATTACCAGGAGCTACCTCACTTTTAAGTTAACAAAAAGCAAGAGCTATGTCAATATGCAATGGCGAACAAAAAATCCCAACAGTCCTTGTTGGGATAATATCACAAGTTGCGACGAGTTCTGGCTTGCTCTTTTCTCTTCTTAATCTTTAGAAGGCGAGCGACCAGAGAGTCGTCAAACGCGCGTGAGAAAATGATTATGATTCCGATTCCCAGAACCATTCCGCCAACGCTGATAATTATCGGGAGTGGAAGATTCCGTTCATCCAAACCCGAGAATATATATCGCATTGCTTGCAGACAAAAGACAACCGCAGGGATGAAAAACACAGCCCATCCCCAAAACCTGACACGATACAGGGCCCTAACAACCTTCATTTGCGCCTCCTTCCTTGGGCAGTTCCCGCTTGTAGTCTGTCAGTGCGGGCGGGCTTGTTTTGCTCGCGTCAACCGACGCTATACTACCTATCTTCGCAAGAATCTGCCTCCACAGTTCCTGCTTGATGGGGCCCGGGAGCCGTACAATGACTGCCCTAAAAGCTGGCGCCGACTCAAAATCATCGTTTTGGAGTCCTGAAATCGGCGAATCGGGCTGCTGTAACACCTTCCTCACTTCATGTAACGCCTTTTCGGAGTCTGCTCCTTCAAAGACATTTAACAGAAAGTGAACGCCCGGTATCCCCTGTGTTTCACCTATTGTAACCATTGCTCTGTTCTCCGCGAACAAGTTGGAAAAGAACTGGAAACGAGACGCCTCTCATTTTCATCTTAGACCCAAACTTTTTATTAAGCAACAAAAAACCCGCCTCCGCAGATTTTTTAAGTTGCCTGCACTGAGCTTGTCGAAGTGTGCCCCTAATCTTACACGATTGGAACTTAATTGTCCACGAGATTAAAGAGTTTGCGGATATTGCCGTGGCCTACAATGAAAGTCAGCTTTCAGCTTGTTAGAATATATAGTAGTAAAACTAAACTGGTGTATTTTTATGATATTATTTTGCAGGAGAAATTGCTTGGTCAAAGTCTATTAAATACACACGGGGTACTCGATTCAAATCAACCTTACCATCTTTATCTCTAAAAAACCGCAGGCAAAAATTATTATCATGCATATGGCCATGTCTAATTTTTAAAAGATTTACAACCTGGATAATTTTGTCTCTTTGATCCAACAATTCCCTTTCAAAAATTTTATCAGTTTTCCCGAGCCATTGTCCCAATGCTAAGTCCAATACGCCGGTAAATACATCTACGGAATTTTCTTTGTTTAATTTGTAAGATTGTATTTGTTCCACTGGTACATAATCAAATCCAGCTTCTTTCCAAATATTATGATCTTCGTATAATTTTTGCCAGGCGATAAAAGCTTTGGGGTGTATGTGTCTTATTACTGTTTTATCTTTTAACTCGCCGCCTATTAGTGTTATACCAGAACCCGTTTTTCTGAATTCGTTTCTCGAAAAGCTAACATCGTCAATTTCTTTTTCATTATTTCCAATTTTGAACTCTGGAGCATACAGGGTTGGAGGTCGTATAAATTCTCCCGTTAGTCCTTTTTCTTTTATCAAATCAAGCAATTCCCTTCTGTCTTTTTTTGACATGCCACTTCCCATAAAACCCACAGCCATTTTTTGTACTTCTGGATTTGAGCTATTCAATCCCAATTTAATCAATTCAGCCCTTTCTTCTTCGGGTACTACGCTTCGGATTGCATCCACGGCCGCTTTTTGCACTTCAGGATGCGGACTATTAAGCCCTATTGATAGAAGTGAGATTCTTTCATACCCCACATAATAGCATTTACTCAAAGCAAATTTTTGAATTTCTAAATTTGGGTTTTTTAATGCAAACTCAAGAAGTGAAGTTTTTTCTTCCTCAGGAGCTGCGCCAATAGCCATGATAGCCTCTTTTTGCACTTCAACCTGAGAAATATTCAGTCCCAATTTTATCAAAGAGGATATTTCTTTTTCGGGTGTTCCCCCAATCATTCCTGCAGATATTTTTTGAATTTCAACGTCTGGATTATCTAGTCCTTTTTTAACTTTTTTCAATACTATATTCTGCAACTCAAGTCGGTCTTTCTCTGGCACAATTCGTATATTATTGGCCCCCATTTTTTGTATATTGATATCATCATTTTCTAAAGCTGATTTTACAATTGAGGATTGCTCTTCTATTGGGGCAAATTTTACTTTATTAAAAAACAAATATTCTGGATCCTTTGACCCCGTATATACCTGTTCAACTTGTTGCCCCTTGACCTGTTCCGTGGCAACAGGATTGCGAGGGTTTCTAACAATATCCTCAATAGCCGCATCTTGATTCTTATCTTTTTTATACCTATTGAAACTGTGTTCAGTTATCGGATCTTGCCCAGAAATTTCATACATTTTTAAATAAGACGGTAGGCCGTCTTCTTGTGTAGCCACTTCCGTCGGCGTTATATTTTCTTCTTCATTTTTTGGCTCACCTTCTCTCATAAATTTTGTTCACTTCTTACTTTATTTCTCCCAACACAACATTGGACCACTTGCTCTGTCCACTAAATTTGACTCTCCCATTAATTTTACCGCAAACATTATGCACTTCCCGACAATCAGCAATTCCTTGTCCACCAATTTCTGAAATAATTATTCCACCGATTACAGGCAGCCAACCCTCTTGCCTTTCCGTTTTAATCTGACCGTTTAATGTCCCGCCAATATTGTTAACCTCAGATGAGTCTATAATTTTTTGTCCGTCAATTTCGTATATTGGATTACCGTTAATTACGGGGATGCCGTTAAGTACCGGCACTTCCTTCCCATCAATTTTCACTGCGTCTTCGCCAAGTTTAACCGAACCATTCAGCCTGCCATCTATATTTTTTATGTTATTGCATGTTAAAACTTTTTGCCCATCAATTTCGGTAACTAATTGTCCGCCTATAACAGGAATCCAACCGGCATCAAGTTTTACCCTTCCGTTTAATTTATTATCAATATTTTTAACATCATAACAACTCGTAATCTCCTTTCCACCAATACGATATATTGGGTTACCGTTAATAACTGGAAACATATGCTCTTTTCGTCCGAGTCCACTGCTTGAAGTAGCCCTTGGAATGATGGTCTGCACAGCTCCGTTCAACTTGCCATCTATATTTTCTACAAAATAACAACCAATTACTTTTTCACTCCCAATTGCTGAAACTAATTCTCCATTTATTACGGGTAAACTTCTTTCCTGTCTGTCCATAAATACTAAAACAGATCCATTTAGTCTGTTACCAATATTTTTAACATAACCGCAGCCTAAAATTTTATTACCTTCAATTTCAGTCACTTTTTTTCCAGCGATGCGTGGAATTGGCCTTTCTCCTTGTAATTCAATCCCCCCATTTATTTTACCATCGATATCTTCGATATTGCTTGCTGAAACAATGTTTTTGAACTTGCCCTCATTATCCTTGCCCTGTCCGAGAAATCTCCCCATGAAAATGGGAATTTGTTGGCGTTCTCCAGAAGCATTAATTGTCACTACGCCAGTTAATTTCCCGCTTAATTCTTGATAAGAATCCCAGTTGTCCAATCCGATAACTTTTGCGGTTGATTGCTTCTCTATACCATCAATAACCTCCTTAAATAATGTTTCTGATGGTAAATTATTTTCTGGATTTATTTCCAGATTATTGAATGGATTTTCAATTTTTTCTTCGGGCTCTCCGCCCCCAAGTTGTTCTTGTTTTGGCATAATTCTTATTTTATTTTTCTAAATCAACGTGGAAGGCCGTATAATCGGGTTCCATTTTCATATTGCTTAATTTCAAGTTGGGTAAATTATTAAGAGTTCCGCTTGTGTTTCTGTCTGACCTAACCACTAAAATATTCTTCTCAGATAATTTTTGCCTTATTGTTTTTATGTAAGGTGAGTCAACTTCTTTTGATTGTATTTCTCCCAAAACTTGCTGAACTACGGAATTCAAAAATTTTCTTCTTTCTTCTCTTTCTGCTTCGATACTGATATCTTCTTTTTTTGCCATAGCTTCTGCCTCCTCTTTTGGGGTGCCAACTTTTATTAAATTATCATAATATCTCTTGTGGCTTTTTTCCATATCTTCTTGTATTGCTTCTTCACTGTCATCTGGGTCAGAAAAACCATCATTTTTCATCAACAGTTCGGCAATATCCTCCTTGGTTACAGGCTTGTCTCCAAATTTTTGAAGTATTCTAAATTTCAAATAAGGGTCATCGCCCTCCCTGGCAGGATTATATATAACATTGACTCCTTCCAAATTATCCAAATCCTCTGGCTTAACATGATTTATTTCTCCACATATAGATACAGCTACGTCGGTGCCCGGAATTTTATGTATTGGTTTCTTATCCCATGTTTTTGGAAAGGCATACGTAAGGCCATTTTTGCCAATAAAAAATCCGACAGACATTGGACGGTAATCATCCTGTATATCATTCTCTTCTGTGCTTATTTTATTTTCCTTAAATTTTCTTTTTAATTCTCCCCAGCTTAAATTTTCACGTATATTATCGGGTGCCATTACAATGTCCATCGCAGAATCCTTTGCAAATTCAGTAATTTTTTTTAAATCTTTAACAACTTCGCTGGCGCTAAAATTGAATTCCATCAAGACTGCGACATCTAACTTTTCTTCACTGTTTATCTCGCCTAACTTTTCTACCATCTTATCAATTGTTGGCATCGTAGATAAAGCAACAGCATTGAGATCTATTATTTTCTCTTTTTCTTGCTCTTCTGGATTATTTTCATCAAAACGTGGTTCGTCTTCTCGCATAAGATTTGACTATTTATTTTATTATTCTATTTTGCCTTTTTTAAAACAAAAATGCAATAACCTGTATGTCCAGTTTTTAAAAAATCCGCCCACTACGTGCAAGATGGGCAATTTTTATCGATAAACAGAGACTATTTTATTGGTGGCGGAGGCATTATCTCGTTATACCTCGGAAATCCTTGCTTTCTGTTGAAATATTGCCTAAACCTATATTTTGGGTAAAACTTTAGGATTTCCCTAGAACCAATGACTGCATGCAGTCTGCCCATCCACGCAGGCCTTGGCTTCTGTGGGATTAATGCAAAATCGCCCAGATTTGGAAGCCTTACAAACTTATGTTTTTGAAGTTCGTCGGCTATCAAAACAGTCAATCCCGTGTAAAACAACATCGTTGTTTCATTATCAATGAAATTTGTTTGCGCCGACAGAAGGCGATAAAACCTTTTGTCATTCAACAACTCTGGTTCTTTTAGATATTTTGTTGGTGGAGTCCATGCCATAACTCCATATTACCAGAGTCTATTTTTTTTGCAGAATTTTTTTTACAGAACTTGAGTTTTGAGATAAAAGAGGGCCCGTTTCAAAAGCTCTCCGCCGTCTGGCTACCAACCCCCAATACCTCCGTTACCCAAGCCGGGACTCAAACCGAAACAACCCCTTCGTGCCCTTTCCTTTTTTTACGACGTTGATAATTGAAAAGAGAAAAAATCATTAAGGCCAACACCCTCTTTATTTCACACAAGGTCAGTGTGTTTTTTGGCTGTATTTTTATCAACATGCAACGCATTATGACAATTAGTTATCAGAACAGGCAGAGTTGTGGCATTAGGTCGCATGACCTTTTGCCTGCTGAGAAGTTGGTTATAGTAAACCGTCTTTTGAAAAGCCTGTCTGGTTTTGCCATTGGCGACAAAGTTTCAGTCGACTATTCGCCTGGGCAGGTAGTCATTACTAAGTTCAAAAAGCAGTGAGCAGATGCTCACTATATATTATTAATCTTATTATCAAAGCTATGGAAACATTTCCAATTTTAGAAACATTTTGGGACGAGAACGAAGGTTTAGTCAACACAGATAAAATCCTGGGCTATAAGGTTGTAGGCTCTGACGGTAAAATTCTTGGAACTGGCGAAACTCCAAATGAAGCAGAGGAAGAAGCATACAGCAAGCTTTATCCTACAGAATCCGCAAACAATATTCCTGCCCCAAAATTGGTAAGGCGGAATCAAAGAACCTTTGCCAAAAAAGCATAATCTCCAGGATTGCCCCAGCCCCTATATATTGACTATATCAGTGTAGGGGTTGAGGCAGAGCCAAGAAGTGTTATAATTACTCAATTACTATTTCTATGGATAAATTAAGGGAGATATACAAAAATATTCTGCATATTTCAAGGGTTGGTAGCGTCGTGAGTGTTCTGGAAGGATTACCGCCTACCGAAAGAACCCAAAAAATTGTTGAATACAATAAAAGATTAGAAACAGGAGAAGAACTGATACCGCAGCCCTTTTTGGCAAAAAATAATTGGCCATCAATACCCGCTGTCGACTTTTCGGACATACCATCTTATTTGGATAAATTAGAAGATTTAGGCGTTATCAAATACGCCAAAAATCCAATTTCTGGAATGCGTTGGATTGATGATTCTAAAACCGGGAAGAAGATAAGGACTGAATGCATTTTGTTGACTTTTATACAATATGTTGACTCCGAAACTATAAAAGATATAAAGAGTGAACCGTTGGCCGTTTCTTTCAATGGGCAATTATGTTCTTTAATGTATGGAAAAAAAATAATCCACAAACCAAGAAGAGCCGGTTGCTCTGGTAAATTATTACAGGAATTGTGGACAAATCGGAAAGGGCCCAAGCATGGTGGCATGCTTCAGTCAGTTAAAGAGCTTTGCAATAAAACTGGCTATAAAAATAAAGGGAGTCTACATAACGAAATCACAAAAATAGAGAAAAAAATTAAAAAAGCTAATGCTCCAATCAAAATTGAACAACAAAACGGATATATGATGGTTATTGAGTAACCATTCACTCCCTCATCACTATTTCATCACTTATTAACCACCCAGAAACGGGTGGTTTTTTGTTTTCTCCTTGTTTTCCGTCCCTTAAAAATTTGCCAAAAGTGATGTATTTTTGAACGCCACCTACAGAATTATGATGAGGCCAAAGGATAAAAAACCTATGGCCGAATCAAACAACAAAGGCATAGAAACTGCCTTCGAAAAATTAAAAAAACTCTACTTGGAAGAGCACGGCAAGGAGATGTCTGACAAGGAGGCAGAAGATATCCGTTTCCTTGCCCAGACGCTTGCCGAAATTGCATATGAGAGCTGGATTATTGAAAAGAAAAATCTCGCAGAATCCAAAAAAGCAATTCCGAAACCAAGACCACCATAATTGTTAATGCCGAATATTATTAATTTTAACAATTATGACCAAAGAAAATAAAATGCTTGAGCAGGCATTAGAATATCATGCTCAGGGATTCTCGGTTATCCCGGACGGAAGAAACAAACAACCGCTTGTATCTTGGAAAATATACCAAGAAAAAAGGGCAACGCCAGAACAAATCAAGGAATGGTTTAAGCAGTTCCCCGACATGAATGTTGGAATTGTTACTGGAAAAATATCGAATCTTATAGTCGTTGACGTTGAGAAAGGTGGAGATATTACCAAGTTCCCGCAAACCGCAACAGTTAAAACAGGAGGCGATGGCTGGCACCTATATTACCGATATCCTAACAGGCACATAGGTAACAGTGTCAAAAAGATTGGCGACTTAGTGGACATTCGGGCTGATGGAGGCCAAGTAATGGCTCCCCCGTCTATTCACCCTTCTGGTAAGGCCTATAAATGGATTATACCGCTGGAACTTGGTATCGCTGAGATGCCAGATGAGCTATTGCAGAAGTTAACTGCTCCCACTCCTACCACTCCCAGCCTATTAAGTACAATAACCGACGAATCTGTCCCCGAAGGTATGAGAAACGACTCTGCAACAAAATTCATTGGGAGATTGTTGCATCATTTACCACTGGACTTATGGGAAATGGTTGGCTGGACTGCTCTTAAAAACTGGAATAGTAGTAAGACATCTTCTCCGTTGCCGGAAAGCGAATTACGCAACACGTTTAACAGCATTAGCCAAAAGGAACAGCAACGCAGGGGCAACAATTCCGGGCCAATAGATTTTATACCATTCAGCTTGTCTGAATTGTATAACGTGCAATTTCCGCCTGCAAGATGGGTTGTAAAAGATTTGGTTCCGCTTGGCACGATTAGCGCAATTACCGGAGACTCAAATTCCTATAAAACCTACTTATTGCAGGATATGGCCGCAGACGTAGTCTACGGCAAGCCATTTCTTGGACACTTTCCAACGTTGCAAGGCAAGGTTCTTATAATCGATGAAGAGAACAATAGAATGTTAATTCAGGACAGATTTAAGGGCTTGGGAGTAGACGCAACGCAAGATTTGCTATTCCTTTCATTGAAGGGAATCAAAATCGACAACGATGAGCATATTGAAAAGTTAAAGGAACTGTTGGACAGAGAAAAGCCAATACTTGTTATTTTTGACTCGCTGGTAAGATTTCACAGCGGAGAAGAAAATTCTGCTTCTGAAATGTCTGCCGCTTTTTCAGGAATGAAAAAGCTCGTAGCAGACGACAGAGCTATCCTGTTTATCCATCACCACAGAAAGCCCCAGAATTTTTCCCAAAAAACAAGCAACCAGAGTATAAGGGGCTCTTCGGACATCATCGCTTCAGTCGATAGCCATTTGGCAGTGGACAGACGAGAAGAAAACATCACAATTTCACAGACTAAAATGCGTCTACAAAAGGAACTGAAACCATTTAGGGCTACATTGGGCTTAACAGCAGATGGCAAACAGATATTTGAGTATCAGGGCGAAGACAATGGAGAAAATGACCGCCTGCGTGAAGCCTGTGAAGTGATAATAAAATCTTTATCAACTGCAATTGCTCCGCAGACCATAGAAATGATTGTTTCTGCGACAAAACTCAAAACACCAATAACTCGAACAGCGCTCAAAGACCTTGTTAGAGACGGCGATGTTATTATCGCCGCCACAGGACCGCATGGGGCCAGGTTCTACGAAATTAAGAAGCCAGTTTAGTTTCCTAGATATATATTCTAGAAAGCTAAAAGCTGGTTACCAGTGGTAAAATTACCAAATTTTTCTACCACTTGCTGGGTTTTTGGCGGATAACTTACAACTATTCGCCAAAACCCAAAAACAAGTTTTACAACTTGAAAATATTAATTAATTAAAAATATAAACTTATGAAAAAAGCAAAAAAAGTACAAATAAACAGCAATAAAACAGCTGTAATTTATACGAGGGTTAGCAGTGGCGAGCAAGTAAAGGGAACCTCCTTGGAAAATCAGGATGAACAGTGCGTAGAATATTGCAAAAGAAAAGGGCTTGAAGTTGTAGCAACATTCAAAGACGAAGGCGAAACAGCAAAAGATTTAAGCCTTGGAAATCGAGAGAACTTTTTCAGAGCATTGGAATTTTGCAGAAAAAACAAAGTTGGTGCGTTTGTGGTTTTAAGGGTAAATAGATTTGCCAGAAATACAGAAGATCACTTTTACGTAAGACGAAAACTTCTGCAACACGGCACGGCTCTTCATTCTGTGACAGAGCCGATAGGAAACAAGCCGACTGAAAAATTTGCTGAAGTGATTTTTGCGGCGGCAGCCGAATATGATAACGGAATCCGCAGACAGCAATGCGTTGACGGCATGAGCCAAAAACTCAAGCAAGGCATTTGGCCCTGGAAGCCACCAGTTGGCTACATCTGTGCCCACAATAAAAAGAAGGACCAGAAAAAGACTGAACCGGACCAGCCACATCCTGATGTATTCCCACTTTTGCAAAAACTGCTAAAACAACACGCAAAAGAGCTTATTTCCGCCAAAGGAATCGTTGATGCACTTAAAGAGTCTGATTTCAAGAAATGGACTGGCATAGAACCTACAAAACAGGCTGTAAACCACATATTAGGCGAGCAGTTAGCCTTTTATGCCGGAATGCTTAAGAACCCGTGGCCAAGCGAAGATGGCTCAGACAAGGAGTTTAAGGGCAAACACAAGGCCATGATTACTGATGGTGAAAGACTGGCCATTCAGAACATCAGAAAAGGCAAAGGAGGCCAGGGCGGACTAAAAAAGTGCAGGGACAACTCCAAATACCCGTTGCGTGGGTTTGTACAATGCCCTAGTTGCCACCGTCCCATGACTGCCAGCACATCAACAGGAGAATACAATAAGTTTGACTATTACCACTGCTACTTTGATGGATGCCCACTAAGATACAAAAGTATTCCGAAAGCAGAAATGGAGAAAGCGTTTATTGCGCTTCTTCAGAAAATTGTACCAACTCAAGCATTCACTGCCTATTTCGAGGCGGTGGTGCTTGGGCACTGGCAGAGCCAGAATGCAGAACTCAAGAAATCAACCAGTGTCCATGATAAGGAATTGGCTGAATTGCAGGCAAAAAGAACACGCATCTTTGAAATGCGTGAGAGTGGTGATTATACAACTGCCGAATTTGTGGAGCGCAGGGATGACGTTGAAAGGCAAATTGCAACGGTTCAATCAGCTATTACTGAATCCAATATTGATGACTACAATCTTGAAGAAGGACTGGAATATGCGAAGCAAAGCATACTGGATTTAGCCAGCCAATGGTTTAAATTAGAGATGCCTTTACGCAAAAAGTTCCAAAAGATAGTATTTCCTGAAGAGATTTGCTTCGACAGAAAAACATTTTTTGGAACTCCTGAACTTAGCTCTATTTTTGCCCTAAATCAGGCATATTTGAGCCAAAATTACGATTTGGTGCCCTTGTCGAGACTCGAACTCGAAACCAATTCCTTAAAAGGGAACTGCTCTACCAATTGAGCTACAAGGGCATGGCCCCGCAATGCGGGGTAGGATTTATAATCCTTGTTTTTTTAATTCGTCTAATAACTTCTTTTGTTCTCGGGTCAATTTTTTCGGGGTTTTCACTTTCAGTTCAACATACAAGCTTCCTGTGCCGTATCCGCCAAAATGCGGAATTCCTTTTCCTGAAATTTTAAAAACTTTTCCCGATTCTGTTCCTGCCGGCACTTGTAATAAAATAGTCCCCTGCCCTGAGCCCGTCGAAGGGTCCAAAGTTTTTATTTCAATTTCATCTCCCAAAACTGCTGAAGAAAAATTTATATCAGTTTCTGCAAATAAATCGTCTCCCCTTCTCTCAAATATTGCGTGGTCTTTTACAAATATTCTGATAAATAAATTTCCGGCTTTGGCTCCTTTTCTTCCGGCTTCGCCTTTTTCATCAACTCTTATCACTTGGTTTGTATCAATGCCTGCCGGAATTTGCACTTCAATTGTTTCCTGACCCTTTGTCCTACCTTCGCCTTTGCAAACGTTACATGGCTTTTCAGGAATTGTGCCCTCACCTTTGCACTCCGGGCAAGTTGCCACAGTTGTATAACTGCCAAAAATTGTTTTCTTAACCTGCTGAACTTGTCCCGTGCCTCGGCAAGAAAAACATTCTTTTATTTTGCTATCCGGCTCTGCTCCGCTACCTGTACATCTGTTACAAACAACTTGTTTGGTCAAATTTATTTTCTCAACCGATTCTTTCAACGTTCTTTCTAAAGTTATTTCCAAATCAACCTGAATATCTTTTCCCTTTCTTGCATCTTTTTTTGTTGACCTGCGGGCCCCGCCGAACCCTCCGCCAAAAAATTCTTCAAAAACATCTCCGATATCTCCCATGTCAAATTCCACTTCTTCACCCTGTGGTCTATTGCCCCAAGCCCAGTTCCAGCCCGAGGCTGGTCCGCCTTGGGCGGAAAATCCCTCACTGCCATCAAACACGCGTCCGTATTGATCATACTGTTGGCGTTTTTGCTTATCTGAAAGCACCTGGTACGCTTCGTTTATTTCTTTAAACTTCTTTTCATCTCCTCCCTTGTCAGGATGATATTTGTGCGCCAGCTTGTGAAATGCTTTTTTTATTTCATCTTGAGAAGCGCCCTTCGACACCCCCAAAACTTCGTAGTAATCCATTATTGTTTCTCTTTATAATT